>Ga0306920_100003129_pt1 | contig 20973 bp, 21 predicted proteins | sample flu12Cox44000170_FD_204666 | JGI IMG/M metagenome (GOLD analysis project Ga0306920, IMG submission 204666) | Lab enrichment of tropical soil microbial communities from Luquillo Experimental Forest, Puerto Rico - flux4day.12C.oxic.44.000.170 (v2)... | ecosystem: Environmental > Terrestrial >... | reverse complement strand
TCGCGGCCGGGCGGGTGTCGCCGACGTTCCGCAGCCGCACCGCCCGGTAGGCCCGGTACAGCAGGTCGGCGTCGCGCTGGTCCGAGCCCAGCGCCTTGATGAACCACCGCCGCCCGTCCGGGCCGGCCGCGGCGAACGGCCTGGAACCCTTGGCCTTGACCTCAGCCGCCCGGACCGTCTCGGCCGGCAGGCCCGCGGACCGCAGCGCCTCGGCGATCTCGCCGGCGCCCAACCGCTGGTCGGGCACCCCCGAACGCCACCAGGACCCCGGCGCCGGCGGTCACCCCGGTGGCGATCGCAATGATCAGCTCCATCGGCAGCACCGTGCCGGTGACCAGGCGTACCACCACGACCAGGAGCAGCGTGAGCCAGGCCGCCCGGCGCCACGGCCGGCTCAGCCAGGGCGAGGCGGCCACGATCACCGCCGTCGCGCCCGCGATCAGCAACGGCTCGGGGAACGCCGCGCTGGCCAGCCACGAGCCGCGTGCGAGGTTGTCCGTGAGCGCATCGGTATGCAGGTCGACGGCCAACCAGAAGATCCCGACCGTTATCCCGGCCGCCACCGCGGCCGCCGCGGCCAGCCCGCCCAGCAGGCGGAACCGGCGGCGGCGGAGCGTGGCCGCCACCACCAGCGCCGCGGCGGCCACGCACGCCACCTGCACGATGCCGGTCAGCACGGTGCTGGCCGAGCCGGATCCGACGCCGCCCGCCGCCGCGTCCGGGCCGAGCAGCCAGCGGTGCGCGGCCTTCGAGGCCACCAGTGATACCAGCAGCACGGTGCCCGCCGCGATCAGCCGGATCACGTCTCCCGGGTGACGGTAGCGAGCCGGCGGGACGAGGCGTCCCGCGGCGACGGCGACCGGATGCCCGCTCATCGCCGGCCGGCTCGCCGGGCGCCTGCGGTCATCGTCGTGCGGCGAGCGGCAGCCCGGTGGCCGCCCCGGCGAGGACGGCCGCCATGAGCGCGATTCCCCACTCGGTCAGGTGATTGTGGCCGAGCCCCGCACCGGCGAAGGTCACGGCGAGGCCGATGACCGCCCACAGCGCAAGCCCGATTGCGATGGCCACCAGTCCCGCACGCCCGGCGATCAGCGCGCCGATCGCGCAGGCCGCCGCCGTCACCACGACCGTCACGATGAGCATGGCCGGGTATCCGTGCGGGAACGACACCGCGGCACCCGACCCATGGATGTTGGTCGTAAGCGCCGGAAGAAAGGAGACGGCGGGGCCGGCGAGCGCCAGCACCATGGCGACGGCAGCCCGAGCGAGCGTGCCCGGAGTTGACCTGGGGGCGGCCCGGGTTCGGGTGTCAACGTGGGTCATCGGATTGTCCTTCCTCAGGATCGGCTATCCGGCTGCTACCGGGCGGCGGAGAACGAGTGACGGCTAGAATGCGGACCGGCGGAACTGCGGTGTCGTGCACCCGCCGGGGACCAGGCCCGGTTCGGGAGCCTGGAACAGAGGGTGTGAGCTGTCCTTTCGGGCCAGGGATGAAGCCTGTGAATCGGTCTCCCCACTAACCTCGCCTGGCCGGGGCCGGCTGGCATCCGCGAAGTCACCAGTCACCTTGCCAGTCATCGTCACGGCGGGACTTGCCGCCTCTGGGCGGGGACCGCGGAACCGGTTAGCATCGCGCTATGACCGGTCCGGTGCCCGGGCAGCAGCCCGTGCCGCTGGTGGGCCGCCGCCGAGAGTGCGCCATCATTGACGGCTTGCTGGCGGGCGCCCGCGCCGGAGCCGCCGGGGCGCTGGTGGTGCGGGGCGAGCCCGGGATCGGCAAGTCGGCTCTGCTGAGCTATGCCAGGCAGCAGGCGCCGCCGATGCTGGTGCTGTCCGCGAGCGGTGCAGAGGCCGAGTCCGACCTGGCTTTCGCCGGGCTGCACGAGCTGCTGCGGCCTGTCCTCGGCTACCTCGGCGAGCTGCCAGACACGCAAGCCGTGGCACTGGCTGGGGCGCTCGGCCTGGCCCCCTCCCCGCAGCCTGACCGGCTGCTCATCTGCGCGGCGGTGCTCGGCTTGCTCGCCGCCGCAGCCGAAGACCGGCCCATGTTGTGCCTGGTCGACGACGCGCACTGGCTGGACCGGCCGTCCGCTGATGCCCTGGTGTTCACCGCCCGGCGGCTGCGGGCCGAGCAGCTGGCGATCCTGCTCGGCGCGCGCGAGGGCGAGGCGAGCCGGTTCCAGGCCGCCGGACTCGGCGAACTCACCCTCACCGGGCTCGACCGGCAGTCCGCAGCCGACGTCCTCGCTGCCCGGGCGCGCCAGGCATCAGCTAGCGTGCGTGACCGGCTGCTCACTGAGGCCGCCGGGAACCCGCTGGCACTGCTTGAACTGCCGGGCGGCTTGTCGGAGGAGCAGCTCCGGGGCCTGGCCGATCTGCCCGATGCGATGCCGCTCACCCCGCGCCTGGAGGGGCTGTTCAGGCAGCGGACCCGGCGGCTTCCGGTGCCAACGCAGACCGCGCTGCTGATCGCCGCGGCCGACAACACCGGTGACGTGGCGGCGGTACTGCGGGCGGCAGCCACGCTCCGGCTTCCCGCCGACGCGGTGGACGCCGCCCAGCAGGCCGGCCTGGTCCAGGTCACCGGAAATGTGATCAGCTTCCGGCATCCGCTGGTCCGCTCGGCGCTGTATCAGGCGGCTACCCTCAGCCAGCGGCAGCGAGTGCACGCAGCGCTGGCGGATGCCCTGTCCGGCGGCCAGAACACCGACCGCCGGGTGTGGCACCAGGCCATGGCCACCCTCACCGGCGACGAGGAGGTCGCCGCCGCGCTGGAGGCCTCCGCCCGCCGCGCCCAGCTGCGCGCGGGCCACGCGCCGGCCGCGACCGCGTTCTTGCGGGCGGCCGAGCTGAGCACCGAGGACGTTCGCCGGGTCCAGCGGATCGCCGCGGCCGCGCACGCCGCGTGGGCGGCCGGGCAGCCCGACCGGGCCCGGCAGGCCATCGAGCGGGCGCTGCCGCTGGCCGACGGCGAAACCCGTGCCGGGCTGCTGTACCTCAGCGGGGTCATCGAAGAACGTACCGGCAGCCCTAGGGAGGCGTGCACCAAGCTCAGCCAAGGCATCGCGGCATGCAACGACCCGCCGCGGAAGCTGGAAATGCTGATGGAGGCCGTCGAGGCCGCAGCCTCCTCCGGCGATCTGGCCCATGCCGCCGAACTCGGCCGCAGCGCAGCCTCGATCCCCGCAGTGAGCACCCGGGACCGGCTGATCGTGACCCTGCTCAGCGGATTCGTGAAGGAGATCGCCGGTGAGCGGCAGCAGGCGCAGTCCCTGTTCGCCGGCGCGCAACGGCTCGCCGAGACCTTGGATGAGCCACGGGCGCTGGTCTGGGCGGCCAATGCGGCATCGAGGACTGAAGAGCCTGGATGCGGCCTTCCCTACGCGAACCGCGCAGTCGAGGCGGCGCGCCGCCAGGGCCTGCTCAGCCTGCTGCCGGTGACGCTGGAAGTCCAGGCGATCGAGCTCATCGCCAACAGCAGCTTCGACCTCGCCTATGCCGCCGCCGAGGAAGGTTACCGGCTCTCGATCGACATTGGCCATGGGCGTGGCTGGCACCTAGCGAGTATGGCCATGGTCGAGGCCGTATGGGGCCGCGAGGAGGACGCCCGCCGCCACGCCGACGAGGCGCTCGCGCTCGGCCAGCGGACCGCGTCGGATGTCCTAGCCGCCACGGCTGAGTACGCGCTAGGCCTGCTGGACCTCAGTATGGGCAGGACGGAATATGCGGCCGAGCGCCCGCTCGCGTTGGCCGCGCCCGCCAGGTCGGGCTTCAATCCGATGATCCCCCCGATGGTGATCCCTGACGCGGCGGAAACGGCGATGCGCGCAGGCCGGCCGCAAGAGGCCAGCCAGCGGCTTGACATCATCCGTAGCTGGGTCGCGGCCGCCCCGACGCCGGGCCGCCAGGCCCTGCTCGCCCGGTCCGAGGCGCTACTCGGTGAACGTGACCCCGATGAGGCGTTCGGTGAGGCGATCACGCACGGATCGGGCCTGTCGCCGCTGCAGCAGGCCCGCACCGAATTGCTCTACGGGCAGTGGCTGCGAAGACAGCGGCGGCGGACCGACGCCCGCACCCACCTGCGGACGGCGTTGCAGGCGTTCCGGCGGCTGGGCGCCGTTCCCTGGGCTGAGCGCGCTGAGGCCGAGCTGCGGGCCACGGGGGAAACCGCGCGCAAGCGCGACATTTCCGCCGCCGGCCAGCTGACACCGCAGGAACTGCAGATCGCCAGGCTGGTCGCCGACGGCCTGACCAACCGCGAGATCGCCGCGCAGCTCTACCTCAGCCCCCGCACAGTCGACTACCACCTGCACAAGGTCTTCACCAAGCTCGGAATCGCCTCCCGCACCGAACTCGTGCGCGACGGCTTGCCCCAGCGCGGCCCCGTCTAGCGCCGTCGGCCGGCCAGGCCCCCGCACGCGGTCCCGGGTAACGAATCCGGCGCACTGGCCCGCAGACCGGGACTGGCGACATCACCGATGCGACCAGCAGCCCGCGCAGGGATCGTGAGCCTATGCCAACCAGCGTTCCTGGCTCGCCCGGCCGCGACTGCGCGATGCGGATCATGATCATCGACGATCACGAAATCTCGCGTGAAGCCATCCGCGCACTGCTGCGCGCCGAAGGCATCGACGTCATTGCCGACTTCAACACCGGTGGCCACGCGCTCGCGGCTGCGAGTGCGCTGCACCCCGAGGTAGTTATCGTCGACGTAGCACCCGCGACGGACACCGGGTTCGGTATTGCCCGCAGGCTGTGCGGGCTGCCCGCCCCGCCCGTTGTCATCCTCACCTCCAGCGCCGACCGCGCCGAGTTCGGCGCCAAGATCAACAGCTATAGGTTCGTCGCCAAAGCAGACATCACCGCCACAATCCTCGCCGACCTCGCAAACACCCCGCCAACAGCTCAGACCGAATCCGAAACTCCTGCTAAGCCGGGCCAGTCTCACTGAACCTGGTCCGATCCGGCGATTTGTGTTACGAAACTAGTCAGAGGCGGGGGAGGCCTGATGGCGGATATCGCGGAGCAAGACCTGCAGGCCACCATCCATGCCTGGGACCAGGCGGCGTGGAGCCTGGCCGCGCTGGCGCTGACGGCCCAGGGCGACGGCCCGCCCGAGCTGACCGCCGCGGCCAGGGAACTGCTGGCCGCCGCCGGGCTCATCGCCGCGCCGGGAACGCCGCTGCCCGGACTTGGGACCGCGACGCCCGGGCAGATCGCCAGCCAGGCCGCGGCCGCCTTGCACCAAGCCTCGGCACTGGCTGGTGGCCGCGGTTATGAGTGGGGCACCCAAAGCGACGAGGCGCTTGTGGCCCAAGGCCGGGTGAGCGCGCAGCGCGCGGTGACCGTGGCCCGATTCATGCTGCCGATGATGGGCGACCTGGCTGGCCGCCTGGCCGCGCCGGGTGCCCGGCTGCTCGACGTCGGGACCGGTACTGGCGCGCTGGCCGTCGCGTTCGCCCGGGTCTTCCCTCAGGTGCATGTGCTGGGGATCGATGTCCTCGACCGCGTCCTTGGCCTAGCCCGTCAAGCCATCGCCGTCAGCGAGGTCGGCGGGCGGGTGACGGTACGCAAGCAGGACGTGGCCAACTTCGCCGACGACGCTGGATTCGACCTGGCGTGGCTGCCCGCGCCGTTCTTCGCGGAGCCAGCGCTACACGTCGGCCTACCGCGGATCGTGGCGGCACTACGGCCCGGCGGATGGCTGATCGTGGGCCACGGCAAATTTGGCGGCACGCCGGCTGAGGACGCCCTCACCCGGCTCAAGACCCTCGCCTACGGCGGCACGCCGATCGACGATGCGGCCGCATGCGAGCTGCTCCGCAGGACAGGGCTCACATCGGTGCGCACCGTGCCCACCCCGGCTGGCGCACCAGCCATCACCATCGGCCAGAACCCAGCCTGACCACGGGCGCCTAAAAGAGCGCGACGCCGGTGAGCGCGGCCAGCCGGTCCAGCAGCTGGTCCTGGAAAGCCGGGTCGCGGGCTTGTGGTGCGGGTGCCTGCCGCTGCCGGTGGTACCAGTAGCCGCCGCTCACGGTGGCGGCTGGGTCGTGGCTGGCGGCGAGCCAGGTCTGGGTGAGATGGCCCATCTGCAGGTCGCCGGTGGCGGAGGGGCCGCCCATTCTGGTCGGGACCCAGCCCGGATCGACGGCGTTGCTGAGCACGTCCGGCCAGGCGCGGGCGAGGGTGAGCGCGAGCGCGGTGAGGTGGAGCTTGCTCTCGGCGTAGGCCCGGGCGGCGTTCCAGGGCCGGCTGGTCCAGTCGATGTCCCGCAGGGATCCGGCACCGGCACCGGCGTGATGCAGTCCGCTGCTGAGGTAGATGAGCCGGTCCGGGCGGTCGGTCAGCGCGGTGAGCAGGTAGGGGGCCAGGGTGTTCACCGCGAGAGTCGTCGCGTGACCGTCGGCGGTCGTGCCGCGGGACGGCTCGAGGTAGACGCCGGCATTGTGGATGACGGCGTCCATCCGGCCGATCCGGTTCACCTGACCGGCGACGTCTCGCGTTTCGGCGGCGCTGGACAGGTCGCCGGTGACGACGCCGGCGGCGTCCGGGGCGAGGTCGCTGAGTGCCGCCGCCCGCTCGCGCGTGCGGGCGTGCAGGACCACGTCATGGCCGTCACCGATGAGGGCACCGGCGGCGGCGCGGCCGAGTCCGTCGGTGGAGCCGGTGATGAAGATGCGGGGCACGGAATGATTCTTCCGCCTTACCGAGGACACCGCTGGACCAGGGCTATAGACCAGGGGATATCACGGGCGCGACACGTCCGCTCGATCTGGGATCGTGAGGCAGTACCAACTAGTCCGCTGGCACGGCGATGGATCGTTGCCCCGCAACGTCGGGCCGGAACCGGCCGGTCCGGCCGGCCGGCCGTCATCGTCAGCCAGTCCAGGGAGGCCGAGACTTATGCCCAGCGAAACCGAAATCCGTCCCTTCCGGGTCGATATGCCGGACGAAGCAATCGCCGACCTGCGGCGGCGCATCGTCGCGACGCGCTCGCCCAGCAAAGAGCTGGTCCCCGACCGGTCGCAGGGCGTGCAGCTGGCGACAATCCAGGAGCTGGCCCGCTACTGGGCGGCCGATTACGACTGGCGCGCGTGCGAGGCGAAATTGAACGCGCTGCCGCAGTTCAAGGTCGGCATCGACGGAGTGGACATCCACTTCATCCACGTGCAGTCGCGGCACGCGGACGCGCTGCCGCTGATCATCACGCACGGCTGGCCCGGCTCGGTCATCGAACTGCTCGGGGTCATCGGCCCGCTCACCGACCCGGCCGCGCACGGCGGCTCTGCCGAGGACGCGTTCCACCTGGTCATCCCGTCGCTGCCCGGCTACGGCTTCTCCGCCGAGCCGGCCGAGGCCGGCTGGAACCCCGGCCGCGTCGCGCGCGCCTGGGCCGAGCTGATGCGCCGCCTCGGCTACACCCGCTACGTCGCCCAGGGCGGCGACGTGGGCGCCTTCGTCACCGACCAGATGGGCCGCCAGGCACCCGCAGGGCTGCTCGGCATCCACCTCAACCTGCTCCAGACGGCACTGCTCGGCAACTCCCCGCCGGCGGAATCCGCGAAGGAACGTGCGGCGCTCGACGCGCTCACCACGTTCAACGCGAGCGGCAGGGGCTACTTCATCGAGCAGGCCACACGGCCGCAGACGATCGGCTACGCCCTGCTGGATTCACCCGTCGCCCTGGCGGCCTGGTTGCTCGACCACGACACCGACGCCTACTACAAGATCTCGCGCGCCTTCCTCGACAAGCAGCCCGCGGGCCATCTCACCCGGGACAGCGTCGTCGACAACATCACGCTGTACTGGCTGACCGGCACCGGCGCCTCGGCGGCCCGGTCGTACTGGGAGGTCGCACAGGCCGCAGCGCTGGCGGTGGCATCGGGGCAGGCTCCTCCGGCGGTCTCGGTCCCGGTCGGCTTCACCACGTTCCCCGGCGAGGTCATACCGGCCCCGCGCAGCTGGGCCGAGAAGGTCTATCCCACCCTCAGCTACTTCAACGAAGCCGCCAGGGGCGGTCACTTCGCCGCCTGGGAAGAACCCGAGCTGTTCGCGACCGAGATCCGGGCGGCGTTCAGATCGCTGCGCTAACCACAGCCCGGACCCGGGGCCGGACGGTGACCGCCTGGGTCCACGACCACGGGACCGGGAGGACGCAAGAATTCTGATCGGCCCGGATCCGGAATGGCCCGCTGAATTTGCGTGCCCGCCCTCCAGCATCAAGCGTGACCGTGACGGCGGTTAACGAGCACAGGTGAACGTGCCCGGTGCACGGACGCGGCGTCACACTTGATATCGGAGACCTAACGGACCGGCCGCGGGCCATCCCGGCACGATGCGGGCGTTCACCGGGCGGCCTCCATGATCCGGCGAGCCTGCCGATAAAGGGCCAGGCGCGCCGTAGGAGGGATCGGCATGCACATCATGGCCAGCGGCAGTCCCCCGCCGCTGCCCGGCTTCCTCAACTCGCTGGCCGGGCCGCTCAATCACCTTGGTTACTGGGCCGTCCTGCTCTTTGTCGTTCTCGAGGACTTCGGCATACCCGTGCCCGGCGAGACCGTGCTCATCGCCGCCTCGGTCTACGCCGGCGCGGGCAGGCTCAACGTGGTGGCGGTCGGCCTCATCGGCTTCGCGGCCGCCGTCACCGGCGATAACATCGGCTTCGCCATCGGGCATTACGGCGGCCGCGCGCTGGTGCTGCGCTGGGGACGCTACGTGCGCCTCACCGAGGCGCGGCTGGATAAGGCCGAGGCCTTCTTCAACCATCACGGCGCCTGGATCATCACCGTCGCGCGCTTCATCGAAGGGCTCAGGCAGGCCAACGGGATCATCGCCGGCACCACCGGCATGCGGTGGCTGCGCTTCCTGGCCTTCAACGCGCTCGGCGCGGCCTTGTGGGTGGGGACCTGGGTGAGCCTCGGTTACTTTGCGGGCAGCCACATCGGCACGATCTACCACTACATCACCCAGTACTCGACCTACCTGCTGATCGCGCTGGCCGTGCTGCTGGCGGGGTTCATCGCCTGGCGCGTGCTGCGCCGCAAGCGCCGCGCCGCACCGGCCCGTGAGCCGGCCACGGGTCGGCCGTCTGCGAGACGGCCCTCGGCCAGCAACGCGGCTAGCACCGAGTCAGCCAGCAACCAGTCGGCCGAAGCAAGACAGCCTCACCGGGACTCATAGCGCTCCAGTCCGGTCAACTTGCCGCAGGCGCACGACCTGGAAGGATTTATCGATGCGCGATGCGCGATGCGCGGGGGATCTGTAGCTCCTGACCCTTGGGATGGATCCTGAGCCCGGAGCCGTCACCTATCGTCACCTCGTGAAGCCCCTCAGCCTGAACCGAAACCCTTCGGCGTTCTACGGATCTGATGGCGGCTGTTCCGCTGCCTCAGATGCGTCGAGCAGCGCGCTGCATACGTCGGTGATGTCCACGATGCCGACCAGGCCGGCGTCTCCCATGACCGGCAGGTGCCGGAAGCGCCCGCTCGTCATGACCTTGGCCGCGTCACGGATGCTTGCCGTGGTGCTGACCACGGTCGGGTCAGCCGTCATCAGCTGATAAATCCGGACGTCGTTCGGGTTCTTACCGTCCGCGACCGCGTGCGAGATGTCGGCCTCGGTGATGATGCCGACGGGCTCGCCGGTGTGCGCATGGGTGACGATGAGGGCGGTCGCGCCCGCGCGCCTCATCAGGTAGGCGGCCGCGGCCACGTGGTCGTTCTGGTTAACCGCCGTCACCGGGGGATGCATGACGTCCGCGACGGTAGCCGAGAGCGGCGCCGGATGCTGGGCTGGGGCGTCTGTCATGTTCTGCTCCACTCGGAAATCCAGTCACACTATTAAGTATTCGATCACACCACCGGGCCCCGCGGCAGCGTGCGGGGGCCGCGCGGCCATCAATCGATCCCCTCGCTGCCTCGGGCCGCGGCGCGTTCGTGGCCTGGCTGGTGTGCTATGCGCTGGTTTCAGCCTGCCGGGGAGCAGAACGAGACCTCGGGGTAGCGTGGTGACGGCTGGTTCAGCAGGGCTTGCGGTTTGCCGCGCAGGTGCTGATCGAAGAAGGCCCGGACGTAAGCGCGGGTGATGTCCAGGGAACGGGCTCCGGACACGCCGGCGCCGATGTCGATGCCGGCCTGACCGGCCAGCAGTGCGAGATCGGTAAAGGAGGCGTGGACCGCGCCGGACACCACGAGCCACCGCTTCCATCCGGTCAGGAGTTTCCAGTCACGCTCCCAGCTGGTCACGGCGCCTCCGCCTCCTGGGGTGTAGTTGGATTGCTTGCCCAGGAAGAGAAACGGCCCTGACAGGCCCTCTTCCGGGATCGGGGCGCACGTGGCGCCGTCCATGTCGATGCCGGCCCGGATGCGGGAGTCAGCCAGCATGGCGGAGATGGCGGCGGCGCCGCCGACGGAGTGACCGGCCATCGCGATCCGGGACGGGTCGATCAGCGTGGCGCCCGGCCATGCCGGGCACGCGCCGTCCAGCTCGCCGAGCACGAAGCCGACATCGGCGGCGCGCCCTGTCACCACCTTCTCCCAGAACCCCCTGCCCCGCCGGGGGGCATCACGGGCGAGGCAGGTGGTGACCCGCCCATCGGGAAAGGCCGTGGCGAAGCTCTCGTAGGTGTGATCAATTCCGGCTACGACGTAGCCGTGGCTGGCCAGGTCCTCGGCCAGGGCGGTGAGCGTGCTGCGGGCGTTGGTGAAACCGGGCGAGAGCACGACGAGGGGGAGGCTGCGCTGGCGCCCGGCTGGCGTGGCGTCGACGACCGCGTTGGTCCGGACCGTGCTCAGCGTGTCCGGCGATACGCCGGTGATGTCCCGGCTGGTGAGTTGGAGCTCGGACTCCGCTGGCGTCATGTACTGGGCCCGCCGCCCGTCTGACGGCACCGCCGGGTACCACAGTGAGACCATCAGCTCACGCGCGGCCGCCCCCGCGGCCCAGGGATCGCGGCGGGAGGTGTCGGTCAGGTGCAATGACGTGGTGCCGGCCGGGTACGGACCGGTCGGTTCAGGCAGGGACGGCGTGCGCCCCTGCGCGGCCCGCGCGTCACCGGAAGGAGTTCCCATGCCGTCCATCATCACCCGGCCGGCGAACATCACCCATCGGGTTGATGGGCCGGCGGGCCGGGCGTACCAGGGTGAACATCCATAAGATCTCGGTCAAGGTCAAGGTCCCGTCGTCTCCGCCGTACACGCTGGAGAGGTTATGACGACGCTCAGCTCCTGGAAGTTCAGCACGCTACAGGGTGCCGAAAAGGCGCCGGCGAAGCTGGAGAAACTGAACCGGTGTTTCCTGATCGACGTGCATGACGAGACGGTGGTCAGCCGGAAGAAGCCGAAGACCGTCATCCTCCCGGTATGGCCGTTCTGCGAAGGCGCCTGCGAGCATGCGTTCCGTCCCTGACGAGTCAGTCTCCGCGGTGCCCGCCTGGGTCTCCCCGCAGCCGCTGCCCGAGCGAGAGCGCCAGCTGCTGATCTGGGAGATCGTCGTCGTGTTCGCCGTGTCGCTCGGCGCTAGCTCCGTGCGCTCTCTGGTTTCCCTGATCGGCTCCTTGACCGCGCCTAGGGCCCTGAGCGCGCAGCACGTGATCATAAACGGATCCCAGGCCCCCGGACGTCCTTGGTTCGACCTCTCGCTGCAGCTTGTGTCCATCGCCACGGGGGTCGCGCCCGCGCTGCTGGTGTTTTATCTGCTGGCCAGGAACGGCGAACGGCCCTCGTCTATCGGGGTAGATGCGTCACAGCCCGGACGCGACCTGCTGCGCGGCGCCGGGCTGGCCGCGCTGATCGGCGGCTGCGGCCTGGGCCTGTACATCCTGGCCTTCAAGGCCGGGATCAGCCTGGATATCGTCGCGGCGAGCCTGCCGGCCGTCTGGTGGCGAATCCCGGTGCTGCTGCTGAGCGCCCTGCAGGACGGAATACTCGAGGAGGTCCTGGTTGTCGGCTACCTGCTGAGCAGGCTCCGGCTGCTCAGCGTGAGCCCCGCCTGGGCCGTCGCGATCGGCGCCGTCCTGCGCGGCTCCTATCACCTGCACCAGGGAATCGGCCCGTTCATCGGCAACGTGATCATGGGTGTGATCTTCGGCGTCCTGTTCCTGCGCTGGCAGCGGACGAACCCGATGATCATCGCGCACATGCTGATCAACTCGGTGGCGTTCATCGGCTACACCCTGCTCGCCGGACATGTGTCGTGGCTACCGTGACAGGGCCCGCAGGATGGCCAGATTACCCGTGGTAATGCCGTCGACTCCCAGCCGCACCAGCTGGTTGAAGCGTTCGCCGTCGTTGACCGTCCACGCCAGGATCACCAGCTTGCGCGCGTGCACCCAGGTGACCAGGTTCGTGTCCACCAAGCCCTGGAAGACCGACACGCCGCCGATGGCCCTCTGCAGCGCTGAGTCCGACTTCAGCTGGTGAACAGCATCGGGTCCGGCCACGCTGAACAGCATGGTCACATCGGGCAGCCGGCTGTGCAGGTAGAGCAGCGCGCTCATGTCGCGGCTGGAGATCAGCACCCGCCGGGATCCGGCCCGAGGAGCCAGGAAGGCAACCAGGTCATCCAGGAACCCGCGGTCCGTCTGCATCAGGTCCAGCTTGATGCTCTCGGCGGCCGCCGCGCCGTCCCAGGCTTGTACCAGCGTCGGCCCTCGGAACAACTGCCGGGCCAGCCACCCCCACCAGTGGTTGCGACCTGCCACGAGCTGGCCACGCGCCGAGATCACATCGATCTCCATGACGTCGGCTCCGTAATGCAGCGCCGTGGACAGCGTTCCCAGGTTGTTGCCCGCGTTGTGCGCGACCCCGAGAACCCGCGGGTAGTCAGGGGCAAGTGCGGGCTCAAGCTGGACCTGGTCATAGAACTGCGACGGTGGCGCTGAGCCGGTGTAGCGCTGCACGTACGGCCAGGCCACGACCGCCCCGACCACCAGGGCGATCACCAGCCCTCCGGCGATTGCCCATCGGAGACGACCCCTTCGCAATCGGGCCATGCCCACTCCTAGCCTCACGTGCTCCGGCTCTGCCGGCCGGCCAATGCCGACCCGGATCCGGCCTCATCACATGGCCGCTGCCGGGGGGCTGTCAGCGGCATACTCCGACCCTAAACCGAAGCAGGACAGTGGCCATCAACCCGTCGGGGTGACGCTACCCAGCCGGGCCGCGGTCCCAGCCCCTTGCCCGTGGGACGGCCCCTTTTCACGCCCGCCGGGGTTTGACGATTAATTTGACGATTAAGTGGCCACGGTTCGCGGAAGCGTGCAGCAGTAAAGTGCAGCAACCGCACCGTACGGCACCGACCCTAGGGGAACCGACCGCGAGGACAACGTGAACCCATTGATCTGCATCCGGGGCTCAGCCTCCCCCGGGAACAGCTACCCAATGACTCCCCTGCACCTGAAGAACCCGGGGGCTTCCCCCTTGGAGGTCACGTACTCGGCCAATCCGGGAGATGCCATGGCGTGGCTGAAGGTCTCCCCGGTAGAAATCCTCCCAGGGGAAACCGCGACCATCCCCGTGACCCTGGTGGTCCCGTCGAACGCAGGTTCCGGGCAAAACTACGTGATCCTGACCGCAGCGGGGGCCCACTTCGACGTCAGGTTCAGCGTCGGGGTCCCCCCTCCTCCCGAGTGTGTCGCGGCAGGATATAAACCCGCTCCGGGAACCAACCCCCTGGTGTTCTTGTGGCTGCTCGTTCCCGTGGTGATTATCATCGTGGCCTTCTGGCTACGGGGCAGGCTGGCAGGAAGACTGTGAACTGACGCTTTTAATGTTATGAGCCAGACGGGATGTCACTGGTTCGATCCCGCATAGCCCACCAAGCTCAGCGGCCGGTTCCGAGGTACGAGAGCGGCTGTTCTGCCGTTGAGCCCGCCGGCGGGGCAAACGACGTACCGGTCGGCAGGGCGTTATGGTAGGCCAATGTCCCGGTTCGGCGGCGATGGTAAGCGCGTCGTCCAGCGCGCGCCGGAAGCCGGACCGCCCGCGGAACGGCGCGGGTCTATCGACAGGCTGACCATTAGCTTCCGTGAGCTGATCGAAAAGCGCCACCGCCTGGAAGGCGACGTCGAGAAGTTCCGCCGTCGCGTCGCGGAAGCCGAGGGTGAGCTGGACCAGCTCCCGTTCAATCGGCTCCAGCTCTCCTGGCGGCCGTCGCAACTCGAGAAGGATCGGCTCGAGCAATACCGGGATAAGCTCCGCACCCATCTGGTCACCGTCACGAGCGATCTGGACGCGACCAGGGCCAGCATCGGGGAGATGCGGGCCGTGCTGGTCAAGGAATACGCGCTGGCTCAGGCATCGCGGCGACCGGCGGAAGCCCTCACCGTGCCCTGTCCGGCCTGCGGGCAAGCGTCCGTTCCGCATCGGGCGGGTGCCGCCGGCCGAGGCTGGCGTAAAGGCTGGTACGAGTGTCCCGCCGATAACTGTGATGCTGCCTGGTCGGCGAAGTGGTCAGGCGGGGCGCACCCGGTCGTCCGGATGACAGGTTTGTGAATCCTGCCGTCCGGACTGGAGTTGGTCACGACGCTCCCTGGGCGAGGGCCGTTTCGAGGATGCGGCGGTGGCGGATCATCCAGGCCGCGGAGCGGGCGCGCCAGGCCATCGCCCATAGCGCGATCGGATGTGCGGTCGTCTCCGGGGTGATGGCGGCGTCGTCGGCTTCCCAGGCGGTGTCGCAGATGGCGAACTCGATGATCTGGTCCAGGAAGCCTCGCCGCTGGCGAGCGGTCAGGCCGTAGGCGTCGACGATGGCGGCTAGCTGGCGGGCCCGGTCCGCTAGCGGCGGCAGATGCTCGCGCCGGGCGACGATGTCGTCATAGAGCTTGGCGTTGAGCCAGGCCAGCTGGGCCAGTTCCACCCGCGGGTCGACCGGAGGCTTCAGGGACCTGGCTGGGTGAACTCGCCGTCGATGAACGTCAGCACCTCGCGGCCATCGCTGTCCAGGCCGGAACCGACCAGGCGCGGCGCGGCGGCGAAGCCGACGTCTTCCAGGTGGCGGAGCAGCGCATGTACCGCAGGCGTCCACGGCCCCGCGTCACGGATCACCACGTTGCCCCGGCGGCGGACCACCGACCGGCCACCACCCTGCAGAAGAACCGGATCGTCAGCCGAAGTCACAGTTCATTGTCGGCTGCCCCGGCCCGTCTGCCGGCTGTTTTCCCGCGCGAGGCAGGAGCAGCCGGCGATCGTGCTGGTGACCTGGGAGCTGGTGCTCCTCGGCCGCCCGCCGAACCGCTCCATGGAACTCACCGCGCGCTGCGGCCGCGCCGCGTCGACGCCGACAGGCGCCCTCGCGGTACCCGGAGCTGGCCTCTGACCTGCGCCGGTTCGCCCGCGACGTTTGATGTGCTGGTCAGGGGTAGGTGATCGAAAGCGAAATGAACGCCAGGATACGCGGGGAGGCGTATCCGACCGATGGGTATGTCATGACGAGAGAACACGGAGAAGGATTCGCTGACCACGGCGATCTCAGGGAACTGCATGGCGCGCTGCTCAGCACCCAGAGCGTCGAGCAGTTCCTGCACGAGATGGCCATGATGGCGGCCCGGCTGGTGAGCGGCGGGCTGTCCTGCGGGATGACGATGCAGCCCAGCGGGAAGCCGGTCACCGTGGCGTGCAGTGACCAGATTGCCGCGCAGGTGGACGAGGTGCAGTACGAACTCGACGACGGCCCGTGCCTGTACGCCATGCGCGACGGCCACCTGGCGCGCATCAAGGACACCGCCGAGAAGGCGCGCTGGCCCGAGTTCGAGGCGCAGGCGGCCAGGCGCGGCATCCGGTCATGCCTGGCCCTGCCGCTGAAGGCGGAAGGTAAGCCGGTCGGCGCCCTCAACCTGTACTCGCGCAAGGCATCGGCGTTCGGCGTCGCCGAGGCCCGCCGTGCGGTGAATTTCGCGGAAAATGCCTCAGGCGCGCTTTCGCTGGCCATGCGGCTGGCCTCGCACGCCGCGCTCATCGAGCAGTTGCGCTCGTCGCTTACTTCCAGAACGGTCATTGACCAGGCGCTCGGGATAATCATGGCCAAGGAGCATTGCAATCAGGCCCGTGCGTTCGCGATCTTGCGGTCCGCCTCGCAGAACAGCAACGTCAAGCTCCGGGATATTGCTAGCGCGGTGGTGACCAGCATCACCGGCGAGCCCCCGCAGCCGGCTCCGCCGTTCGAGGAAGGCCGCCCCTAGGCGGCGCCGTCGGTATCGGCCGCGGCGGTGGCGCTGTCCGGCTGGGCCTGGTCCGGCTGGCCGTACGGGCCCGCCAGCGACGCGGCGATGCTGGGAAATACGTCCACCAGCCGGTCGACCCCGGTTATCGAGAGCACACGCTGCACGGCGGGGGTACTGACGACCAACCGCAACCCGCTTCCGCTGGCAACGGCCTGCCTGAATACGCGCACCATGGCGCTTACTCCGGACGAATCGCAGAAATTCGTTCTGCTCATGTCCGCGATCAGCAGGATCGCGCTCTGGTTCAGCGCGGCGAGGAGTTCGTCCTGGACCGTCTCGGCATTGGTGACGTCTATCTCCTCGGGCAGCGTGACCACCGCAACATGGCCGATCCACAGCACCGGATAGCGCTCTTGAGACACGTACCACCACCATCTGTCCGCGCGAAAAGTAGCAGGCCGCGTCTCTGGACCTAGAAGAGCGGCTAGCCCTTGGACTTCGCCGCGCAGCGAACATTATTCACGGCGGCGCGGGCGGGGCGCAAGGCTAGCGCGCCGGGCTCGCGCCGCCGTTTCGGCCGGCCAGAACGGGTGCAGGCGGGAGGGCGTGAAGGTGTGTCCGTTCGGGTCAGATTACGCGCCCCCAGCGGTGACCACCATATCGGTGATGAACCCCGCCGCCAGCCCGAGCAGGACTCCCCAGTAGAGCAGTTCCTTGCGCCCGTTCTTGTGCGCGACCCCGAGCAGTTGGATGACGACGTAGAGGATGGAGCCGGCCGCGAGGGACAGGAAGATCACGCTCATGGCCTCGCTGGTGAACAGCCGCCCGACTGCGGTGCCCACAATGGTGGGGCCGCCGCCGATCAGGCCCATGAGCAGGAGAAAGCCCCACGATGGCCGGTCATCTTCGGCGGCCAGCGGGGCCACGATGCCGAATCCTTCGGTGCCGTTGTGCAGCGCGAAGCCAATGACCAGGACGGTCGCCAGCTCGATCTCGCCGGTGGCGGCGCTGCCACCGATGGCCAGGCCCTCGCCGAAATTGTGCAGCCCGATGCCGACGGCGATCAGCAGGGACAGGCGGCGGGCGGCGGACCAGCCCGCGATGCCCGGCTTGACCGAGGTCAGCTCGCCCGGCGCCATCGTGCCCGGGCCGAAGTTCCTCGGCTTCCGCTGGCTGGCTAGCCAGGCCTCGTAGTAGACCAGGCTCATCAGGCCGACGGTCAGGCCCAGGAAGAACAGGGCGGCGTAGCCGAGCACGGGGCCGATCCCCGCGGATCCGTCGTGCAGCCGCCCCAGAGCCGTATCGATGGGCTCGAACGCGTGCACCAGTACATCCCAGATGAGGAACAGCAGGATCCCGATCGCGAGGGCGTTCAGAAACTGGCGCATGCCCGGCCGGGGAGCGCGCATCCTGCCCAGGGGCAGCCCGATCAGGATGGTCACCCCGGCGATAAAGCCGAGGAGCAGGGTCTGAGATTCACTCACCGGTTCCGGACTCCGCACACTAGAGGGACGCGATGGGGTTCCCCCCTTCGCCGGAGCCTTAGGTTAGCCTGCCCTAAATTATTCCGCCACCCGTTGCCTGACACCGCGGCCGCGCTACCCCGCGACACCTCGCAACGCACCGACGCGATGACGAGCAGGGATCTCGGCGGAGCCCGGCTCCGCCGGTACGGCCTATGATCCTGGTCAGCGGCCGTCCGGCGGACCCGGCGGGGACCGTCCTTAGATCGGAGGAGCCCATGATCACCGTCGCGGGTGAGGCGCTGATCGACCTGATCGTCGATCCGGCCGGCCACGTCGATCCCCGGCTGGGCGGCGGCCCGTTCAATGTCAGCCGCACCGTGGCCCGGCTCGGCCTGCCGGTGGCCTTCCTCGGCCGCCTGTCCGGTGACCGGTTCGGGCAGCTGATGCGGGCCGACCTGGACCGTCACGGGGTGAAGATCGCCGTCGAGGCCCCAACCGAGGCGCCGACCACGCTGGCGCTCGTGGACGTGGACCCGGCCGGCGTGCCCGGCTACCACTTCTACCTGGCCGGAACCTCGGCGGCCGCGATCGGGCCCGGCGAGGCGGTGCTGCCGGAGGGCACCACGGCCGTGCACGTAGGCAGCCTCGGGCTGACCATGGAGCCGGTCGGGACCAGCACGGAACAGCTGGTGGCCGATCTGCCCGGCGACATCACGGTCATGCTGGACCCGAACTGCCGTCCGGGCGCCATCGCCTCCCGGCAGGCCTACCTGGACCGGCTGACGCGCATCATGCGACGGGCCGACGTGGTCAAGACGAGCACCGAGGACCTCGCGTACCTGTTCCCCGGCCAGGACGCCGGGAACGCCGCCGCGGAACTACTCGCCCGCGGGCCGGCCTGCGTGGTCGTCACCGACGGCGCGGCGGCGGTGCGGGCCTTCGCCGGGGGCCGCCAGATCCAGGCCGACGTCCCGGCCGCCCCGGTCGTGGATACCGTGGGCGCCGGGGACGCGTTCGGCGGTGCCTTCCTCACCTGGTGGATCGGCAACGGCCTGGGCCGGGCCGGGCTGAGCGACCCGGAAAAGGTCCGGGCCGCGACGCAGGCGGCGGTCCACGCCGCGGTAACGACCACCACGCGCCGTGGCGCCGAACCGCCGTGGGCCTACGAGCTGACCGGACACGACGGCTGGCGGTGGTTGCCTCCTAGCGTCGCAGCAGGACCCCGCGGATGAACGCGGCCTGGCCGATGTGCTGCGCGCAGTCGTCGGCCACGCTGACCAGCCGCACGCCCAGCGTCACCGGCGGGTCCCAGGCCTCGTCCACCACCCGGTCCAGGTCCGGATCCGTGACGCCGGAGACCAGGCGGACCGTCTGCTCGTGCACCGCGTCGTAATACCCGGTGAGCAGGTCGCCGGAGGGCACCGTGACCCGTGCGACCTGCTCCGGGCTGTGCCCGTAGCCGGTGTCGTAGGGCTCGAGCGGCAGCTCGAACCGCTTGCCGTACTCGGTCCACACCTGCGGCACCCGGAACGCGTCCGCCACGTGGTCGTCCTGTACCCGGGCCAGGTGCCACACCAGCCAGGCGATCGAGTTCGCGTCCGGCGCGAGCCGCTCCGCCAGCTGGCTGCTGGTCAGCCCCCGCACCACCGCGTGCACGTTTTCCTGGGTGCGGCCGAAGGCGTCCACCAGGATCTCCGCACTCCTCATCTGCCGCCCCTTTCGGTAAAAGACCGAATGTAGCCGAACGGGCCGGGGTGACACGCCGCGGCACCTGGTCTCGCGCCCGCTGGGTCGTCGCTGACGGTGGCGCGAGGTACCGTTCCGACGTGCGCAGTGTTAGTCCGGGGGGGCGACCCCCCCAAACCCCCCCGCGCCTGGGGGGAAGCCGTTCCCCCCAGACCCCCTCGGCCCCCCAGACCCCCTCGGCCCCCCGGAAGGCCGTGCCAGATGTCACCGAACTCCTGGCCGCGGCCGTCAGCGGCATCGGCGGCGCGGAACGGCCCGGCCAGGTCCAGATGGCCGAGGCGGTGCGGCAGGCCATCGAGACCGGCGAACACCTGGCTGTCCAGGCCGGCACCGGCACCGGCAAGTCACTGGCCTACCTGGTCCCGGCGGTGCGGCACGCGGTGGCCACGGGCAGCACGATCGTGGTGGCCACGGCCACCATCGCGCTGCAGCGCCAGCTGATCGACCGCGACCTGCCCCGCCTGATGGGGGCGCTCAAGCCGTTGCTCGACCGGGAACCGGCCTTCGCCATCTTGAAGGGCAGGCGCAACTACCTGTGCCTGCACCGGCAGAAGGGTGGCGTGGCGGACGACCCGCAGGACGCGCTGTTCGACCCGGCCGACAGTGGTCCCACCTCGCCGCTGGGGCGGCAGGTCAAGCGGCTGCACGAGTGGGCCGAACAGACCACCACCGGCGACCGGGACGAGCTCGTGCCCGGGGTGCCCGAGGCGGCCTGGCGCCAGGTCTCGGTGAGCGCCCAGGAGTGCGTCGGCGCGCAGCGCTGCCCGTTCGGCTCCCGATGTTTCGCCGAGAAGGCGCGGGACGAGGCGGCCCGGGCGGACATCGTGGTGACCAACCACGCCCTGCTGGCCATCGACGCGACGTCCGAGATCGACGTGCTGCCCGACCACGACGTGGTAATCATCGACGAGGCGCACGACCTGGTGGACCGGGTCACCTCGGCCACCACCGGGGAGCTGTCCGGACCGGCGGCGGACCTGGCCGCCCGCCGCGCCGGGCGGCTTACTGAGTCCGCGGCGTTGGAAGGCAGCTCTACCGCCGTGGCCGAGCGGCTGCGCGAGACCGCTGCCGCGCTCGCTATCGACCTGGGCGACGCGCCCGCGGGCCGGCTGGACGAGCTGTCCGGCACGCTGGCCGCCACCCTGACCTCGGTGCAGGACGCGGCCGGGGCGTGTCTGGAGGCGATCCAGGCCAGCGCGGCGACCGAAGACGAGGACCCGCAGAAAATGGCGTCGGCCCGGGTGACCCTGGCCTCGCTGGACGAGCTGCAGCGCACCGCGAGCCGGATCCTCGACGCGTTCGGCGAGGAGATCACCGAGCGGGGCGAGGTGGTCTGGCTGGACCGGCCGTTCGCCGAGGATTCTCGTCGGCCGCCGACGCTGCGGGTGGCGCCGCTCGAGGTCGGCCGGGTACTGCGGAACCGGCTGTTCGCCCAGCGTACGGTGACGCTCACCTCGGCCACGCTCGCCCTCGGCGGCTCGTTCACTCCGCTGGCCATCCAGTGGGGGCTCGGTCTCCCCGGGGGGAACGATCCCCCCCAGACCCCCCCTGCTCCTGGGGGGACCCATCCCCCCAGACCCCCCTTGGGGGGGACAGGTC
>Ga0306920_100003128_pt1 | contig 20974 bp, 15 predicted proteins | sample flu12Cox44000170_FD_204666 | JGI IMG/M metagenome (GOLD analysis project Ga0306920, IMG submission 204666) | Lab enrichment of tropical soil microbial communities from Luquillo Experimental Forest, Puerto Rico - flux4day.12C.oxic.44.000.170 (v2)... | ecosystem: Environmental > Terrestrial >... | reverse complement strand
TCGCCAACGCCGAAAATCGCTACGAGGTCACCGAGGCAGATCTGCCCTTGTCGTGCCCGATGCCGGGTATGGCGGTATGGAACTCGCATCCGAAGGTGTACCTGCCGGTCGAGGCCGAGGGCAGTGCGAAGTGTCCGTACTGCGGGGCGTTGTACGTCCTTAAGCGCTGAACGGCGCGCAGGCGCCGCATGGCGATGCGCAAACTGACCGTCGTACAACTCCTGCCGGCGCTCGAAACGGGCGGTGTGGAGCGTTCGACGCTCGAGATCGGCGCGGCGTTGGTCGCAGCGGGCCATAGGTCGATCGTCGTCTCCGCCGGCGGGCGCATGGTCGAACGGCTCCAAGCGCAGGGCAGCGAGCACGTGCAGCTCGATATCGGGCGCAAGTCGCTCGCGACGCTGCGTCATATTTGGACGCTTAGACGTCTGTTACGAAATCTTCGCCCGGACATCGTGCATGCGCGTTCGCGCCTGCCGGCCTGGATCGGCTGGCGTGCGTTGCAAGGCTTGCGTGAGTCGCGGCCGCACTTCGTGACGACGGTGCATGGGCGCAATTCGCCGGGGCGCTACAGTTCGATCCTGACGCGCGGCGAGCGTGTGATCTGCGTATCCGACTCGTTGCGCGATTACGTGCTCCAGCATTATCCGAAGCTCGATCCGCGGCGCATTCGCGTGATTCCGCGCGGGATCGACACGCGCGAATTTCCGCGCGGACATCAGTCGGATGTCCTGTGGCGCCAAAGTTTTGCGCGCGAGTTCCCGCAACTCGCGGGCGGAAAGCTGCTGGTGCTGCCCGGACGCGGCACGAGACTCAAGGGTCATCGCGATGCGATCGAATTGCTCTGCGGGTTACGCAAGCGCGGTGTCGATGCGCGGCTCATGCTGGTAGGCGCGCGCGAAGCCGGCCGCGAGACCTATGTCGGTGAGCTTGAAACCTTGGCCTATCACCGCGGCGTGGCACCGCAGCTGGCGATTACGCCGCCGCGCGCCGACGTGCGCGCGATCTATGCGAGCGCCGATCTGGTGCTGCAGCTGTCGCAGAAAGCGGAATCGTTCGGCCGCACCGTCGTCGAGGCGCTCGCGCTCGGGCGCCCGGTGCTCGGCTACGCGTACGGCGGCGTCGGCGAGTTGCTCGCTGAGTTGTATCCGGCCGGTGCCGTACAGGCAGGAGATGCGCAAGGTCTGCTTGAGCGCGCGGTCGATCTGCTGCGTATCGCGCCGCAGGTTGCACCTTTCGAGAAGTATCGTCTTGCGGACATGCAGGCGGCGACGCTAGCGTTATATCAAGAAGTGGTGCAGCAACTCCCTCTCTCCTCCAGCAGCTTCATCGCTGGGGGAGAGGGATGGGGTGAGGGGGGCTCTTGATTTCCGATCAACGCACCGAGCGCCCCCTCACCCAACCCTCTCCCCCAACCAGAAGCGCGTTGGGGGAGAGGGCTTCGCTCGCCTGCTCCGCCCTAATGCTTGTCGTGCTCGTGCTGTTGCCGGTCGGACGCAGTTCCGAAGCGCCGCTCGCGCTTGCGGCGATGGCCGGCCTCGTCTGGATATGGCGCGCGCGCAGCGAACTCGCTGCTGACGCAGGCCTGCGCCTCGTATTCGCGTTGTTTGCCTGCTATTGGCTGCCCGCGCTGATCTCGTCGCCGGATTCGTTCGCACCGGCGAAGTCGTGGAGCACGGTCGCCGCGCTGCTGCGCTTCTTGCCGTTTGCGGCATTCGCCGCGCTGGGGCTACGTGACGCGCGCGTGTGGCCGAGGATCGTGCAAGCGGTCGCAGCGGTGCTCGTGCTGTGGTTGATCGATGCCTGGGTGCAAGTATTTACCGGCTACAGTCTCGCCGGCGCGGCAGACAAGGAGCGCCTGTCGGGCATCTTCGGTGCAGGCAATCTCAAGCTCGGTTTGGTGCTCGCCGCGCTCGCGCCGTTCCTGTTCGTCGCCGCGCGCGAGGCTTTCGGTGTGCGTGGACTCGTCGCGGCGTTCGCGTTCATGCTCGTACCGATCCTGCTCGCGGGCGAGCGCGCGGCGTGGCTGATGTACGGGCTGGTCTCACTCGTATTTCTGTGGCGAGAGGCGCGTACGCCGCTGCGCTTTGCGGCATGGAGTTCGGGCCTGGCCGTGCTGGCTCTCGCCGCGGCGCTGACGATGCTGCATTTCTCACCGTCGTTCGCAGCGCGTGTCGACAAGAGCCTGCGCGTGCTGGGCGGCACCGAGCAGGCCGTCGACGAGGCGAGCGCGGGACGTGTGCGCATTTGGAGCACGGCTGCGCGCATGAGCGCAGCGCATCCGGTGAACGGCGTCGGCGTACGTGCATTCCGCTACGCCTACCCGCAGTACGCCGGCAAGAATGATTGGTTCGTCAATCACGACCACGGCATCGAGGAAGGCGCGCTGCACGCGCATCAGATCGTGTTGGAAGTGTTGAGCGAAACCGGCGTGGTCGGACTCGCCTTGTGGCTCGCCGGCGCGTGGCTCGCGCTGCGCGCGTGGTGGCGCGCGTCCGCACGTGCGCGCGTGCGTGCGTTCGCGCCCGCGCTCGCGCTAGCGGCGATGACCTTCCCGCTGAATACGCATCTCGCGTTCTACTCGGCTTCGGCCTGGGGACTGCTGTTCTGGTGGCTGCTGGCGCTGTATTGTGCGGCGCTGCATGCGGAGGACCGCGATGGCGACTGATACTTCCACCACCGCGCCGCGCCAGCGATTGTCGGTCGTCATCACCACGCTCGACAACGCGGCGACGCTCGAACGCTGCATCGCGAGCGTCGCCTGGGCGGATGAAATCGTCGTGCTCGATTCCGGCAGTCGCGACGCAACGCTGGAAATTGCGAAAAAATATACATCACGCATCGAGACGCAGCCGTTCGCCGGCTACAGCGCGCAGAAGCAGCGCGCGATCGATCTCGCCGCACACGACTGGGTGCTACTGCTCGACGCCGACGAGGCGCTCGGTAAGGATTCTCGCTCGACGATCGAAGCGGCGCTCGTGGATCCGCAAGTTGCCGGGTTTCGCCTGCCGCGCCGCGAACAGATGTTCTGGACATTTCAGCACGCGCTGTCGTGGACCAATGCGCATTTGCGCCTGATCGACCGCCGCCGCTGCCGCATGAACGACGTTCCCGTGCATGCGGCTCCGGAAACCGATGGACCGACGCGTACGCTGCGCTCGGCGACGTTCCTGCACTACGGCGAGCCCGACATCGCGACCAAAGTCGACAAGATCAACGCTTACTCGACCGGTCTCGTCGCCGACAAGCTGCGTCGTCGCCAACGCTTCCTCGGCGTACGCATGCTGTTCTATCCGCCGGTATTTTTCTTGCGCCAATACATCTTCAAGCGCTACTTCTTGAACGGCTGGGCGGGTTTCATCAGCGCAGCGACCGGCGCGTTCTACGTGTTCCTCAAATACGCAAAAGTATACGAGGCGCGGCGGCGCGGCCGGGACGAGCCTTAGTTCCCCCGGCACGAACGCGGCAGGTACTTTGGCGCGACGTTGCCGTCGCAAACCCATCCTGCCTGCGGATTGGTGGCCACGAAAGAAACCTGCTTGCCGCGCAGCACCGAGGCGAGCCTGGCCCCGCCCAGCTTCGCTTGGATCACGCAGCGGCCATTGGTTTCGCTGACGCTGACGCTATCGACGAAGGCGCCGCGGAGCGAGGCCGGATCGCCCAGCTCCGCTTCGGCATTCGACTTGGGACAGCGGCCATGTGCGCCGTAGAACTCCGCTACGGCGAGCTTGGCACCATCCGCGAGCACGACCGCCTCGCTGACCTGCGCCCGCGTCACATACTCCTGGTAGGCGGGTATCGCGATCGCCGCGAGGATGCCGAGCATCGGCACCGCGCCGCCGAGAAAGATGTTCAGCACCCAGCCGTACCAGGGCATCGGCGGGCGCACGCTGGGCAGCGGCTGGCCCGGCTCGACTTCGCGGAACACGACGCAGCAATCGGCCAACAAATCGTGCAGCGCCTGCTTGCGCTCAGTCCAGCCGGCCATCATGTAGCCGATACTGAAGATTAGGCGCGAGAGGAAGCCGCCTGCGAAGCGGCCGGTCGCGCGGCCGAAACTGATGCACTGGCCAGCGCCATCGCTGACCTTGATGCCCATCACCTGCTTGCCTAGTGTCGCCTGGCTGCTCGAACTCTCCATCAGAGCGAAGTAGAGCCAGCGCAGCACGATGATCAGCACGATACCCAGCAGCGGAATCATCGCGCACAAGAGCATCGGGACGACCAGGATCAGTGCATCGAGCACGTAGGCCGCGCAACGCCTCCAGAAGCCGGCATGGATCGCCTCGCCGGGCGGCAGCATGCCGGAATGCGTCGGCGACGCTGCATTCGAATCATTCGGTGCACGAAATTCCATGTCCATCCCCTGCTGGTCGCGGAAATCAAGCGCCGCAGCCTACGCGATGCGCCGCCGCGCGGGCAAGCCTGCGCTTGGCGATCGCTTGCCGGTTACGGCGCCTTGTTCGTGCCGGGTTTGCGCAGCAGGCTCAATGCGAGTCCGCCGACCAGCGCAGCGGCACCGACCAGCACGATCCAGAGCATGGCGCCGCGCCAATCGAATGGTTTGGGCGCGGGCGGCGCCGCGGTCAGCGCGCGCTCGCCTTGCAGTGTCTCGCGCTGGCCTAGCGCGGCAAGCGGCGGTTGCCAGTCCTTGCCGAGCTTCGCGCGCAGCGGCGCGAGCGCTGTCTCGACGGGATATTCGCCGCGGTGCGTTCGTGCGCTGCCGGCGACGAGGCGATACGGCCCCCCACCTTGCGCCAGAAACACGAAGCGATCGGGGCGGTACGCCACGCTCAGCGTGGGCGCATGGGCGAGCGGCGTGGTCACCTCGATGCGCCAATCCTGCTCACGCGCCCCAGCCAAAACGGCAAAGTCGTCGTTGTCGACGATGGCGTCGCCCTGATGGAGGCGAAACGCGATGCCGTTCATGCGCTGCGTCCACGGCGATTTTTCGTTCGGCCCCCGCGCATGGCTGAGCACGGAGAGTCGCGCGAGCGAGTTGTCGTCCGCGAGGCCGACACGAATCATTTCGATCGCAAGCGGCGCCGGCAGGTGATAGCGATACGCGACGACCGATGTGCCGTCTGTCTGTGGCAGGTGGGCTGCATCGAGGTGATGAGTATCGCCGCCGTCGAGGGTTGCCTGGAGCCACTGCCGCCCGGCCTGCGCGGCGGTCGAATGTGAAACGGTGCGAACTTTCACGTCCAGTGCCGGCAGCTCCGGGCCGGAGTCGAGCCGGCGTACGCGCAAATACGCCGCTCGAATGCCGGCGAACGGAATCTCGTGGCGATCGAGCGTGTTGCCATCCTGTTCGAGATGGAGCAGGGAAGCGTTGGCGACGAGGCTGCGCCACTGCTGCAGATCATCACTCGCGCTGACCGAAAATTGCGGTGTCATGTTGCCGGCCGTACCGGGAGCGCTCTCCCAGTCGACGTGTATGCCTGCCAGCGGTTCACGGATTGTGCTGGCGTCGACCAGCCAGTCCCGCGGTGGTTTGCGCGTTTCGCCGCGCGGCGCTGCGGAGGAGCTCAAGTCGAGTACCTGCAGCCGTCCGTCGGGCGCGCGCTGGATGTTCATGCGAATCGCATCATCGCTTGCATTCGGCGCATTGACCGCGGTCGCCGGTAGGGCGAACAGCGGCGGCGTGACGAGATTCTCGCGCGTCGTGCTGGCGATCGGAACCGGCTGCGGCGCGATCGGCACTGCCTCACCCGCCGCATTGATCACCTGGATGTCGCCGAGGTCCGCGCGCGTGATCGCTGCATAGACCTCAGGCGTCAATTCGACCTGCCAGGCTGCGCTATCGCCTTCGGTTTGCAGCGGCCATGCGTAGGCGTAGTCGTCGTTCGGCGCGGCTTTCGCCGCGAGCGCGGCGAATAGCGTGGCGGCCGTCAGCAAGCGTCTCTTCATGCTTTTTCTCCCACGACTGCGGTGCGCGGCGGCACCGGCGCGAAATACCCGACCGCGACGAGCAGCAAGCCGACCACGAGCACGCCGATGATCGCCGGCAGATCGTGCAAGAAGCGCCGATCGATCAGCAGCAATTTCACTAACACGACGCCCATGAGCACCGCACCGCCGAACCAGACCGCGCGTGAGTTGCGGCGCTTGCCCAGCAACATCGCGGCGATGCCGGCGAGCGTCCAGGTGATCGACAGCGCGGCCTGGGCGAGCGGCGAACTCCACAGCTCATCACTCCACGGCACGCCGCCCAAGAAATGCGCGCCGCGCAGCGTGATCGAGGTCAGCAGTACGACACTGGCGATCGCGATCGCGCGTGCGCGCAGTTCGCCGTCGAGGAGCGCGCCGCCGTCCTGCTCTGACTGTTTGAACCAGGCCAACAGCAGGAACAAGTAGCCGAGTTGCGCCAGTTCGAGCGGGTTGAGCAACGGCAGGTATGGCAGCGGCGCCGGATCGCCCGGATGCATGAGGCCGAACAGCCAGAACAGGCCTAGGACCGCAGCGAGACTCGCGAGCAGCCAGCGGCGCGCACGCTCTGCGGCGGCAGGTGCGGGCCAGGTTGCCGCGCGCAGGCGGCGCAGCACCAGCCAGAACAGCACGGCAAACGGAAGGATCGTGCCCAGAACGGCGGTCCAGACTTCGCTAGTCTGCAAGTGCACGCTGAGCAAGTGCTCGAACTCGCTCGCGAGCAGGACCGCGACAAGCCAGAGAAAGACTGCATGGAGCAACGCAAGCCCGCGCTGCTCGCGCGCGGCGAATACGGCGAGCGTGCGCAGCCCGGCGCCGAACCACAGCGCCCAGGCAGCCAAGGCCCAGTGTTCGAGCGGGCCGTGGTTCTGCCGCGTCGTGAAACCGATCAGGAACAGTGCGAGCGGGAACAGCGCGATCGCGGGCCAGGCACATTCGCGCCAATTCCAGCGGCGCAGCAGTTCTATGGCGACGAGCGCGGTCGCGGCGATGAGTGCGAGGGTGAGATCGGCGCGCAGCGATTGTGGGGCGAAGCGGTCGATTTCACCGCCCCAGGCAATCCATAGCCACAACCATCCCCATACGAAGAACACCGGAGACTCGCGCAGGCCTGCCGTCGCAAGCAGGCGCGCACTGACGAGCGCTGAGAGTGCGATCAGAAGTGCGCTGAAGAACGGGCCGTTGAGTATCGCCCGATCCGGGTGATCCGGCGCATACGCAAAAAAGAAGGCGCACACGGCAGCAGCCTGCAGGGCGTAACCGATCCAGCGTGGCAGTCGCCGCTGTTGGCGCAATCCGAACCAGATGAGTGCAGCGCCCTCGATCGCCCACGTGCACGAGGTCGAGCGCGCCGACAATGCGAGTGGCACGGCGAGCGTGGCGAATCCGAGCGCGAGCAACGCATGTGATTGGCCGAGCAGCAACAGATTCCAGCGGCGCAATTCGAGCGCGGCGAGCGCGGTGTAGATCACCGCGGCACCGAGCGCGGTCCAGGCGAGCGGCAGACTCGCGTGTTCGAGCAATGCGACCTGCAATGCGAATGCGACGAGAGGCGTGCCGAAGACGAGCGTGCCGTCGATCAAGTCGCGCCGATCGAGCGTTTGGCGCAATGCATATAGCAGCGGAATCAGCAGATAAAAAGCGAAGAACAGCAGCAGGAACGGTTCGGTACTCGCGAACAGCTCCGGGCGATACGACAGCGTGCCCCAGAACGTGCCAATGCCGAAGGTGAAGGCGAAGCCGAGCAGGTTCAGCGCGCGCCAGGGGCGAACCCAGGCGATGCCGAACACCGCCGCATTGAGCAGGGCGTAGTAGCCGAACAGCGCGACGTGGTTGCCGCTACCGGTCGAGATCAGGATCGGCGCAAGAAATCCGCCGACAATCGCGAGCAGTGCCAATGCGATCGCGTCCTGCAGCACCGCGAGCATCGCCGCACCGGCGACGATCACCACGAGCAGCGCGAAGGTGAGTCCTGCAGGCAGCAATTGATACAGCCGGTATGCCGCGAAAACGGTGAGGAGGAGTATGCCGATCGCGCCGCCCTGCAGGCTCAGCGCAAAGTTGCGATGCGACTCGCGTTTGCGCCAGGCGAAGACGAGTCCCGCGAGCGCGGTAGCAGCGATGCCGCTCAGGCGATATTCCATGGGCATGTGCAGCCAGCCCTGATCGGTGGCGTACTTGAGCAGCGCAGCCACGCCGAGGAGCAGCACGAGCACGCCGACTTTTACCGGCACATTGCCTTCGGTGAACCAGCGCTTCAGCCAGGATACGACGACGTTGTCGGCGGGCTCCTGCCGCACGATGACAACCTCCGGCCGAACGGCGGCCGCGGGTGCCGATGCGACTTTGGATTCTTGGGCGGCTGGTGCCGGACCAACGCCTGTTGTCGCGGTACGGGAATCGATCGAGGCGGCAGCGGGAGAAACGGCGGCTTGCACTTCGCTCGGGGCTGCCGATGCCGGCTGGGCGGCCGTCGCGGTGTCCGCGATGGCTTCGCGTGCAGGGGCCGCTGTGGCGCTGGCTGCGGCGGTCGCGGTCGCCGGGGTTGCCGCCGCGGGCAATCCGGTGTCCTTTGCACGCGCCGCCTGTGCTGCGTCTTGCGCCGCCGGCTGTTGCAGCCGGGTTTCAAGCGCAGCGACCCGCGCGCCCAATTTGCGCAGCCGCGCGAACAACAGGCCACAGACCAGGCCGAACAATGCGGCCGTAAGCCCGGACCCTTCGCTGAACACCCCGGCACTGAAATACGCACCGAGCAGCGCGCCGATAAGCATGAAAATGAACGTCATCACGCTTCCCCCGCCTCCATCCCTGCGCCCAAATTAGCATGTTGCGAGATTTGTGACCGCTCCGGCTTCAGGCCGATGCGCGCGGTAAGACCCTGACGGCCGATTTCGGCTATGGGTGTCGCCCCATCAGTCGTACACGGAAGACTCGCCCGGCGGACGCGTCTTGAACCGCTTGTGCACCCATAGATACTGCTCGGGTGCTTCGATCACCATGCGTTCGATCGCCGCGTTGACGCGTGCCGTGTCCGCCGCTACGTCGGCGCTCGGGAAATTTTCGAGCGGCGCCTCCAGGCGCAGCGCATAGCCGCCGCGCGGCAGGCGACGGTGAAAAAACGGAATGACCGCCGCACCCGACAGGCGCGCGAGATGATGGGTTGCCGTGATCGTCGCTGCCGGCACGCCGAAGAACGGCACGAACACGCTGTCTTTGCCGCGCATGTCCTGATCGGGCGCGTACCAAAGCACGCCGCCGCGTTTGAGGTGCCGCACCGATCCGCGCAAATCTTCTTTGCGGAACATCGCTTCGGCATAGGCGAGACGCGCGCGCAGGACGCTGTGATCGAACACGGGGTCGTCCATCGTGCGATACATGCCGGCGATGCGAAAGCGCTGCGATACCAGCCGTGCGCACAGTTCCAGATGCGAGAAATGCGCGCCGACCAGCAGCACGCCCTGGTTGCGCGCGCGGCACGCTTCCAAATGCTCGATGCCGGTGATCGTGCAAGGGACACGTGCCAGCGCGCGTGCGCTGCCCATCCAGGCGAAGGCGAATTCCCCCAGCATCATGCCAAGATCGGCGAGCGAGGCGCGCAGCAGGCGCGCGCTCGCCGCGGCGTCGGCCTGAGGCAGGCACAGTTCGAGATTGCGTTGCGCGACGCGGCGGCGTTCACCCGGAAGTCGCGCTGTGAGCCAGCCGAGCATACGGCCGAGCCGCAGCAGCCATGCGTACGGCAGCAGTGCAACGAGCCGGATCACGCCGATGCCGACCCAGGAGAGCCAGTAGCGCAGTGAGTGTCGGGAGATGGCAGGCGATGGGGACGCGGGCATCGGCCGAAGTATAAAAGATGCGGGCGCGCGAATGCGGTCTCGCAGGCGCATCGCTTCGAAATGCCTGGCGGGCGATGCGCCGATGCGCGTTCAAGGCGGCACGGCAATCTTTAGAGGTTCCGGTCGTCTCCCGGTATACTTCCTCACCCCGTCACGCGCCGCACTCGTGCCGCTACGCCGCTTCATCTACACCTTGACCATGTACCTGCTGACGCCGGCAATTCTGTATCGGTTGGCGGTGCGTGGCCTGCGCTATCGCGAATACTTCGAACGCTGGCGCGAGCGCTTCGGCTTTTCGCGCGGCCCGCGCCTCGAGAACAGCATCTGGATCCACGCGGTGTCGATGGGCGAAGTCAACGCCGCGATGCCGCTGATCGACGCGCTGATGCATCGCTACGCCGACGCGCCGTTCGTGATCACGACGGTGACGCCGACCGGATCGGAGCGCGTGCGCCGCGTCTGGGGTGATCGCGTCACCAACGTATACTTGCCGTATGACTTGCCGGCCTCGATCCGGCGTTTCCTGGGTCGCATTCGCCCGCGCGTCGCGCTGATCATGGAAACCGAGATCTGGCCGAATCTGTTTCTCGAGTGCGAAGCACGGCGAATCCCGCTGATCATCGCGAACGCCCGTCTATCGGAAAAAAGCCTGCGCGGCTATGGACCGATTCGCGCGCTCGCACAACGCGCGTTGACCAGCGCGCGCTATATTGCGGCGCAATCGGCCACCGACGCGACGCGTCTGGCTGAACTCGGCGCGCCGGCGGAACGCCTTGGCGTGATCGGCAATCTGAAATACGACATGGCGGTGCCGGCGCACCTGGTCGAAAGAGCGGCGCAAATGCGCGATCGCTGGGGCGCGCGCCGGCCGGTGTGGATCGCGGCCTCGACCCACGACGGCGAAGAGCTGCCAGTGCTCAAGGCGCATGCGGAAGTGATGCGCCGCTTCCCTGACGCCTTGCTGCTGCTCGCTCCGCGTCACCCAGAACGTTTCAAGCCGGTGGCGCTGGCATGTCGCAGTTTCGGTTTCGTCACGCGCACGCGCAGTGAGGACGGCGAGGCGTTGTCGGATACGCAGTGCTTCGTCGTCGACACGCTCGGCGAGCTGCTCAATTTCTACGCTTCAGCCGACGTCGCCTTCGTCGGCGGGAGTCTCGTGCCGATCGGCGGACACAACGTGCTCGAACCCGCGGCGCTCGCAGTACCGATCGTGGTAGGGCCGTACATGTTCAACTTCGCCGAGATCAGCGTGAGCCTGCTCGAGGCAGGCGCGGAAGTGCAGGTACTCGACGGCGACGAGCTCGGCAGTGCGATTACGCAGCTGTTTGCCGACGAGAGGCGGCGCGCTCAGGTAGGCCAAGCCGCCAAGCGCGCGTTCGAGCGCGAGCAAGGCAGTGTGTTGCGCACCGTGGAGATCATCGAAAAAACGCTCGAACGCTGACGGCGCCGCGGCGCCGTCAGCGATATGACGGGATTAATCCAGCAGGGCGTTGACTGCGTCCAGATCCTTGGGCGCCACAACGCCTGCCGCCTGCTTGAGCTGTAGGCCGTTCAGCACGAACTGGTGGCGTGCCTGCGAGTATGCGCTCTGCGCACTGAGCAAAGTGCTCTGGCTGATCAGCACGTCGACGATCGTCTTGGTGCCAACCTCGAAGCCCGCCTGCGTCGCATCGAGCGCGCTTTGTGCCGACACGACCGCGGCCTTGGTCGCCTCGACTTCGCTGATGCCGGCAATCACCGCGCGATATGCATTGCGGGTGTTAGCGAGAACGGTGCGGCGTTGCAGTTCGAGCTGATCCTGCGCGGCGTCGCGCTGAAATACCGCTTGACGCGTCTGCGCGGTGGTCAAGCCGCCGGAGAAGATCGGAATGTTCAAGGTGACGCCGACGATGGTCGACGCACTCAGGCTGTTGTGGTTGGGCAAGCCGCTCGAGGCGTTCGTGCCGCTACCCCAGCTCGGCGTATCGCCGCGCGACACCGAGCCGCTCAGCGTCGGGTAATGGCCCGCACGCTGTGCCGATACATTGAAGTCCGCCGCGTCGACGTTGCGCTGCGCTGCGAGCAAGAGCGGGCTCTGCTTGGTCGCGATACCCACCCAGTCCTCGACCTGAGGGGGCTCGGGCCGTGCCAATGGCAGCGGATCGCGCAGCTTTTTCAAGTCACCGAAACTCTTGCCAGTAATCTGCGACACGCTTTCGCGCGCGGTTTCCACCGCGTTTTGTGCGGTGATCACTTGCGCGACCGATGCGTCGTGCTGTGCGCGCGCGACGTGTACATCGGTGATGGCAGAAAGACCTACCTGGAAGCGCTGCTCGGCCTGGTCGAGCTGCTTTTGCAGCGATTTTTCGTTGAGATGTGCGAAGCTGAGCTGATCTTCCGCCGTTAGCACACCGAAGTAGGCGGTCGCCGTGCGCACGAGCAAGTCCTGCGAAGCGGCGTCGTAGGTGTTCTGCGCACCCTCAGACTGCGCGTTTGCGCCGCGCCAACGTTCGATATTCGCCCAGTTGAAAATCGACTGCGACAGATTCAAGCTCGCCGGCCGGCTACGACCGGTACCTTCGCTGCGAGCCAACACGAAATTGCCAGACCCATCGGGCGCCGGCTCATACCCCTTGCTGCTCGAGTCGGAATGGCTGTAACCGTAGCTGCCGCTGATCTGCGGCAACAAGGCGCTGCGCGCGATCGGTGAATTTTCCTGCGTCGCATTTTTATTTGCTTCTGCAGCGGCCAGCGTCGGGTCCGCTCCGCGCGCCTGCTGGTAGATCTGAGTCAGATCTTCCGCGCTGGCGAATTGAGGAAGCGCGGCCGCCAATGCGACGGCGAGAATGCCGAGCTTGAGTCGTCCGGATTGACTGTGTGGGAGGATTTTATTTTTGCGCATTGTGGATTCGTCCTTCAGTGATTCGTTGCCGCCGCTTCGTCCTCTACAGCGTAAATCGCTGCACGGGACCGGCGTGATTGAGATAGGGCAGATCGGTTTCGAACAGCACTTGTTCGCTCCATTTGCCGTCGGCGGCGCGGGTGTACAGCATGGCTTGCTGTACCGGCGAAGCACCGACGATGGCGAACATACGGCCGCCCGGCTTGACCCACTCGCGCCAATGTGGCGGAAGCGCCGCGACCGCACCAGTGACAAGCATCACGTCGAATTGCTGACCGGGCACGAAGCCACCGACCGCTTCGGCGGCGTTGACGGTGACGTTGCGCGCCCCCGCTCCGGCGATGCGCACGCGTGCCGCGTCGGCGAATTCGCCGTGTTGTTCGACGCTGACGACCTCGCTTGCGAGGCGCGCCAGACAAGCAGTGAGGAAACCCGAGCCTGTGCCGATTTCGAGCACGCGTTCGGTCTTGAGCGGCGAGACGGCCTGCAGCACGCGGCCTTCGACCACGGGCTTCATCATCACTTCGCCGTGGCCCAACGGCAATTCGAGATCCGCGAACGCGAGATTGCGGCAGGCCGGCGGCACGAAGTCTTCGCGCGGAATCGCGGACAGCGCCTCGAGCACGCGCGAATCGAGCACGTCCCAGGGACGCACTTGCTGCTCTACCATGTTGCGACGCGCGAGTTCGATATTGAGTGACATGATGGGTTCCGATCGGGTTGGGAGCGGCAAAGTTCAAACCCGGCAATTATAAGATCGCCGCCCGGCAATTTCGCCCGTAGTGCCGGAAGTCATTGAAACCTTTCGAGCCTTTCCTGCATCGGCCGGCGGATCAGTGCGCTGGCGCACCTTGTCCGATCGATCGCCCAGTGGCGGCTGCCGGCTCCGCATCGTGACGCTTGATGCGGAACCACGCGGCATACAGTGCGGGCAGGAACAGCAAAGTCAACGCCGTCGCGACGAGCAGGCCGCCCATGATCGCGACCGCCATCGGCCCGTAGAACGCGCTCTGCGTCAGCGGGATCATCGCGAGGATGGCGGCGAGCGCGGTCAACACGATCGGGCGGAACCGCCGCACCGTGGCGTCCACGATGGCAGTCCACTTCTTATGGCCTTGCGCAATGTCCTGCTCGATTTGGTCGACCAGGATGACCGAGTTGCGCATGATCATGCCCATCAGAGCGATCGTGCCGAGCATGGCGACGAAGCCGAACGGCACGCGGAAGACGACGAGGAACAGCGTCACGCCGATCAGCCCGAGCGGCGCGGTGAGGAACACGAGCGCGACGCGCGAAAAACTGCGCAACTGGATCATCAGCACGGTGAGCACGACGATGAGGAATAGCGGCATGCCGGCGTTGACCGAGCCCTGGCCCTTGGCCGACTCTTCGACCGCTCCGCCGACTTCGAGCAGATAGCCCGGCGGCATCGACGCCTTGATCGATTCGAGCTGCGGCAGGACCTGTGAGGTCACGGTGGGCGCCGTCGTGTCGCCGTAGATGTCGCCGCGGACGGTCACGGTCGGCAGGCGGTTGCGGCGCCAGATGATGCCTTCCTCGAAGCCGTAGCTGACCGTCGCGATCTGTTTCAACGGCACGCTCGTGCCCGAAGGGGTCGGCACAGCGAGGCTTTCGAGCAGCGACAGGCGGGCGCGTTCGTCGACGGGACCGCGCAGCGACACTTCGATCAGCTGGTCGCGCTCGCGGTAGTAAGTCACCGGCACGCCCGACAGCGAGGACTGCAGGAAATTAGCGAGGTCCTGCGAAGACACGCCGAGCACGCGCGCGCGCTCCTGGTCGATCGTCAGGTGCACGACCTTCGACGGCTCCTCCCAATCGAGGTTTACATTGCGCAAAATGGGATTTTTGCGCATCACGTCGGCGACCTTGCGCGCGTTTTCGCGCACCGTCGCGATGTCTTCTCCTGAGATGCGGAACTGCACCGGGTAGCCGACCGGCGGCCCGTTTTCCAGGCGCACGACGCGTCCGCGCAGCTCGGAGAAATCGCGGTCGAGCATCTGGATGAGATCGGCGCGAATGCGTTCGCGGTCGCGCGTCGATTTGGCGAGCAGGATGAACTCCGCGAAGCTGGCTTGCGGCAGCTGCTGGTCGAGCGGCAGGTAGAAGCGCGGCGCGCCCGAGCCGACGAAGGCGACGTAGTTTTCGAGCTCGGGGCGCTTGGCGAGCCACGCTTCGAGCTTCTTCACTTCGCCTTCGGTTGCGTTGAGCGAAGCGCCTTCGGCCAGCTTCAGATCGACCATCAACTCCGGTCGTGTCGAATCGGGGAAGAATTGTTGTTGCACGAAACCGAAGCCGAGTACCGCGAGCACGAAAGTCCCGACGGTTGCGGCGATCACCGTTTTGCGATGGCCGACGCACCATTCGACGACGGTGCGGAAACGGCGGTAGAACGGCGTCGCATAAGGATCGTGATCGGCATGCGCTTTCGCGTCGGGCGTAACCCAGTTGCGCAATTGCGCGGGCAGGCGCGCGACGATGCTTGCGCGCATTTTGTGGATACGGTCGCCGAACGAGCCCGGCGCGGGCGGCGGCGCGTCGCGCTCGGGCAGCAGCTTGTAGCCGAGGTAGGGGATCAGCATCACGGCCGCGACCCAGGAGATCAGCAGGGCAATCGTCACGACCTCGAAGATCGAGCGCGTGTATTCCCCAGTGCCGGACTTTGCTGTCGCGATCGGCAAAAAGCCGGCCGCGGTCACGAGCGTGCCGGTGAGCATCGGAAATGCGGTCGACGAGTACGCGAAAGCCGCTGCGCGGATGCGATCGAAACCCTGCTCGATCTTGATCGCCATCATCTCGACCGCGATGATCGCATCATCTACCAGAAGGCCGAGCGCGAGTACGAGCGCACCGAGCGAAATCTTGTGCAGATCGATGCCGAAATACTTCATCGCGGCAAAGGTCATCGCCAGCACGAGAGGAATCGACAACGCGACGACGAGGCCGGTGCGCCAGCCGAGCGAGAAAAAGCTCACGGCAAGCACGATGGCGACGGCGATGGCCAGCGTGTCGACGAATTCGCCCACCGAGCGCGCGACTGCGCGCGGCTGGTCAGTGACGCGTTCGAGTTCGAGGCCCACCGGCAAATTCTTCTGCAGGCGCGCGATCGTCGCGTCGAGATTCTTGCCGAGATGGATGATGTCGCCGCCCGCGCGCATGGAGACGGCGATGCCGAGCGAGTTCTTGCCCATGAAGCGCATGCGCGGATTCGGCGGATCGGCGTAGCCGCGCGTGACTTCAGCGATGTCGCCGAGGCGGAACAGACGGCCGTTGGCGCGAATCGAGATGTCGCGGATCGCTTCGACCGAATCGAATGCGCCGGTCGGGCGCAGATAAATGCGGTCAGTACCGGTCTCGAAGCTGCCGGCCGGCGTGATGGCGTTCTGTTCGCTCAGCGTCTGCTGCAGCTGTTGGAAGCTCACGCCGAGCGTGGCGAGTTTGGAATTGGAGAGTTCGATCGTGACCTTTTCGTCCTGCAGACCGAGCAAATCGACCTTGGCTACGTCGGGTACGCGCAGCATCTCGAGCTTGAGGCGCTCGGCATAGTCGCGCAGCTGGGCGTAGCTGTAGCCGTCGCCGGACACCGCGTAGATGTTGCCGAAGGTGTCGCCGAACTCGTCGTTGAAGAACGGACCGATCGCGCCCTGCGGCAAGGTGTAGCGGATATCGCCGATTTTCTTGCGCACCTGGTAGAAGAAATCCGGCACCGCGCTTGCGGGCAGCGAATCCTTGATCACGACGAACACCTGCGATTCGCCGGGGCGCGAATAGCTGCGCAGATAATCCACTTGCGGCAGTTCCTGCAGCTTCTTCTCGATCTTTTCGGTGACTTGTTGCGTGATCTCAGCCGCGGTGGCGCCCGGCCACTGCGTCTGCACGACCATCACTTTGAAAGTGAAGGGCGGGTCCTCGGACTGGCCGAGGCCGGCGTACGACCAGATGCCCGCGAGCGCGAGCAGAACGATGAAGTAGCGCAGCAGCGACTGATTCTTCAGTGCCCACTCGGAAAGATTGAACTTGGTCATGACAGGTCAGGTGAGGTAAGTGTTCGTTTAGAAGGTGCCGACGCCCTTGGCCATCAGCGCGGCGCACAGGATGATTACGGCAACGAGCGCGAGTTCGAGATGCACGACGCGGCGCAGGGAGGCGAGTGTTTCAGGGCTGACTTGCGGCAATGCGCCTTGCGCCAGGGCGCTGCGCCACGACAGAAACTTCAACGTCGGCCAGATCGACAGCAGACCGACCGCAAGGAACAGCGCGATCTTCGCAATGAACGGACCACTATGAGAGTAGTACGCCGGCGTCTTCTCGAAGAAGCTCACGCGCAAACCGCCGACGATCAAAATCACGCCGGCCGCGATGCCGTAGATGCGATCCGCTTGCAGCAGGCGGCGAGCGCCTTCAAGCGTCAATGCCGAACGCAGCGTGATGAGTTCGATCACGAGCGCCGCAACGAGCGCGAACGCTGCGAGATGATGGGTATAGGCGAACAGGGCGGGCAGCATCAGCGGATTCCTCCGTCGAGGTTCCCGCGGCTCGCGGGGCAGGAACCGGCTGCGTAATTATCGCGCAGCAGGCCACAGAAGGGTCAGAGGGTGATAGCGCGATTCTGCGCGTCGATCGGGGCGATGGCTTCGCCTTCGCGCAGCTTGTGCACGCCGGCGGTGACGATCCAGTCTTGCGCGCCGACGCCGCTCGACAGCGTTGCGCCTTGTTCGCGATACGCAGCAACGGTCACCGAGGCGAGACGTACGGCGTGGGTCTTGGTGTCGACGACCCATACTGCGGCCTTGCCGCTCTGCTCGGTCAGCGCCGACAGCGGCACCAGCATATTCGTCACGGCGCCGGTCGATGCGACATAGACGCGCGCCGTCTGGCCGAGGCGCGGCGCGAGATTCGCGTCGTCAAAGCTGACCCGCACGCGATAGGTGCGCGTCATCTTGTCGGCTTCGGGGCTGATTTCACGCACGAGGCCGCCAAGTTGTTTGCCGGCTTCGGCCCAGGACTCGATGGCGACCGGAGTGCCGGCGTGGAGACTCGCAATGCGGTTTTCCGGCACGGCGATTTCGACCTCCATCGCCCCGTCGCGCGCAAGCGTGACGACGGCCTGTCCCGCGGCGACAACCTGGCCGACTTCCGCATTGATCGCGGTGATGAGGCCAGCATGATCGGCGCGCAGTGTGGTGTAAGTGGTCTGATTCTGCGCGGTGGCGAACGTGGCTTGCGCCTGTTCCACTTGTGCCTGCGCGGCCTTGAGTGCGCTACTGACCGTATCGAACTGCGTCTTGCTGACGTAGTTTTTCGCGAGCAGCGGCGCGTAGCGGTTGTACTCAGCCTGTGCGAGATCGCGGTTCGCGCTCGCTGCGGCGAGATTGGCTCTGGCGCTGCCTGCCTGCAGCTGCAGATCGACCGGATCCAGTTCGGCCAGTGCCTGACCTTCCTCGACATGATCGCCTACGTTGACAAGGCGCGTCTTGATCTTGCCGTTAAAGCTGAAGCCAAGGCCATTCACGCGAAAGCCCAACTGGCTTTCGTAGCGGGCGTGCACGTCGCCGGAGTAGACCTCGGCATCGGCCGCGCCAGCGGAAACCGGATGGGCAACGAGCGCGTTGCGCGGCGGTTCAGGCGTCGCCGCCTTGCTCGTGCAGCCCACCAGCGCCGCGCTGCTAAGCGCGATCACTGCGACAAGGCCAAACGTCCGCAGGGAAATCGGAGAAAGTGCGCTGCTGAGCAGCGTGTTTTTTGGGTCGAGCTGACGGATACTCATGGTCGTAGGTTCCTTATGCGCCGCAGCAAGCTAAATATTGAACGCTGTGGTATAGTATCAATACTAAACTAAGCTGTCCAGTAATTCCGAGCATGACTTTCGCCATACCTTTTCCCAAAGCCTGCGGCCCTGGTCGACCCAAAGACCTGGAGAAGCGCGCCGCCATTCTCGAGGCCGCCAAGGAGCTGTTCACCCAGCACGGCTTCGAAGGCACCAGCATGGACGCCATTGCCAACAAGGCAGGCGTGTCGAAACTGACGGTCTACAGCCATTTCCAGGACAAGGAGACGCTGTTCACCGCCGCGGTTGAGGGCCTGTGCCACGCACAGATGCCGCATGAGATGTTCCATGCCGACCTCAAGGGACCCATCCGCAAGCAGCTGCTCGCCATCGCGCGCGCGTTCTTCGGCCTGATCACGAGCAAAGAAGCGCTGTCCGTGCACCGCACGATCATCGCCAACGCCAATCAGTCGCCCAAGCTAGGCCAGCTGTTCTGGGATGCCGGCCCCAAGGTCGTGCAGCAGGAATTCGAGACTTTTTTGCGCGAGGAAGTCGCCGGCGGGAAGCTCGATATCCCGGATTTGCACCGCGCCGCGACGCAATTCTTCTGCCTGTTGAAGGGCGAAATCCACGCGCGCCTGACCTGCGGCTGCCAGAAAGAAGCCACGCCGCGCGAAGTGGAAGACCACCTCAACGCGACCGTGGATATGTTCCTGCGCGCCTACGCGCCGCGCTGACGGAGTGAGGGCGGCCGCTGCGCGGCCTGTGAGAAGTAAGGAGTGAGGCAGAAGCTTTCGCTTTTCCTCACTCCCTAACAGCACCGCGCCAAGGGAGATTCAGCGGTTAGCGGCCGGCCTGCGCGCGCACAAACTCGCGGTTCAGCCAGTCATCCAGAAGGCGTTTGTCGTAGCGCAGCGGATCGGTGTTGAACGGCACGCTGGTGCGCTGCAGATACGCCAAGTCCCGCAGTTTGCTGTCGCCTTCGCGGATCACGCGGCCATCGGTGCCCAGCAATCTGTAGTGCAGGTCCATGCGCGGCGGATATAGGTCCTTCATGAAGCGCACGTCCTGAAAATTCGGGCCGCGCCAGGGCTCGTAGTCGCCGGCAAGCTTGATGTCGTTGATCGTTACCTGCAACTGCTCGCCCGGAGGCAGCAGGCGGTCGGCGCGTTTGCGCAGGTGTTCCGACAACGCCTTCTCCCAATCCGCAGGTTTCATCCATCCGCGCCAGGAGGGATTGTTTTTGACCTCGCTCAGCTGTTGGTCGGGAGCGAATGCGACCTGAATGCGCGTCGGCAGCGTGTCCTCGCGCGCTCCGGCGGCGGTGGCCGCCAGCACGAGCAGCGCGGCGATTCCCGCGCGCATGCGTTTGAGATTCAGACGATAGATTGACATGACGGACTCCTCGAGAACGCTATTCAAAGTCTACTCCTGTAGGACGCTCGCGGCGGACCTGTCGTCGCTGTCTTCGGCAAGCCACATTTAGCGGGCGCTCATCTTCATGCCGTTCTCGCCAAGCCGAGCGCTTGGTGGTCTAATGGCGGGACGAGAAGCGGGGGTGTTCACGCTGCGGCGTGGACTGAGAAAGACCCTTCGTACCTGATCCGGGTCATGCCGGCGTAGGGAGCTTTGATTGGTGCGCCTTTCCTGCGCACGAAGATCGGACCGCACGTTCTGTGCGGAGTCTTCAATGAGCTTCCACACGTCATGACCTCGCCGCAATTGAGGAGTGACGCATGAATGCCCTAGCCGCCGACCTGATTCGCGATACCGCCGCGTTGTCGGAAAGCGTGACGCGCCCGATTCCGGGTTCGCGCAAAATTTACGTCGACGGCAGCCACGCCGATTTGCGCGTGCCGATGCGCGAGGTTGCGCTGTCGGATACGCCGCTCGTGTTCGGCGCCGAGAAGAACGCGCCGCTCGCGCTTTACGACACGTCCGGGCCGTATACCGATCCGGAGACCCGCATCGACCTCGCCGCGGGTCTCATGCCATTGCGCGCGAGCTGGATCGGCCAGCGCGGCGACACCGCTTCGCTGTCGCAGCTGTCGAGCGAATTCGGGCGCAAGCGCGCGAGCGATGCGAAGCTCGATGCGGTGCGCTTTCCGCGCCAGCGCAATCCGCTGCGCGCCAAGCCGGGCGCAAACGTCACGCAGATGCACTATGCGCGCCGCGGCATCGTCACGCCCGAAATGGAATTCATCGCGATTCGCGAGAACCAGCGCATCGAGGTGCTGCGCGACGCACAACTCTTGAAGCAGCATCCGGGCGAATCGTTCGGCGCAGCGATGCCAAGAATCATCACGCCCGAATTCGTGCGCGATGAAGTCGCGCGCGGCCGCGCGATCATCCCGTGCAATATCAACCACCCTGAAACCGAGCCGATGATCATCGGCCGCAACTTCCTCACCAAGATCAACGCGAACATCGGCAACTCCGCCGTGACGAGTTCGATCGCCGAGGAAGTAGAGAAGATGGTCTGGGCGATCCGCTGGGGCGGCGATACCGTAATGGATTTGTCGACCGGCAAGCACATCCACGAGACGCGCG
>Ga0306920_100003127_pt1 | contig 20975 bp, 20 predicted proteins | sample flu12Cox44000170_FD_204666 | JGI IMG/M metagenome (GOLD analysis project Ga0306920, IMG submission 204666) | Lab enrichment of tropical soil microbial communities from Luquillo Experimental Forest, Puerto Rico - flux4day.12C.oxic.44.000.170 (v2)... | ecosystem: Environmental > Terrestrial >... | reverse complement strand
GACGTTGTGCAGGACGTTGGTGGCGACTTCCGCCATGCCGGCCTGGCGCGAGGCGATGAGCAGCTGCTTGTGCACCTCTTCGAGCTCCTGCTCGGCGAGCCGCCGCTCGGTGATGTCCTGAACCACCACCACCGCACCCAGCGCCTCGCCGCCGGGTCCGATGAGTCGCCGCGCGCTCGCAAGCACGGTGCGCACGGCGGCCTGCGGGGTGACGATGATGTACTCGAGATCGGTCGCATCCTCACCGCGCAGCGCGCAGGCGAGCGGCCGCTGCTCGCGTGACACCGGCGTCTTGCCATCCGGGCGAAACACATGTGAGGTTATGGGATAGACAGGGCGGCTCGCATCGCCCGCCACGGAGGGGATGCCGAAGAGCTCGACTGCCGCGCGGTTGTAGTGAGTCACCCGGCCATTGATGTCGCACGCGAGGAGCGCAAGCGGAAGTTCGGCAATCACCGTGGTAAGCAGTGTCTGGTTCTGCAGCAGCTCGGCGGCGATGCGCTTGCGCGTCGAGATATCCCGCAGGAACTCGACCGTGCACTCGGGCGCGGCGCCGCCGCCGGTGACGAGCGAGGTGGTGACGCGCACCCAGAGCGCGCGGCCGTCCCGGCGCAGGTAGCGTTTCTCGATGTCGAGATGAGCGATCTCGCCGCGCCACAGCCGCTCGAGCCCCTCGCGGGTGGCGGCGACGTCTTCGGTCGCCGTGATGCTCGCGATCGAGCGACTCGTGAGCTCGGCGACGCTGTAGCCGAGCATGGCGCAGAAGGCACCGTTCGCGTGACGGTAGCTGCCGTCGCGGTTGGCGAAGGCGATACCGACCGGGGCATGCTCGAGGGTGTTGCGGAACAGGCCCTCCCCGGCAGCGGGGGTTTCAAGAAGCGCGGCGACGGCGGACTCCTCCGCGGCACCGGTTGCGGTGGCGGCTTTCATCGGCGCGCCCGCTGGCTTGAAGGCGCGCGCTTCGAGTGTCTCACCGTGCTCATTTGGAGGGCGCTTGTAGTCGGCCGCCCCGGCGCTCCGCTGCACTCAACTTGACAGAAAACGCGGGAATTCCAGCATGTTGCGCTGCCGCGAGACAGCGAACTGGGTCGCACCTGCGGTGGGCACGTGGCGGCAGTCCGTGACCGCAGTCGCGTTTTGGTGAGTCCGCGCAACGCGAACGCAAGGCGAATCAGCGCGGTCGGACCGCGCCGCGGGGTCGGCCAGGACAGGCCTCACTCAGACAACGCTCGGCGAGAACACCGCTTCCCAGAACTCCTCATGCACCGCCGGCGGCGCGGGGGAGGTGAAGAGCGTCTGCGTGAGCAGAATCGCGCAGGTTTCAGAGTCGGGATCCGCCACCCAGCTCGTGCCGAAGCCGCCGTTCCAACCGTAGGCGCCTGCGGGCACCCCCTGCGGGGTGGTCTGTGTGACGACCGCCACTCCAAAGCCCCAGCCGCGGCGGCTACCAATAACGGGCTCGGCAGCGGCGCGTTGGCTCGCGTTGAGATGGTCGCTCCGCATGGCGGTGACCCACTCGCGCGACAGCAGGCGCCGCCCACCGGAGTGGCCCTGGGCGAGGAGAAAGTACGAGAAGGCAAAATAATCATCAGCCGTGGAGATGAGGCCCGCCGCTGCATCGGGAAACGCGGGCGCCTTGTTCCAGGGACTCGTCGCAGGTGCATCGTCGAGTTGCGGCCGTCCGCTCTCGAGGCGATAGGCGCTGACGAAGCGCGCGCGCTTCGCGGCCGGAACGACAAAGCCCGTGTCCTTCATGCCGAGCGGCGCAAAGAGCCGCTCCGCGAGCAGCAGCGGCAGCGGTTGGCGCGCGACGCGGGCGATGAGTACTCCGAGGATGGAGGAACCTGTGTTGTACAGCCACGTCTCGCCGGGCTGTGCCATGAGCGGCAGCGTGCCGAGCCGGCGCAACCACTCATCAGGAGCGAGCGGAGACCCGGGGTCGGGGGGCCCGAACCCGAACAATTGCAGTTCCGCGATGCGTCGCTCGAGGGGTGAGTCTGCGCGCGCCGTGGGTAGGAACCCGAGTCCGCAGCGCAACGTGAGCAGGTCCTCGACCGTGATCGGCCGTTTCGCGGGTACCGTGTCATCGAGTGGCCCGTCGGGGTTGCGCAGCACGCGACGCTGGGCGAGCTCGGGAAGCCAGCGATCGATTCGGTCGGTGAGGTGGAGCTTGCCCTCATCGACCAACATCAGTGTCGCGGCCGCAGTGATGGGCTTCGTCATCGAGGTGATGCGAAAGAGGCTGTCACGCTGCATCAGGCCCGGGGTTTCCCGTGACTGGTCGCCGACCGCCACCACCTCCGCCTGCGAGCCGCGGCCGATGAGTGCCACCGCACCCGCCAAGTAGCCGCTCTCGATGTGTCGCTCGAGGATCTCGATCACGAAACCAGCACGCATTTTCATGTTCTGCATCACCGTCTCCGTCGCGATCGGGTCCGGGCGTCGGGTGAGCGAGCGCGCCGCGATCGGGCGTCGCGGGCCCAAGAGCGCTACGCTGCACGCGCCCAGGAGCGAGCCAAACCGGCGGCGGCTGAGGGGCGAGGGCGCACTCACGGGTGTGATGCGTCGAGTGCGCGCAGCCAGCGCAGCGCGCCGCAGTGCGTCGCTGTAGGCATCATCCGACAGCCCAAGCCGTGCATCGGAACGTTAAACACCGCCGCGTGTGCCAGTAATGTTCAGTTGACGAAGCATCAGCACCACCCACGACCAGGAGAGAAATCTATGGATTGGAATCGCGTCGAAGGTAATTGGAAGCAGCTCAAGGGCCGGGCCAAGCAGCAGTGGGGCAAGCTCACGGACGATGATCTCACAATGATCGCGGGCCGCCGCGAAGAGCTCGCCGGCAAGGTGCAGGAGCGCTACGGCATCGCGCGCGACGCCGCACGCAAACAGGTCGATGATTGGGTCAGTAAGGCCGATGACAGCTGGCTGAGCTAGCCCGCCACCGCGGTGCCCGGTGTCTCTACCACCCGGGCACTGCCCGCCGGGCTGCGGTCTGTGGCCCCGGCATCCGCTTTTGTTGTAGCCTGTGCCGGCTAACGCAGGCGCGCCATGCGCCTGCGGGATGCTCTTTCAGTGGTCGAGACAAGAACATAACGTTCCACATAACAGATCGATCCAGGAGAGGCGCATGAGTGCAGCAGCAGGCGGTACGGCGGTCGCTCGACAGCCGTCAGTTGAGCAAGTGCCGCAGAATTTTCGCACGGTGATTGTCGCGGCATCCGTCGGCAACGTCATCGAGTGGTACGACTTCTATATCTTCGGCAGCTTGGCTGCGGTCCTCTCGGTCAAGTTCTTCGAAAAATCGAATCCGGTCGCGGCGCTGCTCAGCACCATTGCGCTCTTCACCGCCGGTTTTCTGGTGCGCCCGCTCGGCGCCTTCCTCTTCGGGTGGCTCGGCGACAAGGTGGGCCGCAAGTACACATTCCTGATTACCTTGACCGGCATGGGGCTCGGCACCGGCGCGATCGGGCTGATTCCCACGTATCAATCGATCGGTCTGACGGCGGCTTTCATCCTGTTCTGTCTGCGGATGATTCAAGGGCTGTGCCTCGGCGGCGAGTACGGCGGCGCGATCACTTATGTCGCTGAGCACGTCCCGGACGAGCGCCGCGGCTACTACACCGGTTGGCTGCAAACCTCTCCGACGATCGGCATCATCGTCTCACTCGCCGTGGTGACGCTCGCACGCGGGTATTACGGAAAGGAAGTTTTCGAGTCCTGGGCGTGGCGCGTGCCATTCCTCGTTTCGTTCCTCCTGGTCGCGATCGCGATCTACATCCGCCTGCAGTTGGCGGAGACGCCCATCTTCCAGGAGATCAAGGCCAAGGGGCTGATGACGAAGAACCCGTGGAAGGAGGCATTTCTCGGCCCCAACATGAAGTTCGTGCTGATCGCCACCATCGTGGTGCTCGGGCAGGGCGTGGTCTGGTATAGCGGCCAGTTCTGGGCGTTGTACTTCCTGCAGCAGGTGTCGAAGGTGGACCTGTTGCACTCGAGCTACATCGTCGGCGTCGCGCTTCTCATCGCCACCCCGAGTCTGATCCTCTTCGGCGCGCTGTCCGACAAAATCGGCCGCAAGCCGGTCATCCTCGGGGGAATGGCGCTCGCGGCGCTTACCTACTACCCGCTGTACTCGTGGCTCGGACAGGTCACCCATCCGGATGCCATCAACTATCCGGTGGCGGTGTTCATCATTGTGATCCTCGTCTGCTATGTCGGCATGGTCTACGGTCCGATCGGGGCGTTTCTGGCGGAGTACTTTCCGGCGCGCATCCGCTACACCTCGGTGTCGGTTCCCTACCATATCGGCAACGGCTGGGGCGGTGGGTTGGTGCCGTTGATCACGACCGCAGCCTGGCAGGGCACGCACAATCTCGGCAACGCGCTCATCTATCCGATCGCAGTGCCCGCCGTGTGTTTAGTGCTGTCGCTGTTCCTGATGCCTGAGACCCGGCAGAACAGTATTTGGAAGCCAACCGAGGCTGACGCCAAGGCCTGAAGAAGCGGGCTAGCCCAGCCGACCGTAGGCTGAAGGTTGAATAAAGCAGCTCGAGACTGTTCTTGACTGTGGTGGCTGAGCGAGCCCGGTCGTGCCGGTGCCGGGCGTATCCGCGTGGACACACCGCCAAGGTCGCAATCGATCCTGCCAGGTCAGATAAACCAACTCCACATTATCTGCACCCACCGACTCGTGTTTCGGTGCGGGCCGTTGTGCGCGTTGAACTGAAGAGCGCCGACTGATAGCCGTGCCCTGGACCGTCCAACAGGCCACGGCGCGGGGGATCCCTCAGGTGCGCTGGGGTGGGGTCGTGAGTGGCGCGACGAGGCACAGCGCGATTCCCTTATGGGAGCCGAAATATGTGCTTGTTAACATAATATACATTATGCGAAGTAAGCACGAGCTAGGGTGTCCGGCGGCAACAACCGACGTCATCAGCAAGCACGCCATTGAGGAGCCTCAGACAAACGGTTGGTACCAATTTCCGAAGCGTGCGGAGTACACAATCGCTGTATCGGGGTGTGGCAAGCGAACGACCTATCTGGTCGCCTGTAACAAGTTCAAGAGCGCCTGTACGGCTGGGCCCGTGCCAACCTCAACTGGCTCTGCGACGCCGCGACAGTTGGCAGATGAGCTTCAGCCCGACGCGGTGAACGCAGCACAGCAGCGCGGCGCAAGGGATTTCGCCTGCCCGGCAACGGCGGCCCAAGTGACGCGCCAGGAAACCATCCTGGAGGGGCAGACGACAGGATGGGCGGGCGATGCGCCACACCGCGCCGTATACGCCGTGACGGTGAAGGGTTGCGGGAAGCAGGCGGGCTACCTGGTCGAGTGTGATACGGGAAAGAAAGGCTGCGCGACAGCAGGTTCGCAGCCGAGCCAGGCCAGGTCGCAAGCTCCTCAGCTGGCCGATGAGTTACAGCCCGGCGCAGTGCAGGCAGCGCAGGACCGCGGGTCCAAGGAACTCGAATGTCCGGCCGCCACGACGAAAGTTAACCGTAAGGAAACGGTTGAGGAAGGACAGACGACCGGTTGGTATGACGCTCCGTACCGCGCCCTGTACACGATAACTGTCGCAGGATGTGGGAAGAAGACTACCTACCTCGTCGCCTGTAACAAGAAAGAGAATCGCTGTGCCGCCGGGAGCCCGCGCGGCGGATAAACGCGGCGCGCCGTTCACCGCCCTCGTGGATAGGCTCGAGAAGCGGAAGGCCAAGCCCCACCCTACTTTCGCTGGTCTACAGTATGCGAAGTAGCCGCGGGTGTCAGGAAAGGAAAGACCATGGCCAACTCCCCAGATCCAGTTTCTGCGGTCCAACAGTATTTGGATGCCTTCAATAACGGCGATGCGAAGGCAATGGCGGCGATGTGTGCCGACCCGATGTCCATCCTTGACGGAATGGCGCCGCATGTGTGGCACGGCCCACAGGCGACTCAAGATTGGTACAAGGCTGTGTTAACAGAGGGTGAGCACGTGGGCGCGAAGGGCTATCACGTGGCCCTCGGAAAGCCGTTGCATGCGAACGTAACCGGCGATGCCGCATACGTCGTCGTCCCTGCGACAATGACCTTCAAACTCAAGGGGAAGCAAGTCACACAGTCGGGCGCTCTCTTCACGGTTGCGCTTCGTAAGCTCCCTGCAGGGTGGCGCTTGGCGAGTTGGGCTTGGGCCAAAGGTACCGCTTCGGTTTCGTAGGAAGCTGATTTCATACGTTCTTGACGTTCGCTGAGCGAATCTGTCGCGGAGGACAAGCGTGCGGCATTACTCCTACACAAATCGTACGAGAATTAACGGCTTGCGAAGTGAACCTCTGGTATCGCTTGCGATACGGAGTCCGCGAACTCAGTCCACTGACCGAGCCTCGGAAGGACGCGCCGGAGCGCCGACCAGCGACTATGATTGTCGACACTGAATCCGGCTTCATCATTCAAATTCAGAACACGTGGTGAATTCGCATGACGCACACTCGCATCGTGGCCGACGACGGATGGGTCAGCGTCGGAGCGTACCCGGACGTCGAATCGGCGCAGGCGTTCGCAGGCCGTTTGTCCGTGGAGGGGATCGAGAACCGGCTGCTCGCGCGAGAGCCTGGAGGCCCGCTCTTCGGTGTGCTCGGTGAATGGTCGGTCTTGGTGCCACCCGAATCGGTCGAGGCCGCCGAGCGCATTCTGGCAGAGCCGCCACCGACTGACGCTGAGCTCACTGCCCTTGCACTCGAGGATCCTCCCCCGGACGACTTCGACCCGCCCCGCTAGACCGACCGCTTCAGCCGCGTGAAGAGCGGCGCGAGATTTCGAGCACCGAGAAGTTAGCGCGCGAGCGCGACGCGGATCACGATCGGGATCGAGATGACCCCGACCAGCAGTACCCAGGCCCAGGGATTGCCCAGGTTGAATGTCCAGCCAAGTCCAATGCGCTTCTCCACCAGTAAGGCACGGTCGGCGCGGTCGATGTAGAGAAGTCCTCCCAGCCACCTGGCATCGTCAGTTCGGTCACCGACCGGCGCGGCGCCGGTCGGGCTCGCCAGGTGCGAGCCTCCCTGACCCGCAAGGATCAAGCGCACGAGAAAGACGATCAGCATCACGATCAAAGCCACGCTCCAGATTCGCACTACGATGTGCGGTGCGCCGAAGAGCGCAAATGCGGGCAGGACCGCGATCAGATATTCCAGGCTCAGAAGCAGCAACACGAACTGCCGCCGGAACGCCAAAGAACAGATCAGGTCGTGTGAACCAGGGCATGAGAATACCAATCGCGCCCAGCACGAGCACTAACAGAGAAAACAGAACCGCGGGTGTTTTTCATTGGGCACCTTCCAGGGCTTTCGCAATGCGCCGCAACTCGCGCACGAGTTGCGCGGGTGTTACTCCATCGGCTCGCAACCGTGCGATGAGCTCATCGAGCCGGCGACGATACGAGGCAGCGGGTTGCTGAGGTGAGGGTGACGAGCGCTCCTTGACCTCCGCCCCACCCCGCGCGCTGATATGCAACCACCCCTCCTCGGCCAGCGTGCGATAGGCCTGCGCCACCGTGTTGAAATGCACGCCAAGATCCAGCGCCAGGCGGCGCACGGGCGGCAGCGGGTCGCCCGGAGCCAACTCACCCTCTACGAGCGCCACACGCATGCCATCGACGATCTGTCGATAAACCGGTGTCTCCAGCTTCGGGTCTACGCGCAGCAGCATTCATCGGCGCCTGTACACTGTACAGACACACTGTACAGAAGAGCTGCCCGTCGTGCAACCCGCCACCCGATCAGGCTTCAGCGCTCGCCAAGAAACGTGTAGTTCAGCGTTGTTGCCGGATTGAAGATGACACCGACGGTGGCATATCCCTGGCTCTGCATGGTGACGATCTGCGCGCCTCCCTGCGCAGCGATGAACGGACGTGGCAACGTGTCGCCTTGAACACGCGTGCCGACGAGCACCACCGTGCCAATGTCGTCGGCGACGCCGGTAGCGGTGATGATGTAGCCTTGGGCCGCAAGATCCGCCGCCTGCCCCACCACCTTATCCGCGGAGCCCGTTACGATCTGCGTCTCGTAGATCGTGGTGGTATCGGACTGCCACGCGTACGCGAAGTAAGTGATCTGCCCCGCCTTGTGCGAGATGGCCGTAATGACCCGACTCGCGGCGCCCTCCGCAGCCGCGGCCGAAGCGAGATCCGCGGGAGCGACTGTCCGCTGGAGCGCCGTGAAACCATCCTGAGCGTCGTCCTGAACCCACGCGAGCGCAAACAGGATGTCGGCGGGCTCGAGATCGAGCGAAGTAATCACTGAATGCGAGGACGTGGGCCTCAGACCGTTGCCGAACGCCGGCCAGTCGCCCTGCAGATCCTGTGAAAAGCTGTCATAGAAGTCGGCCGCATATGCGGCGGAGAGTCCGGGGCTCGCGACGGGGTCCTCCGAGAAAAACCAGGCGCAGCCTACACCGTCGAGAGTCGGAGGGTTCGCGCAGTTTCCCGGCCCGACGTAAAAGCTGGTGCCAACACTCGGGCTGAAGTACATGCCCGTGCGTCCGGAAAGAGCAGTGCTCAACCCGCTGGGATTGCCGTAGCCACTTACTGTGGAGTCCGCGTCGACCTGCTGGAAGCGCAAGTCGCCGTGCGCCGGCGCGCGCGCAGTCACCGTGAGCGACGCCACCGCGCTCGTCACCGACCCACCGCTGTTGCTCACGATCACCGAATAGGTTGACCCTGAATCAGCAAACGCCGTGGGCGGTGTCGTGTAAGCGCTGCTGTTCGCCCCGCTGATGGGTGTGCCGCCCCTCAGCCATTGATAATGGATCGCGGTGCCGCTCGCCGTGACGGAAAACGAGGCGCTGCGTCCCATCGGGACGCTCTGCCCCATGGGTTGCTGGGCGATTGCGGGTGCGGCCATTGGCGGCATGGTGGCCGGAGGCATCGTAGACCCCGTGCTCCCCCCTCCTCCGCATGCGACGAGCACGGTCGCTGACGCCACTGCTGCAGCAGTCGCAAAGACCTGTTCTCTTTTCATGCCCGACTCCCTCGAAACCGCCGCGCGAACCTGTGCCAGTTCGTTACCCTGTCAGGCCGTCGGTACCGCCGAAGTTGGTGTCGTTGTGATCGAGTTTACCGGAACCCCCGCATACCGGGACCCCGTGGACCGGACGGGATGGAAGGCATCGGTCGCGATGGAGGCGCCGGCCGAAAGCTTGGGTTGCCGCCGCCAAGGCGGGGGTGCGGCCGTCCATCCCAGCGTCGCGGCGGCGGTCCGACAAAATAATCCGGTCCCCAGCCGCCGTAGAAAACCGGAGGGCCATAGTAATAATCCACACCATAGTCGTAAGCGGGTCCGTCCCAGTAGCCATAGTCCTCGCTCACCCCGACTGACCCACCGGAGCAGCTGCCCAGCTGCGTGACCACAAGGGCGAGTACCGCGGCCGTGATGCGGCTGCTCATTTCGCCTCCCCTGCACCGCCCTCAGGGTTCAAGTCCATGATCCCGATTGCCGCGCCAGCGGGGTCGGCAATCAGAGCCATCATGCCGCCATAGCGGTCGCGATGCGGCTCGACGAGTACACGGCCTCCGAGCGAGGACGCTTGCTTGGCCGAGGCGGCGACGTCGTTCACTCGGACGAAATTGATCCAATGCGGCTGCGTATCGTCCCGCGGCAGCGGGTTGACGCTGGCCCGAGCGAACTCCTCGCCCGCGAGCAGCAAATGCTCGCCGCGGGGATCACTCGGCAGCTCGAACACGTCGAAACCGAAAACGTTCTGATAGAACGCGGCATCCGAATCTGGATCGCGTGCCATGAGCGCGCTCCAGATCCACTCACCGTGAGCCGCCATCACATCGGGAGGATCGCCGCTGTGCGAGTTGAGAATGCCGAAGACGGCGCCCTGTGGATCGGCATACATCGCCTGCTGGCCGCGCAGGCGATATGCGCGCGGCGCGGAAACCTCCTTGCCACCGTGCGCGAGGATCACCTGCCCTGCCTGGTGCACGTTCGGTACCGAGAGGAATGTGAGCCACGCGGGCTGGGTGAGTTTCTCGGGTCGTAAAGGTCGCTGCACGATTCCCGCGACCGGTGCCTCACCGAGCATCGCGATGGCGTACTGAGTGTCCCCCGTGCGGATGTCACGAAAAGTCCAGCCGAACATGCCGCCGTAAAAGTGCTCGGCGGCGGCGAGATCAGGAGTCACGAGCTCCGCCCAGATGAGCTTGCCGGGGTGCTCGGCCGCCGGAGGCTGCATGAGCGGCGGGAACTCAAAGGACGCGGCGGCAGCACTACCCGCTGCCGCCATCATTCCAACAAACAATGACAGCACCGCCCGGCGCTTCATGCGGCACCCCGGATGGCTCGGGCCCGCGCATACGACGCTCACACTCGCGCGAGCACCGAGACATTATCGATGAGTGGACCATGTGGCGAAATATCCTCATCTACATGCGAGGCGGCGGGCACCGCCGCGCTCGCGGTCTATCCCGAGTTAACGCCCTTGCCCTCTCCCCCGCCCCGGCTCAGACCCTGTTCAGTGACAGCTGCCGGTGGCATCGTCTGCAATCAGATGCTGAAAGCCATCGGATTCTGGATCAGAGATCTCGAGGACGAGCGCTATCCTGCGCCGCAGGAGCTGGTGGGAGTGCTGCCGGAGGAGCAGCGTCGCAGTCTTGCGCACTACCTGGAAACCGGCGCGACCTTCGAGCAGTACCGGGGTTATGCCTGGTGCCGTTTCGTGTGCGGAGCGTCGACTGAATCCGGCGCCTGGGCGCCAACAGTCGAGGTTCGAGCGCAGACGGACACCCGCCTCGGTAGTCAGGACCTGACCGATGGCACCTGGGTCTGGCCGGAAGGTCTCGCCCACTATGTCCGCGAGCACAGCATCGTCCTGCCCGCGGAGTTCATGGAGCACGCTGCGTGCGGAAGGCCACCAACGACTCCGGCTCCGCATGAGCCGGTCGAGACTGAGTTCTGGGAGCGCTGGTGCGCGGCGCACCGTTCGACCGATGTGCTTCAGCGCCTGCAGGCCGCACGTGTACTGGCGGTGTCCGAGATCGAGGAGTTGCGATCGCAGACTGCGCTGGCACGACAGGCGGAAATCGCAGCGCTCGTCAGTAGCGAAGGGCTTTCCGGGACACGGTGCCTGTGGAAAGGGTGTGGCGAGAGCGCACTGCGCGACCGCCACCTCTGTGCCAGACACTACCTGGGCGAGCCGCCGGTAACCTCAACCCGGCCCCTCTTCACGGGACTCGTGCGGTGCCTGCGTGCGATGACCGTAGCGCAGTGGTAGCTCGGGCTACGCCTGCGCGGATCATCAGCAGCAGCCCCTGATCCGCCCTCCTTCACACCCGTAGCGCGCCTTCTGTCGCTCGCGGAAGAACTCCGGGTAGCTCATCACCGGCTCACCAGGATGATGCGTCCGCCGGTGCACGACGTAGGTGTCATAGTCGGGAATGCCGACCATGAGGCGGGCGGTCTGCACCGCGCGCCGCCAGACATGCGCAACTCTATCCATGGCCCATCGCTGCCTCGCCGATCTCGATCGCCGTGTTTCCGGGCGTACCACGCGCCTGACGAATGCGAATCACCCCGAAAACCACCATGGTCACCACGATCGCGACCGCCAGTGCGGCAAGCGAGGCATCCAGGTAGTCGTTGAAGATGATGCGACTCATCTCAGCCAACGACTTCGCCGGCGCCAGAACCTGCTGGGACGCCAGAGCCTGGCTGAACTTCTCGGCGTGACTCAAGAATCCGATCTTGGGGTCCGGGCTGAAGACCTTCTCGAGCCCTGCAGTGACCGTGCAGATGACCAGCCAGACGGTCGGCACGATCGTGACCCAGGCCCAGCGCTCGCGCTTCATCTTGTAGAGAACCACCGTGCAGAGTGTGAGCGCGATCGCCGCCAGCATCTGGTTGGTCGCGCCGAACAGCGGCCACATCGTCCAGATGCCACCGTACGGATCGATGACGCCGGCATATAGCAGATATCCCCAGAGCGCACACGAGATCGCGGAGCCGATCAAGTTGTTACCCCACGCGTGGGTTGCCCTGAAGGCGGGCACCGCGTGGCCGACCAGGTCCTGGATCATGAAGCGGCAAACGCGCGTGCCGGCATCGACCGTCGTCAGGATGAAGAGTGCCTCGAACAGAATGGCGAAGTGGTACCAGATCGCCATCAGCGCCTTGCCGCCGAGGATGCTCGAGAAGATCGTAGCCATGCCGACGGCGAGAGTTGGTGCCCCGCCCGTACGCGACAGGATGCTCGTTTCGCCGACATCGCGCGCGGCCTGCGTGAGCATGTCCGGAGTCACGGTGAATCCCCATGAGGTGACTACATCAGCCGCATGTGCGGCCGTCGTGCCGATGATCCCTGCCCCGCTGTTCATCGCGAAATAAACCCCGGGATGAATGACCGACGCCCCGATCATCGCCATGATCCCGACGAAAGACTCGGTCAGCATGCTGCCGTAGCCGATGAAGGCGATCTGCTTCTCGCTCTCGATCATCTTCGGCGTCGTGCCTGAGGAAATGAGGGAGTGCCAGCCCGATACCGCTCCACAGGCGATGGTGATGAAAAGGAACGGAAAGACATTACCGGCCCAGACTGGGCCCGAGCCGTCGATGAACCTGGTAATTGCGGGCATCTGCAGCTGCGGGTGCGCGATCAGTACTCCGAGCGCGAGCAGCGCGATCGTTCCGACCTTGAGGAATGTCGAGAGGTAGTCGCGTGGCGCAAGCAGCAGCCACACGGGCAGCACCGAAGCGCAGAAACCATAGCCGATGATGAGCAGCGCGAGTTCCGGACCGGAGAAAGTGAAGTAGTGCGCCAGCGCGGGCGTCTCGGAGACGGTGCGCCCGTAGATGAGCGCCGCGAGCAGCAGCACCGCACCGATCAACGACATCTCGCCGACATGCCCCGGGCGCACGGACCGCCCGTAGATGCCCATGATGAGTGCGATCGGTATGGTGCATACCACCGTGAATGTGCCCCACGGGCTGGCCTTCAGGGCATTCACCACGACCAGGGCAAGCACCGCGAGGATGATGACGCAGATGAGCAGCACGCCAATGCCCGCCACGGTGCCGGCGACCGGACCCATCTCCGAGCGGATCATGTCGCCGAGGGAGCGGCCGTCGCGGCGCGTGGAAAGGAACAGCACGGTCATATCCTGCACCGCTCCGGCGAACACCACGCCAGCCAGGAGCCACAGCGTCCCCGGCAGATAGCCCATTTGCGCGGCGAGCACCGGGCCGACGAGGGGCCCTGCTCCCGCGATGGCCGCGAAATGGTGCCCGAAGAGCACGTACTGGTTGGTTGGAACGTAGTCGAGGCCGTCGTTGTGGCGATAAGCCGGTGTCTGCCGGGTGGCGTTCACCCCGAGTACCTTGTTGGCGATGAACAAGCCGTAGAACCTGTAGCCGATCGCGTAGATGCACAGTGCCGCGATCACGAGCCACATCGCATTGACCGGCTCGCCGCGCTTCAGTGCAATGATGCCCAGCGCCACGGCGCCGATCACCGCAACGGCCACCCACAACAACTTTCTCGGGTTCGACATTGTTCGCTCCTAGTGTGCTTACCGCCTTCGGCAACACATCGGAGGTGAGAGCTTAGCGTAGCGCCTCGCTACCGTCGAAATCGCAGCGGCCTCAGGGCATTACGGCGCCGGCTGCGCCACGGGCAGGCAATCTCGTGGCGCTACGCAGGCAGCGCACGGGTCGGATGCGGATGACGGGGCGCGTCGGCCCTCTGGCGTCAGGCCGCCGGGGGAGGAGCTCCGCGGCGATATCGCCGCGGCGCGGCTGCGATCAGTTCGAGCCCCAGCAGGTCTTGGTGGGGTTGGAGCCGCTGCCTGTGGCTGCCTGCTGACCGCTGCTGGACAGCGTGAAAGTCGCGCACTGAGTGTCAGTGGTCTGCGGCGCTGCGACAGGCACGGCGGTGAGCGTGTAGTCCTGGTTGTCCGGGATCGTGAATGTGATTTTGTAGAACAGGTTCGGCGTCGTCATCGTCGAGCCGTTGTTCATGACCGTGCCATCCACGTTGCAGGCCGAGTATTTGAAGGTCCGCGAATAGCAGCGCTCGAGCGATTGGGCCGCCAACTGCAGGGTCTTGGTGGCGTCGGTCCGGTTCGCCTGCTGCGTGAAGCGCGAGTAGGCTGGGAAGGCGATCGAGGCCAGGATCGCCACGATCGCGACGACCACCAGCAACTCGATGAGCGTGATGCCCCTGGCGTAGTTCTCGTATCTCATACGTCACTCCATTGGTCCATGGAGCTACGATAGGCGCTGCTCGCCCGGAGCACGGCCAAGCAGTTCACAGCGACTTGTTACACCTTGTTGCGCTGGCTCACGATATCGAGCACAGCTCTAACATTACGTTACGCGGCGCGCGCTGGTGTTAAGTGGCTCGCGAAACCGTGTTGTTATGTCAGCGTCGAGCGGTTCCCGGCGAGCTCAATTCGAGCCCCAGCAGGTCTGGGTCGGGTTGGGGCCGCTGCCTGTCGCTGCCTGCTGCCCGGAGCTCGACAGTGTGAATGTCGCGCACTGACTGTCCGCGGTCTGCGGTCCAGCGTTAGGCGCGGCCGTCATCGTGTAGTCCTGGGCGTCGGGTATCCCGAATGTGATGGTGTAGAACCCGTTTGGCGTCACGATCGTCGAGGTGTCGCTAATGGGGGTGCCGTTAAAACTGCAGGGCACCGCCGGGGTATATGTGAAGTTCACCGAATAGCAGCGCTCCAGCGACTGCGCGGCGAGCTGCATCGTCTTGGTGGCATCCGTGCGGTTCGTCTGCATCGTGAACTGCGTGTATGCCGGGTAGGCGATCGCCGCCAGTATCCCCACGATGGCGACGACCACCATCAGCTCCATGAGGGTCACGCCGCGCTCGCGGCGTCGTCGCGGACGCATCCTCAATCCCCCGGGTGCAGCATGATGTTGATCACCTGTGACGAGGAGGACTTTGCCGGCCCATTCAGTTGCAGGTCAACCACCTGTCCCGGCTTGAAGGTCTGCACCGCGGAGTAGGCGGGACTCCCCGCCGCGATGGGGTAGACATGCCCCTGGACATTCACCATATTGCCGTTGATGGCGGTGATCGTTCCCGTGACGATCTCCCCCGGTACCGTGTTCGCGACTGCGATGCCACTGCCGAGGGCCACACTGGCACAGGCCAGCCAGCCGAGAAGCGCATGTCTTGCGTTCAATGCCGTACCTCCCACCAGGAAATGCGTTCTTTGGCCCGCCCGCGGTCGAGCACCGCGTCGACGTTCTTGCTCGAGACGGAGGTGAGCTTCATGGTGCCGCCGGTTCCCCCGCCCGAGGGCAGGAACGTCACCTCCGAAGCGTACACCGGACCGAGCGACATACCTACCGGATTGCTTCCGGTAGAGCCGACATCGTTGGAATCGAGCTTGCCATCGGCGTTGGTATCGAGCTCGGGCTGCGGGAATGAGGCGCCGGTGGCGTAGTTCAAGACCATGAGCCACGCGGAGCCACCGCCGACGCACGAGCTGGTGTTCGGCTGGTAGGTGGTGAATACCAGACCGCCGCCGGCCTCGATTTCCGGATCGGTGATGATGCGTTCACCGGTGACGAGGTTGAAGTCCACGTACCAGCCGCGGTTTGGCTGCGGGAGTGTGACCGAGTTCGGCGCCGTCGGTGGGGTGCAATCACCCGCCATGCCGGTGATGACGCGTACCGGCACGTTCTGCGGGGTCACGTCGTTGCAGAGGTACTGCGCGACGAGGTTCGTGCGGGTGGGAATACCCGCGAACCCGAGCGGTGAGGCTGAGCCCGTCGGCGGGTCGAAAATGCCGTAAACGCTCTGTACTCCGGTGGTCGAAAGGTCCGCTACGCCGAGGAACTGCCCGGTGCCGATATAGACCATGGTGCCGAGCAGATTCGGAAAGTTCGAATTCAGCGTGACCGCGGGAGCCGTCGTGATCGGCTGGATGGTGCCGATGGCATCGCGCGCCTGGTAGATGACACTGACAACCCAATTCGCGGGGTTGTTGCTGGTGATGTCCACGCGCCAGACATTGCCCTGCAGGTCACCGGCGTAGACCGTGTTGGCCGGCGCCGAGACCTGTCCGTAGGAGTTCACTGCGGAGACGCTCGAGAGGCCATTGGCCAGGGCGGCGTTGCACACGCCCGCCACCTTGGCGCACAGGTCGATCTTCGCAAGCATAGTCCCATGCTGCGGCTCGATTCCGTAGAGCACCGGCTTCTGGTTCGGGCTGTCGTAGCCGTTGCCGACGATCACCATGTAGCCGGCGGCGGTATCGACGATCGATGGCTCGCTGAAGCTTAGCCCCATGTCGGTGTCGGTGAACTCCCACAGCGCCGCCTGAGCGAGCGCCGTCTCTCCACCCGTCACTATCGAATCAGGTGCCGTCACATCGAGCGCAAAGACGGTGTTGCCGCCTGCACCGAGAGTGGTGACGACCACCGTGTGCCAGCTGCTATCGCTCGCGTACTGCACATCTGCCGAGCGCGGCGAGCCGTTCACAAAGAACTGGTGCGAGTCGTTGTAGAGCGGGTTCGCGAGGTTGATCAAATTCTTGAACACGCCGTTCGGGATGTAGGCGAACATCTCATTGCCGGTGTTGGAATTGAACGCGTGCAGCATGCCGTCATTGGCGCCCACGTAGATGACCGGCGTACGGCCCTGATTCGCCTTGGCAAAATTGAAGTAAGCGGTGGTCTGCGACAGCCCTTGCGGCGGACCGACGAAGATCGGCGCGCTCGCAACGATGTCGCCCAACTTGTGCGTGCGGTTGCGGAACTTACCGCCGTTGCGCACCTCCAGCGCGTTGCTGCCGCGCAGGAAATTGAGCACGTCCTGACCATTGGTATCCGCGGCGAAGGTCGAGAGCGCCGTGCCGAGCCCCGTAGTGGGTGAGATAGCCGCCGTATTCCAGCGGAATGCCGTACCCGCCTTCGCCACCGGGTCCCAGGTCGCGATCAGCCGCCCGGTGTCCCAGTTCTGTGCATCGAGCTGAGTGTCGGCAGCCCACAGCTGGTTGCCTGGAGCCGTGTTCACGAAGCCGGTGATCGGATCGATGGGCCAGGCATTCATGTCGCCGGTCCAGTCCTGGAAGGAGTCCGCGGTGGAGAACTGCGCGAGGTAAGCGACGGCGCCGGTGCGCAGGCCGGTGGAGTTCACCGCGGTGGCCGCGGTCGACTGGGTCGCGTTCTGGATCTGCGCCAGGATCTGCTGCAGATCGTTCGTCAGGGAGGTCGGATCCGTCGCCGGGAAGTAGCTCCCGGTACCGCCAGCCATGGCGAACGCGGTGAGCACCTGTGCGGCAACCGGATTGACGGTCGGATCGACGCCCGCGCCGAGGCCAATGACGTAGGTTTTGACATGTGAGGTCGAGTGCAGCAGGGCGCTGAGCTCGTTGACGGTGTCGATTACCGCCTGGTCAGTGGTGCCGGCAATGTTGAGTGATGTATCGCTGTTGAAGGCAACTTTCATGTTCCAGTTGACCGCGGAGACTGTGCCCGGCGGCGGCCAGGAGTGCCCGCTCTTGTCGAGCGTCGGCATGCCGTCGGTGAGCAGGATCACATAACGGGTCGGGTTGCAGCCGTTGGATGAGGCCGGATTGCCGTTGAAAAGCGTGAGCGCCTGTATGAGGAGTCCCGGGAGCGCTGACTGCCCGCCGGCCGCCTTGATCTCGGTCGTGCCGGTGCTGTTGGTCTCGGGCTGGAGGAACGAGGTGAACTTCGCCAGGGCGGCGGTCAGCGAGGCCGAAGTCGGCACTGAACCCGCGGTGGTCATCGGTACCGCAACGTTGGCGTCGTTGTGGTCCTGACCGCCGTAATAACCAAAGCCGCGCTGGATGTACATCGTCTGCGGGCTATAGGGCACGAAACCGGCATTCGTCGGGGTCGTCGTGCCAGCGCAGGAGTTGGTGGCGCTGGTGTAGCTCTCCGCAATCCCGCCGGGGTTCGCGTTGTACTGTGCCAGCGAGTAGTGCTTGTACGGGTTGGCGGGGTTCGGGCCGCCGTACACCACGCACACCGGCGGGAAGCCACCGGCGTACAACACGTCATTGATCAGGGGATCGTCGCTGCTGCCGCCGTTGTAGGCGCCACCTGCCGGGAATATCGTGGCATCGATCTGCATCCACTGCGAGGTCTGCATGCTGCCCGTCACCTTGCCGCTGGAATCGATGGCCTTGCAGGCCGTGTCGGTAGCGTTGACGGCCGTACTGTTGTACCCGAAGCACGGATTCGGAATGTAGCGGTTGCCGGCGGCCTGCGTGTTGGTGAAGGCGAAGCCGGTCGGCGGGCTCATCTCGTAAACCCAGGTCGTGTAGAGGCCGGTGCCGCTGAGCTTGTAGTCGAGCAGCGCGAAATCGGCATAGGGCATGTACGTGTTGAGCATCGCCAGGATGCCCCCCTTCGCCACGTTCAGTCGGCTCGGGGAGTTGTCGACCCCGCCGACCGTGTAGGGGGCCGTCCCGGTCGCGGTCGGGGTGACAGGCGGTGTGAACCCGGCGGGAATGGTGTAGCTCGCTGGCGAGCTCGAGTTCTGCAGCAGGTTCATCGACGCGCCGAGTGATCCCGAGCCCGTCATGATGGCGCCGCTCAAATTGCCGTCCATCGACTCGGAGTTGCCGACCGCGAGTACGACCTGCGGATGCGCCGGCACCGCGACGGTGAGCGGCACCTGCGAGATCTGGGTCGCAACGACGGCCGCCGACTGACTCGCTGTGGGGTTAAGCAGCACGCACGCCAGTGCCCCCAACAGCACGATCGCCGGTTGTACGATGTGAGCGGGAGTTCGGATTGCCATGGTGGTTTTCCGGGGCCAGCTGGCCGCCTAATGGATGATGCTTTGCACGGTTGCGCTGGCGGAGGCATCGCCGCCGACGGCGTGTGCGGTGACGCGATACACCGCACAGGACTGTGTCTGGTTCGAGGGTGTGCACAGCGGATCACCCGCGCGCGCCACCGGGGGCAGGTCCTCGATGATCACTTGCGTCGCGACCGGCGACGTCGGCGCATTGGCGAGCGCCGGTCCGGTATAGGCCATGGCCCCGTTGGCCGGGGCAGCAGCGTTCCAGTTGATCTGGTCGGCAACGCTGCCCGGCGTCAGCAGGGCTGCGACGCCGCCCTGCGCCTCGGTCGACAGTACGTACAGCCCGCTGGCGTTCGCCGCGAATTGCGGGATGGTCCAGTTGCCATCTGCAAGGTTGATTTCGGCATCGCGCAGTGCCGCTTCCGCGGCCTGGAGGGCGAGCTGATGGTTGTGATCGTTGCGCGCCATGACCGCTTCGCCCGTCTGCAGGCGCGCCGCGACCACACCGATGACGGTCAGGATCATCAGCAGGATGAGCGCGATGTAGAGCACTGCACCCCGCTGACGCGATCGTGTAGACCATCCGGACCTGTGGCGCATCGCTGGCTCCCGTAGTGCGCGCGTCAGTTGACGGCGTCGCGCAGATTGATCGTGGCGTAGAAGACCTGCCGCATGCGGTTGTCCACCGGGACGGTCACTTGATTTCCCAGTAGGGTGTAGAAACCTGCGGCGGGCTGGGGGATCTCCCTCGTGGTCGGTTGGCTCGCAACCAGCAGAGCCACCTGAATGCTGACGACGTTGAAGCCGAGAGCCTGAGCCGTGTCGCCGGTCACGTAGGCGGACGCGGTCTGGGTGCCCGACGGATCGATGCCGTAGAGCACCTGCATGTTCTCGACGTCCGGGACGAGTTCTTCGGGGCCAAGAGGGTTGAACCCCGGGCCGCCGTTCAACTGCTCGAGCCGCCAGAGCGATGAGTCACCGTCGGACCCTACTCCGATGTAGTAGACGGTGGTGGTCAGCGGTGCCACGACCGCCCCGGCGGAGAATCCGACCCCCTGCAGTGGGTTATTGAGGGTCACGACGGTCGCTCCGGCGGCCACTCCACCGGACGCCTGGAAGATCACCGACTTGGTGCAGTCGGCGACTGCGGCATACCCGTTGTTATTTATCGCAGCGGACACCGGAGTGACCGTCAGAGTCGTGGCGTTGGGTAGGGCGTCGACCGTCGTGTAGGCCGGCGCAACGCGCGGCGTGCTCGAGCGGACCACCAGCACATCGCTTCCCTTCACCGGTTGGCCGAGACCGGCCGGGACCCCGGCGGGCACGGTGGCGTTGGCGACGAACGTACCATCAAGATTTGGTGTCCAGTTGTTCGCCGCGCCAACTACCGGGACGGCCGGCAGCGTGAGCGTTCCGACTGGATTGCCCGTGCCATTCGCGCCGTTCGCCTCAAAGCCCTCGACGCCCTGCCCGAAGCTGTTTTCGAAGGGCAGACCCCCGCTCACGTTCTGGCTGGTGGCGGTCATCGCAGAGTTGCAGGCGAGATTCCCGGCGCTGCGCACTGATTCGCCGATCAGATTGAGCGCGAAGCGGCCGCTGTCGGACATCTCGCCGACTCCGGCGGTCGCCTGGAAGGCGGTGCGCGAACCGACGAACACGGAGATAACTGCGCCCGTGAGCAACAGTGCGAGCGTGATGGCCACCATCAGCTCGACCATGGAGAAGCCGCCCTGCCGCTTCACAGCACCGTCTCCAGGACGACCGAGACGGTGGTACCCGTCGGATTGCCGAAGGACTGCTCGGCCACTGTGTCGAGCCACGTCACGGTGATCGTTGCCGTCACGTTGTTAGCACCGGTCGACTTATCGGGGGCGATCGCAGTGATCACCGTGCCGGTGCCTCCGGGAAGCTCGGCCGCGAGCGCGTTGTTCCACAGTTGCGTGTCGTTCTGCGCCACCTGCGCAGAGGTGCAGCCGGGCGCCGCCGTTGCGCAGGCCTGCAGGGCGGGCGCGACTTGCGCCGTGTCATATGCCTGCGAGATTGCCGCCGAACGATTCGCGCGCATGTCATCGAGAATGGTGTAGGCGAGCGCGGTCGCCTGGCTGCGCATGTAGGCGCTGTCATTGGCGCGCGCGGACAGCATCATCATCTTGCCGATGCCGAGGAGCCCGATGCACATCACGAGCAGTGCGATGAGCACCAC
>Ga0306920_100003125_pt1 | contig 21000 bp, 14 predicted proteins | sample flu12Cox44000170_FD_204666 | JGI IMG/M metagenome (GOLD analysis project Ga0306920, IMG submission 204666) | Lab enrichment of tropical soil microbial communities from Luquillo Experimental Forest, Puerto Rico - flux4day.12C.oxic.44.000.170 (v2)... | ecosystem: Environmental > Terrestrial >... | reverse complement strand
ACCGGTAACGACGGACTCGCGTACCTCAGCGAAGAGGTTGACGGTATCTGTCTTGACGGCTTCAACTACTCCGCGAGCGACCCGAAGATTATCGGGCCGACGGGCACTCAGAACTGCAACCAGTTGCTGACAGCCGCCGCCGCCGCTAATCCCAAAGTCGCCCCGGGAGCATTCGCCTGGCAGAACCCGCCGACGTTCGCGAGCTTCCAGGAGTTCAGCCCGAGACTTGGCGGCACGTTCAACGTCGACCCGAGAGACGTGATCCGTTTCTCAGTCGGCCGCTACGTGCAACCGCCGAACTCAGCGTTTGAGCAATACACCAGAAACCCGCTGTGGGGTCCTGGTGCAGGCACGACGCTGCTGAACAGCTTCATGCTGGGACTCGGCTTCAATGCCTATCACGACATCCTGCCCGAGGACAGCACGAACTACGACCTCTCGCTCGAGCATGAGTTCAACGGCGGCCTCTCAGCCAAAGTGACTCCGTTCTACCGCAACACGCGCAACCAGATCCTGAGCATCCCGTTCAACCCGCAGTCGCCGAGCTTCGTCACGGGTGACAACTTCGGCAACGCGCAGATCAAGGGGGCTGAGTTCACGTTGCAACGGCCGGTCGCATCAGCGAGCGGCATCGGCGGAACGATCAACGCGACCTTCACGAACACGAAGATCCGGTTCAACGTGCCACGAGGCGGCACGACGTCGTTCATCGACGTGCTGAACGGCACCAGCGCGGGCAACTGTGCGACGCCAATTCTGTTGGCTAGTGGCACGACTGGCCTGCCCAACAGCGGGATCTGCGGCTACAACAACTACTACCACACGAGTTATGCGATGCTCGATCCGAAGGGGTTATACTCGCCATCGTTCGTGATGGCGCCGACCTCGACGGGTCCGTCCTATGACGTAGCTTGGACGATCAACTTCACACCCGAAATCAAGGAAGCCGGGTTTGACCTGTTGGTGCCGTTCGCGTACTCGTCAGGTAGCCCGTATGGCGATGCGCTTCAATTCCCAGACGCGCACTGCAACGTGCCGGGTCCGTCGACAGCTGCGGGCAACTACTCAGGTTGCATCCCGCTGCCCGCCGGTATCACGGCGAAATACGGGGGCAACGGCCCGGATCCGTATACCAATGCGTTCGACGGCCCTGGTTCGCTGAAGGGTCCATCCTGGTGGACGCTCGGCGTTGCGGTCTCGCATGACATCGGCCATAATCTCAAGGCATCTGTCCTTGGCACGAACCTCGTAACCGGAGTTCACAACCAAGGATACGCGTGGGAGCAGCCGACCCAACAGAACAACGTCTCTTACGGCGATAACTCGTTCTATAGTGCCGCGCCGCTTGGAGCCTTTACGAGTTTTGGGCCCAATCCGGCGACCGGCTACTACGGCAACAACTACTACCCGTATTCGTCGGCCGGCATCTTGCCGTACCGCGACTGGGTGTTCTCGCTCTCGATGCACGTCTAATCAGGCAGAGAAGCAGAACAAACGACCGAAGGGCTGCCGGGAAACCGGCAGCCCTTCGGCTTTCAGGCAGCCATGAGGGCAGGGTGCCCATATGACAACGCGAAGCCTTGATGTCAATCCGCTTGTGCGGACCTGCGCCTGCTTTATGCCGGGCCGCTTGACGCTCCTGACATCACTTTAAGGAGTCCTGAACCTCGATGAATCCCAGACGGGGAGCTTGTGTCTTCGCGGCCTGCGCGGCAATCGTGCTGCTCTCTGGTTGCAACAACAACCCGTCAACGACCCCGACGGTCACGCCGACCCCAGTCACGACGGGACCCGACACGCTCTACGTGCAAGACGGCGGCACGAAGACGATTCGTGCATACGCGCACGCCTCGAATCTCAATGGCGGCGCATTCCCGTCTGCAGTGTATCCGACGAGCGATGTGAGCAATCCGGACGTCATCTACTACGAGCCCCACAACATCTTGTTCTATCCGAGCGCCTACCCGAGCCAGACGTACACGGGCCAGCAATCGACGCCTATCCGCGTCTGGAAGCTGGCGACGACAAAAAACGGTCAAAACCCCGACGTCATGGCGGGCTTCACGGATGGTGCAGGCACGGCGGCCTACGATCCCGTGCACGACTATCTTTACGTAGCCAACGTCGACGGCCCCGTCCTCAAGGTGTACACCAACGCATCCATCATGACCAGCGCATCCGTGCCAGCCGCGAGTGTCACGCTCGTCATAAGCGATCCAGGTGTGGTGGGGCCCCGTCCACAAGAACTGTACTACGATTCCGTCCACGATCGGCTGTTTGTCAGTGATGAGGGCACGGTGGTGGCGGTTTTTGACAGCTTCGGTTCGACAGCGCTGGGCGGCGGCGTTCGGGCAGCCAACCGTCAGATCATCGGGCTTTTCTCACCCGACGGCCTCGCCTACAGCCCGGGCAACGACGTGCTCTACATCGGCGAGATCAGCAAGCGCCAAATCGACGTCATCCACAATGCAAGCACGTTCAATGGTGGGACAAGTCACTCGCAAGTGATCAACACGTTTCAGACAGGTCCAACCGGTCTTGCGTACGATGGCGTGCACGATTTCTTGTTCGTGTACGATCCGCTGCAGATCTGGGTCATCCCCGCTCCGGCAGTCGCTACCGGGAACGTGAACAACATCCTGAACCACCGTCTCTTCTTTGACGCGTCGACAGAACTCGTCGGGTTCGGTCTATCCGTCGATACGGCGCACTAAGTCAGGAAAGCCCGAGCTGGCGCGCGATGACCATACGCTGGACTTCGTTTGTGCCTTCGCCGATCTCGTTGATCTTGCAATCCCGCCAGTAGCGCGACACGGCATACTCGTCCATGAATCCATATCCGCCGTGTATCTGCACCGCGGCATTGGCGCAGCGCCGCGAGACCTCGCCTGAGAACAACTTCGCCATTGCGGCGGCTTGAGCGAAATCGCGGCCTTGATCCTTGAGCCACGCTGCCTTGAGCACTGCAGTCTTGGCGAGTTCGATCTCCACCGCCATATCGACGAGCTGAAAACTCACCGCCTGGAACGAGGCGATGGGCTGACCGAACTGCTGGCGCTCTTTCGCATATTTGGACGCTGCGTCGTAGCATGCTTGGGCAAGGCCCACGGAGAGCGCGCCGACGCTGATGCGGCCGCCGTCGAGAATGTCGAGGAACTGTTTGAAGCCGCGACCCCGATCGCCGAGCAAATTCTCCTCGGGTACGCGCGCGCCGGAGAAGGCGAGCTCGCGCGTGTCGGACGCGCGCCAGCCCATCTTCTTGTAGGGCGGCGCCTGCGTGTAGCCCGGCGTGTCTTGCGGAACGATGATGTTGCTAATTTCCGCTTTACCGTTTGCGCCGGGGCCAGTGACGGCCGTGATCGTCACACCGCCAGTCATCGGCGTGCCGGCGTTAGTGATGAAGCACTTCGAACCGCTGACAGTCCACTGCCCGCCGTTGAGCGCAGCGGTCGTTTTGGTTGCGCCTGCATCAGACCCGGCTTGCGGCTCGGTGAGACCGAACGCCCACAGCTTTTCACCACGGGCGAGCGGCACGAGGTAGCGCTGCTTTTGCTCTTCAGTGCCGAACTGAAAAAACGGCTGTGTGCCGAGCGAGACGTGGGCAGCCATCGTGATGCCGACGGATGCGTCCGCGCGACCGATCTCCATCACAGCGAGCGCATACGAAACGGTGTCCGCGCCGGCGCCGCCGTACTCTTCGGGAAACGGCAGACCGAGCAAACCGAGCTCGCCCATCTTGCGGATCGTGGCAAGCGGGAACTCCGCTTTTGCATCCCACTCCTGTGCGTGCGGCGCGACTTCACCGTCCGCGAACTCACGACACAGTTTGGCGACGTCTTCTTGTTCCGGCGTCAGGTCGAAATCCATGGCGCCAAGACTTAGCCAGTCTACCGGTCCGTCCCCACCCGATAGGGCGGCACGGCCGGGCGGCGAATACGCCCGCACAGATGGCCATTATCCCCACTGTTGGCTTTGCGTTGGGCCGGTTGTGATCGTCTTCCAAGACGTCAGCCTCGTGTACCCCAACGGAGTGCACGCCCTTACCGAAGTCAGCCTCACCGTCGCTCGCGGTGAGTTCCTGTTCTTGGTAGGCAGCTCAGGTCAGGGGAAGTCAAGCCTGCTCAAGTGCGTCAATCTTGAGGTCCGCCCCACCGAGGGCGAGGTTGACGTCGACGGCCAGCAGCTCGGTGATCTGCGGCCGCGCGATATCCCCTTTTTGCGCCGAAAGGTTGGCGTCGTCTTCCAAGACTTCAAACTGTTGCACCAAAAGACGGTCTGGGAGAACGTGGCCTACGCGCTGCAGGTCACGGGCGCCGGCTCCCGCGACGTGCTGCGCCGCGTGCCCCGCACGCTCGAGCTCGTCGGCATCGCGCACAAGAGCAAAATGTTCCCGCACGAGCTGTCCGGCGGGGAGCAACAGCGCACGGCAATCGCGCGCTCGCTGGTCAACAACCCGCTGATCTTGCTGTGCGACGAGCCGACCGGCAACCTCGATCCCGACACGTCAAGCGAGATCATGGCACTGCTCGCACGCATCAACGCCAAAGGCACGACGATGATCGTCGCTACGCACAACCAGGCGATCGTCGACCGCATGCGACGACGCGTCGTGCGCCTGGTGAACGGCCGCATCGCCCGCGATGAGGAGCGCGGCCGCTATCATGTTGGATTGGGGTAGAGTCCGGTTCTTTTGGGCGGAAGTCGCACAGAACTTCACCCGCAACATCACTATGGCGCTCACCGCTATCGGGACCATCGCCATCGCCATCGTCCTGCTCGGCGTCTTCCTGTTCTTGCGCACCTCGTTCAACATCGTGATGCAGAACTTCGTCGGGCAGGTCGCCGTGGCAGTCTATCTCCGCGATGATGCGACCGGGCCCCAGGTCAACACGCTCGTGCAGAACGCGAAGACCGATCCGCGTGTGGACGGCGTGCGATTTGTGACCAAAAAGCAGGCCTTCGCGAACCTGCGCCGCACCCTGCGTGGCCAGTTCAACCTCAACGTGCTCAACACCAATCCGCTGCCGAACACGATCGTGATCCACACGCGCTTGCCGGCCGATGTTCCGGTGATCGCGTCAGAGCTGCAGCACAAGCCGGGCGTGGCGGTCGTCAACTATGGCAGCGATGTGACGGAGCGGCTGCTGCGCGCGGAGGCGCTGTTCTCGGCCATCGGCGCAGGCATCATCGCGCTGCTGTTGCTGTCGACGTCGCTCATCATGTATAACACGATCCGCTTGACCGTGTTCGCTCGACAGCGGGAGATCCGCATCATGCAACTCGTCGGCGCCACCGGTTGGGCTGTTCGTTGGCCCTTCATATTCGAAGGCATTTTGTCAGGCTTGGCCGGCGCGCTCATCGGCCTTGGGGCTTTGCAGTTTGGCTACCGTTCGTTTGCGCCGAAGGTCATCCTCAATTTGCCGTTCATCCCCTTCAACATCACGCAAGTGCCGCTCCACCATCTTGCGCTTGAGCTGATTCTGGTCGGCGCGCTGGTCGGGATGCTTTCGAGCTTGTTCTCTGTCAGCAGGTACCTGCAAACGGCATGACTGCCGCTCTGCAACGGTTGCTCGCCGTCGGCGTGCGGCTTGGGCGCAGGCTGTGCCGAACGCCGGTAATACTTGCAACGGCTGTGCTCGCATGCGGACTGCTGACGCACGCATCAAAGCCTGCCATGTACGGGCTCTCGGCGCTCATGGCAGCGCCGGCTGAGGCTGCGACGCCTGAGCCGCTGTCGGCGAAGATTCGCGAAAAGCGCGCATTGATCGAGGCGACCCAGCGCAGGCTCGAGGAAAGCCGCCGCAAGCTGCATGTCGCCCGCTTCAAGGAGCAGACGATCGCTCAGCAACTCGACGACGTGCAGAACAGCATCGCCCGCATCCGCATGGACCTGGAGAGCTTGCGCGGCGTCATAGCGCGCAACCAGCTACGCTTGGCCATCCGCCGCAATCAATTGCAGGCAGCTCGCGACAGCCTCAACCGCCACCGCGACGCGCTCAATCATCGAGTCATCGACGTATACGAATATGGCAACACATCGTACTTGGATGTGTTGTTGAGCGCCACATCGTTCATAGATTTCATCGAACGGTGGGACTTTGTGCGCTACATCCTGCGGTCGGACGCGCAGCTCATCGCGAGCGTCAACGTCGAGCAGGCACGGTACGAGCGGCTTGTGGGGGAGCTGGAGACCGCGCAAGCAGCGTTGCTCAGCGCGAAGGAGGAACAACTGCGTCGCAACGACCAGCTCGGCGTGCTGGCAGGCGAGCGCCGGCAGCTCCTTAGCATCGCACAGAGCCAGCGCTCGGTCATCGCGCAGCAAGTTGGCGAACTTGAGAACCTCAGCGCCGCCGAGGAAGCGCGGCTACAAGAACTGATCCGGGAACGCCAACGCCAAGAGGAGCTCGCGGCCTTGCGTGCGCGCCTCGCAGCTGCGCAGGCGCGGCGAGCGGCTGCTATTGCAGCGGGCCTTCCACCGCCGGTCGAGCGCCCTGAGGGAGGTCCAGTTGTTTTCGCCTGGCCTGTCCGGGGTCCCATCACCTCGCCTTTCGGCATGCGGACGGACCCTGTGACGGGACGGTACCAGCTGCACTCCGGCATTGACATTGGCGCCGGTTACGGCGTCCCGATACAAGCCTCAGCCGATGGAATAGTATTGTACGCCGGGTGGTATGGAGGCTATGGGAACGCGATCATCTTGGACCACGGCTCTGGGCTCTCAACGCTCTACGCACATTGCTCCGCGATGTACGTCAGCCAGGGCCAGAACATCCAGCGCGGCCAGGTCATCGGGGCAGTGGGCGCGACCGGATGGGCGACCGGGCCGCACCTGCATTTCGAGATCCGGGTCAACGGCGTGCCTGTGGACCCCTTATCCAGGTTATAAAGATGGCATTGTCGCTCTCAGTCACACGCGGTCGCGCCGCCCTGAGGGCCCCTAGAGGGGGACGGCGAATGAAACGCTTCACCCCCCGGTCACGTATATCGTGAAGACATCCTCGGCCGTTTGAGCCGCTGAAAGGAAGCACACCACAAAGCCCGTGTCCTCCCGCAAGATACTCACCCTGATTACCGTGGTGCTCGTACCGCTGCTCGTCGTGCTCATGCTTGTGCACCGGCCGCATGCATCCTGGGCGCGCCACGACCGGCACTCACTGCTAGCGTGGGATCTGGGCAACGTAGCAAGCGACGCGGAAGGTTCGGGTGCTGGCGGCGACCAGCGCAGCTTGGATATGCTCGACATGTCGCTCGACAAGATCCGCGATGTCTACTACAAGCCGGTGGACGAGGGGCTTTTGCTGGCGGGTGAGCGGCGCGGATTGCTCGACTATCTCAAGTACCGCCACATCAGCGCAGCGCTCACACAGCCAGCCGCCACGCCAGAGGCTTCGGCCGAGCAAGTCGATCAGGATGCGAATAAGCTTTTGGCAAGCGCGCTCGACAAGTATGGTGCGCGCGCCGGTGCGGACAATCTCACCTACGCCGCGATCGGCGGCGCACTCGATACGCTCCACGATCCGTACACGGTCTTCCTGAGCCCGCGCGACAAGACGTCGCTCACCGAGTTCATTCAAGGCGGTGATTTCGGCGGCATCGGCATCTACATCGGCAAAGACCCCAAGACCCAGCTCGTCAACGTGATTCAGCCCATCGACGGCACGCCTGCGTCGCGCGCCGGCTTGAAGCGCGGCGATATCATTTTGACCGTTGGGGGCAAGGCGACCAAAGGGCTCGACCTCGACCTCGTCATGCAGATGATCCGCGGCAAGCCCGGCTCGACCGTCGTCATGGAGGTCAGCCGCGGCGGCGCACACGCAACAGCCGATGTGCGCACATTCTCGATCGAACGGGAGATCATCACCGTTCCCTCGATGACCTCGCGGATGGTCGACGGAGATATCGGCTACATCCAGCTCTACGATTTCGGTGAACGATCCGCCGAAGAGGTGACGAGCGCATTGAATGGGTTGCTCGCACGGGGCGCTCGGGCGTTCATCTTAGACCTGCGCGACAATGGCGGCGGCCTGCTTGATGCTGCGGTCGACATCTCGTCGAAATTCATCGCTGACGGCCCGATCGTCTCGCGCATCGGCCGCGACGGGCATGTCGAGACCGACGACGCGAATCAAGACGCCATTCCGCCGCACCCGCTGGTCGTGCTTGTCAATCAGTACTCAGCAAGCGCCTCAGAGATCACGGCAGGGGCAATCCAAGATTCCAAGATCGGCATTCTGATCGGGCAGAAGACCTTCGGTAAAGGCGTCGTGCAGACGATCTTCGACCTGCCTGGCGGAAGCGCCATTAAGGTGACAACTCAGCGCTACGTGACCCCCAATGGTCGTGATATTAATAAGAAGGGCATCGAGCCCAACATCGTAGTGCCGATGGACTATCGAGACGTCGGCATGCCCGGCAAAGATACGCAGCTCGAGGCAGCCTTGCGCTACCTCAAACGGCAGATCGCGCTGACCCAGCATAGCGTATGAGGAAGAACGCACGACGACCGGCTGGAAGGGATAACGGACCTCGGGGGTCCGTTATCATGTTCTGCCGGCCGGGCAGCAGCCGCAGCGCTTAAACTCCTTATCCAGAAAGGTACCGCTCTCATGACCTCGCGCCTCATGCTCATCTCCGCCCGCTGGCTTTGTGCCGCGCTCACGGCACTATGCTTGGTTGCCGGTGGGAATGGCTTTGCTCTTGCCGCCACGTCGGCCGGTGATGACGTCGGGCGCTCAATGGTTGACTATTCGTACGAGCGCGCTGCCTCGGAGTTTTACAAGAGAACGGATGCGCAGGCGCTGCTTGACGGCGCCGTGTCAGGCATGCGAGCAGCAATCAAAGGCCATGGCGGCGACCCTGACAAGCTGCCAGTGGTGCACGCCACGAGCAGCGACGCATCCAATCTCGCGAGCCTCAATCACGAACTGCTGACCGCGGACCATGATTTCGGAACGGCGGTTGGCGATCGCAACATGGCGTATGCGGCCATCGACGGCATGATGCAGTCGCTCCACGACCGCTGGACCGTGTTCATGACGCCCAAAGAATACCGCAGCCTGAGCGAGGGGCTTGATGGCGGTAACTTCGCGGGCGTCGGCATCGTCATCGACGTGGATCCGGGGACCAAATCATTGCTCGTGGTGCAGACGATAGATGGCGGGCCGGCGGAGAAGGCCGGGTTGCAAGCGGGGGACGTCATCCTCACCGTCGACGGCAAGACCACGCAAGGGCTCACGACCGAGCAAGACAGTGCGCTCATCCGCGGCAAGGCGGGAACGAACGTGCAGCTCTCCGTGCAGCGCCAGGGCGAGGCGAAGCCAGTGCAGGTCACGATCACACGCGAGACGATTCACGCACCAAGCGTGCGTAGCCGTGTGTTGGACGGCGACATCGGCTACGTCCAAGTGCTCGTGTTTGGCTTGACGACGGGTCAGGAGCTCAGCTCGACGCTGCAAAAACTCGACAAGCAAGGTGTCAGGGGCGTCATCCTGGACTTGCGCAACAATGGCGGCGGGTACCTCAACGCGGCCATCGACGTCTCGTCGCTCTTCGTGCCGGAGGGACCGATCGTATCGATCGACAGCCGCACGAAACCGCTCACCACGTTTGACGCGGAGAACAACGCGGAGACGCCACGACCGCTCGCGGTGCTCGTCAATGGCTTCACGGCTAGCGCGTCGGAGATCACCTCGGGCGCGATCCAAGATTCGGGCGCAGGCGTGCTGATCGGCACCCGCACCTTCGGTAAGGGGGTCGTGCAAACGATCTATCCGTTGCCCGACGGTAGCGCGATCAAGATCACCACGGCACGTTATCTGACGCCGAACGGGCGTGACATCAACGCAGTGGGCATCGCACCTGACATCGCGGTGCAAGACGTGAAGGCCAACGACTTCGGCAAACCTGCTACCGATGGACAGCTCCAGCGCGCGGTCACGTACATCCAGGGCCGCATCGCCGCAACGCAGGACACGAACAGGCAAGCACCGGTGGAGGGCGCGCCGGCGCCCGCACCAGCCTCATCCGTCGCACCGTCTTCTTCGTCGCAGCAGTGATCTGCACGCCGGCGCCCACGGCGTCGGCTGTTATCGCGCGCTCACCGCGCAGGGAACGACGCGGCGGGGGATAAGCGCGGCCCCATGGACGTGCGTGCAGCGCAGGCCGCTTTCACATGGCAGCCTACAGCCCATGACATCGCGCGCGCCAACATCACGCGCTTCATGCGGCTGATCGGCGCCGACAGGCTCGAGGATCTCTGGGAACTCGCGCACCACGACATCGCGTCTTTTTATGCGCGGCTGATCGACCATTTGGATTTGGCGTGGTTCACCAAACCAACCACGGCGCTTGATCTGTCACGCGGTATTCCGTTTGCTCGCTGGTTCCCCGGCGCTTTGTTCAACGCTTCGTACAACTGTCTGGACCGCCATATAGCGCTGGGGCGCGGCGCTGACCCAGCCATCCTGTACGAATCAGAAAACGGCACGAGCGCAGCACTCAGCTTTGAAGCACTGCTCGCAGAGGTCTCAAAACTCTGTGCATTGCTCAGCGACCTCGGCATTCGGCGCGGCGACACGGTCGGTATGTACTTGCCGCTTGTGCCCGAGGCGGCGATCGCTCTGTTAGCGATCGGTCGCATCGGCGCGATTGCCGTGCCGGCTTTTTCGGGTTACGGCGCAGCGGCCTTGGCGACGCGTCTGGCCGATGCACAAGCCAAGCTGCTCTTGACCGCGGACGGAACTCATCGCCGCGGCGCATTCGTCGAGATGAAGAAGATCGCGGACCAAGCTTGCGACGCCGCTGGCATCAAGCAGGCAGTCGTTCTCCGCCACGCGCACACGCCAGGCACATGGAACGAACAGCGTGACGTGGATTGGCACAAGGGCACCTTTGGACAACCGCGATTCTTCGCCGCCGAGCACACTGACGCCAACGAACCGTATCTTCTGTTGTACACGTCCGGCTCGACGGGAAAGCCGAAGGGTGCCATTCACGGTCACGCAGGATTTCCTGTGAAGGCGCTGATCGATCAATATCTGTGTTTTGACGTCACGGCGGGCGACCGAATGTTGTGGTTCACTGACATGGGCTGGATGATGGGCCCGTTCCTCGTGCTCGGGGCGCTTGGGCTTGGCGCGACGATCGTGCTGTACGATGGCACGCCGGATTATCCGCATGTCGGGCGCCTCTGGGAGGTTTGCGCGCGCCAAAAAGTGACGCACCTCGGCATCGCTCCGACGGCGATCAGATCGCTCATGGTCCATAGCGACGATCATCCGCGCCGTCACGATCTCACGAGCTTGCGGATCTTAGGCTCGACCGGCGAAGCGTGGAATCCAGAACCCTATCGCTGGTTCTCGTCAGTGGTCGGCAACGACAAGCTGCCGATCATAAATTACTCCGGTGGCACCGAGATCAGCGGCGGCATTCTGGGTTGCGTGCCGATCAAGCCGCTTGTACCGTGTGCGTTTCATGGCCCCATTCCCGGCATGGACGCCGATGTGGTGGACGAGGAAGGGCAGCCTGTGCGCGGCCAAGTCGGTGAGCTCGTCGTGCGCCAACCGTGGCCGGGCATGACGCTGGGCTTTTGGCACGACGACGAGCGGTATCTGCGCACGTACTGGTCGCGGTTTGAGGATGTTTGGGTGCACGGGGACTGGGCGAGCGTTGAGGATGGTTATTGGTTCATCCACGGCCGTTCGGATGACACGATCAACGTTGCCGGCAAGCGCGTCGGTCCGGCCGAGTACGAGAGCGCGCTCGTTGGCCATGGATCGGTGCGAGAGGCAGCCGCGATCGCTGTGCCCGATGCGATCAAGGGCGACGTCGTCGTGTGCCTTGCCGTGCTGCGCCCTGGCTGGCAAGGAAGTGAGGAGCTGCGTGTGGCGCTGATGCAAGCGGTCGTAGCGGCTTTGGGTAAAGCACTTGCGCCAAAAACCATCAAGTTCGTCGACGACCTTCCGCGGACGCGAAACGCGAAGCTCATGCGCCGCGTGGCGCGCGGGCGCTATCTCAAGCTCGCAGACCTCGGCGATCTGAGCGCGCTCGAGAATCCGAGCTCGCTCGAGGCGATCGACAACGCTCGGTGAAGGTCGCCCCGCGGCCGCGGGTCATGCTCTACTTATGTGACGGAGGTGTGAAGATATGCTGGTTCGGCTTGCGGTGTTTATCGCCGGGACTTTGTGCGTTGTAGCCGCCGGTAGCGCGCCGGCTAGCGCTGCTGCCACGAAACCGTCAGAAGCGATGGCGCAGTACGCGGCGGCCTGGGGCAAACTCACGACGTATACCTGCACCATAACGTCGCGCGAGATCAGCGGCTCACGAGTGCAAGATCGCGTCTACGCGATGTTCTTCCAAAAGCCGTACGACACGCGGCTGAACATCACAGGTGGGGATGGCAAGGGGAGCGCGGCCGTCTGGCATGGCGGTGACACGGTCACCGGTCACCAAGGAGGGTGGCTGACTCCGATCAAGCTCAACCTCAACATCCACGCGCACTTGGCGACGACCATTCGTGGGACGACGATCGCTGACGCGAACTTCGGAGCCATCTACGATCATCTCGCCAGTTTAAAAAGCGCGACAATGACCGCCGACACCGACGGCGCCAACACGACGGTCACGGTGCCGGTGGCGGACGCTTCAAAGGATGGCGGCGTCACTAAGGAAGTGGTCGTCCTCGGCAAAGATAGTCTTCCGGTCGAGTACGACCAGTATGAAGGCGACCAACAGGTCAGACACGTCGCCTACAGCGACGTATCGCTCAACGTAACGATTCCGCCGTCGACCTGGTCGATCTAGGCAACCGGTACGCGATCTCGCATGCGCTTGGCGGCGTCGACCATGTTGCGCAAGGCCGGCGTCACCTCTTCCCAGCGACGAGTCTTGAGGCCGCAGTCTGGGTTGACCCAGAGCTGGTCGGACGTGAGGTAGTCCGCCGCTCTTTCGAGCAGCGCGAGCATCTCGGCCTCGGTTGGAATCCGCGGTGAGTGGATGTCGTACACGCCGGGCCCGATCTCGTTCGGGTAGCGGAATTTCTTGAATGCGTCGAGCAACTCCATGCCACTACGCGATGACTCGATCGTGATGACGTCGGCGTCGAGCAGGGCAAGCACCTCAAAGATATCGTTGAATTCCGAGTAGCACATGTGGGTATGGACCTGCGTCGCATCGTCGACCGCCGATGATGCGATGCGGAACGCGCGCGCAGCCCACTCGATGTAAGCAGACCAGTCCGCACGTTTGAGCGGCAAGCCCTCGCGAAAGGCAGGCTCATCGATCTGGATGATACGGATGCCGCCGTGCTCTAGGTCCTGCACTTCGCCACGGATGGCCAAGGCGATCTGCGTCGCGGTTACTGAACGCGGTTGATCGTCGCGGACGAACGACCACTGCAGAATCGTCACTGGGCCCGTGAGCATGCCTTTCATGGGCTTATTGGTCAGCGATTGAGCAAACGTGCTCCAGCGTACGGTCATCGCCGCTGGACGCGAGACGTCGCCGAAGATGATTGGCGGCTTGACGTATCTCGAGCCGTAGCTCTGCACCCAACCGTTGCTCGTGAAGGCGAAGCCGGCAAGTTGCTCGCCGAAGTACTCGACCATGTCATTGCGCTCGGCTTCGCCATGCACGAGCACGTCGAGCCCGAGCGCCTCCTGTTCGCGGACAGCGTGTTCGATCTCGTTCTTCATCGCTTGTTCGTAAGCGCTTGCCGACAACTCTCCCTTTTTGAACCTAGAGCGCGCATCGCGGATCGCCGGCGTCTGCGGGAAGCTGCCGATGGTCGTGGTCGGGAACGCTGGGAGACGAAGCCGTTCGCGCTGCACGCGCTGCCGTTGGGAAAATGCCGTTGAGCGGCGGGCATCTTCGGATCGCAGGCCACGCAACTCGGTTTGTACGGCTACATCGTGGATGCGTGGTGACTCCTGGCGACTGCGCTGCACGGTGTCTGAGAGCTGCAATTCGTCGACGATCGCCTCGCGGCCGTCATGTTCGAGCCCGCGGCCCAAGACGGCGAGCTCGCGCAATTTTTGTTTCGCGAATGCGAGCCAGGATTTGAGCTCGACGTCGAGTTTGGATTCGAGGTCAAGATCCACCGGGGTGTGCATGAGGCTGCATGACGGGCCGACCCACACATTGTCCGTTTGCGCGCGGACTCGCTGCAACAGCTCGAGCGCTCGACGCAGATCGGTGCGCCAGATATTGCGGCCGTCGACGACGCCGCACGACAGCACACGCTGGGGCGGGAGATCTTTGACGAACGCATCGAGTTGCTCGGGGGCTCTCACGAGATCCAAGTGCACACCGGCGACGGGCAGCGCCTTCAGCAGCGCAGCATGATCGGCAACGGAGCCAAAATAGGTTGCAAGCAGGATGTTGGGCGCATCTTTTGACAGAGCGGCGTAGGCGGCTGGGAATGCTGCTAGCCACGGCGCGGGAAGATCCACCACCAGCGCCGGCTCGTCGAGTTGCACCCAGGCTACACCTAGCGCCTTGAGTTCGCGCAGCACGTGTGTGTAGACATCCAAAAGGCCCGGCAGGAGCTGGAGGCGCGAAAACGATCCATCGCTGCCTCGCTCCTTGCCAAGCCAGAGGAAGGTCAGCGGTCCGACAAGCACGGGCTTGGGGCTAAAGCCGAGGCGCAGCGCTTCGCGCGACTCATCGACGAGCTTGCTCGTGCTGACCCGCAACGTCGTGCCTTTCTCGAACTCAGGGACGATGTAGTGGTAGTTAGTATCAAACCATTTGGTCATCTCCATCGCGGGTGCAGTCGCGGAGCCTCGCGCCATGGCGAAATAGGTTTGCAAGTCGACCATACCGCCGGAGAAACCATATCGCGCCGGGATTGCGCCTGCGAGCGCGGTCATGTCGAGGACTTGATCGTAGTACGAGAAATCGCCGACACTCACATAGTCGAGGCCCGCATCGGCCTGCAAGCGCCAGTTGTGTTCGCGCAGCTGCTGGCCTGTTCGTTCCAGATCCGCCGTGCTGATATCGCCCTTCCAAAGCGACTCGAGCGCTTTTTTGAGTTCGCGTTTTGCGCCAATGCGCGGGAAACCGAGAGTATGAACGACTGCCACCGTTTATGTGACCTTTCTTCGAGCAGGTTGTGAAGTGCGGGGCTACTTGCCGAGAAGTTGCCGGGCGATGACGATGCGCTGGATCTGCTGCGTGCCCTCATAGATCTGTGTGATTTTGGCATCGCGCATCATGCGCTCGACGGGATACTCAGTCATGTATCCGTATCCCCCGAGCAGCTGCACCGCATCGGTCGTGACCTTCATCGCGACATCTCCGCATTTGAGCTTGCACAGTGCACCCCAGTACGTGACGTCGTCGGCCCCGATGTCGCACTTGTGTGCCGCCTCGTACAGCAGAAGGCGCGCCGCCTGCGTCTCGAGGTCCATGTCGGCCACCATCCACTGCAACCCTTGCTGTTTTGCCAGCGGCTTGCCGAACGCGACGCGTTCCTTCAGATAGTTGGCAGCGAAATCCAGCGCACCTTGCGCGATACCGAGTGCCTGTGCAGCGACGCCGGGTCGCGATTTGTCCAAAGTCGCCATCGCGATCTTAAAACCCTCACCTTCCGCGCCGAGCAGCCGGTCGGCTGGGATGCGGCAGCCGTCGAGGACGACTTCATTGGTCGGTGAGCCGCGGATACCCATCTTATGCTCGACTTTGCCCAACCGGAACCCGGGATCGTCCGTATGGCAGATGAAAGCCGATACACCCTTCGGCCCTAGCGTGGCATCGGTGACCGCGAAGACGATGCACATATCAGCGACGGCGACGTTGGTGATGAAGACCTTCGTGCCGCTGAGGACGTACGAATCGCCCTCACGTTTCGCAGTCGTGCGCATATTCGCCGCATCCGACCCAGAGGTAGGCTCGGTCAGCGCGTACGATGTCATCCATTCCCCGCTCGCCAGCTTGGGAAGATAGGCCTGCTTTTGGCTCGAGCTGCCCGCGATCATGATGGGCAGCGCGCCAAGCTCCTGCACGGCGATAATTAACGCGGATGACGCGCAGGCCTTCGATACCTCCTCGACCACTTTCACATAGGTCAGGAAGCTGCCCAGACCACCGTACTCCTCCGGGAACGGTATGCCAAGGAGATCGTTGCGCGCGAACAGTTCACGGATATCCTGCGGATATTCACCGGTCGCATCGATCGCAGCCGCTCGTGGCGCGACCTTCTCTTGCACGAGCTTGCGCACCGTGTCCAGGACCATCTTTTCGGCTTCAATCGCTTCGGCGCTGCGCTCGGGTGCCAACATCACTTGACTGCTCCTAATGTGGCTTGTACTGAATCGTTTCGCGCTGATGCATCCGACGCCCTCGCTCTACGGGCACCTATGGTGGGTAACCATAGGTGGAACGGGCATAGGCTATGCATCAGCGAGGTAGCATCCTACTAGCGTCCACACTGGCGAGGAAAGCGAACATGCAACCGCGCGTCGACATCATCACGTTAGCTGTCGAAGACCTACACCAAGCGATACGATTCTATCGCGCTCTCGGCTGGACGTCCGAGGGCATCGTTGGCACAGAGTTCAAGGGCGATGATGCAAAAGCGCTAGCTAGATGCCCTGGGCTAGGGGACGAGCGAAGCCGTCTGCCTACTTTTTCGCAGCAAGATCGGCGAGTTTGCGGAACAGTTCGCGTTCTTCGTCGCTCAAACGGGTAGGCACGTGAGCGACCAGCGTGACGTAGAAATCGCCGTGACCACTGCCGCGTAGGCGCGGCATGCCCTTGCCGGCAATACGCAGCTTGCGCCCGTTCTGCGAGTGGGCAGGTACGGTGAGCGTGATCTTGCCGGTCATCGTAGGCACGGTGAGTTCCCCGCCAAGGACGAGCGTGTAGACGTCGACCGATTGCTCGACGTAAAGGTCGTCGCCCTTGCGCGTGAATGTAGAGTCCGGCGCGATGTGCACGACCAGATACAGGTCACCGCTCGGGCCGCCGCTTTGCGACGGCTCGCCTTGGCCCGCGAGCCGGATGCGTTGCCCGTCGCGGACGCCGGCGGGAATGGTGACCTCCAAGGATTTGGTCGTGACCACGACGCCCGAGCCGTGACACTGCTGACACAGCTTGCCTTTGTCATTCCCCGTGCCGTGGCAGCGCGGGCAGGTCGTGTGCGTCTGCAAGTTGAGGGTGCGCTTGCCGCCGGCGTAGGCATCGCGCAACGAAAGCTCGATCGTGCTTTCCGCGTCGGTGCCCTTGGTCGCGCGCCGTCCGCGGGCGCCGGCGCCCGGAGCGCTGCGCCCGATGTTGCCGAAGAAGGTCTGGAAGAACTCCGAAAAACCGCCATCGCCGACGTCGCCGAAATCGAAGTGCACGCCACCGGGCGGCGATTGATACTCGTATTGGTACCCTTGACGTCCGGCAGCCTCGCGCGCTCGCTGCTGCCAATCGTTGCCGAGGGTATCGTACGTCTTGCGCTTTTCGGGATCGCTGAGGACTTCATAGGCCTCGGAGATCTCTTTGAATTTCTCTTCGGCCTCTTTTTTCTTGGTTGGATTGACGTCGGGATGCCATTGCCGGGCAAGCTTGCGATACGCGGCCTTGATCTCTTTTGCGGACGCGTTCTTAGGGACGCCGAGCGTCTGATAATAGTCCTTGTACTGTACGGGCATGCCTGCCCGTTATTCGGACGGTTTGGAGACGATGACCTGCGCGGGGCGAAGAAGCTCGTCGCCGATCATATAACCTTTGCGCGCCTCGTCGACGACGGTGTTGGCCGGCACGTCGGCGGTCGCGCGCGTGCCCACTGCTTCCGAAATCTTCGGATCGAAGGGTTTGCCGAGCAGCGAGATCGGGCGCACGCGTTCGGCTTCGAGCATCGACGTGAACTGCTTGGCCGTCGCCAACAGTCCATCGACCAGCTGCTCGGCGGAAGTCCCCGCGCCACGGAAGGCGGCAGCGCGCTCGAGATTGTCGAGCACGGCGAGTACGCGCGTCAAGAGCTCTCGCCGTCCTGCATCGGATTGTTCGCGTATGAGTCGCTCGGTACGTTTCTTGTAGTTGTCAAAATCGGCTAAGGCGCGCAGATAGAGGTCACGCTGCTCCTGTGCCTGCTCCCTGCTGCGCGCGAGCTCGGCACGCAATGCCTCGACGTCGACTGGAGCCTGTCCATCGACAGGCCGGTCGTCGACGCCGGGCACCGGCGCGCTCGAAAGGGAATCGAAGTCGTCAGCCATCAGTCGCGTCGTGCACTCTTACGTCTCTTTATATTCCGCGTCGATGACGTCGCCTTCGGGCTGTCCACCACTCTGCGATGCACCCGGTTCAGCGCCTTGCTGCTCGCCGGCGGCTGCACCGTTGGGCCGCGCACCATCACCACCTTGCGCGCCGGCCTGCTGGTAGACGGCCTGTGACATCTTGTACGAGACTTCTTGCAGGCGGTCGGCCGCGCGCTTGAGTTCGTCAGTGCTCCCGCTCTTGAGCAGAGAGCGTACGTTGTCCAGCGCTTTTTCGACCTCAGCCTTGTCAGTCGCGGACACCTTATCGCCCAGGTCCTTGAGCGTCTTCTCAACAGAGTACTCAAGGCTCTGCGCGCGGTTACGGATCTCGGCCTCCTCGCGCTTGCGCTTGTCCTCGTCGGAGTGCGCGCTGGCATCTTTGACCATGCGGTCGACCTCATCTTTGCTGAGGTTGCTCGACGCGGTGATCGTGATGCGCTGCTCCTTACCCGTGCCTAGGTCCTTAGCGGCCACGTGCGTGATGCCATTGGCATCGATGTCGAACGTGACTTCGATCTGCGGCACGCCGCGCGGTGCAGGCGGGATGCCTTCGAGCCGGAAGCGGCCCATTGTCTTGTTGTCGGCTGCCATCTCGCGCTCACCTTGGAGCACGTGGATATCGACGGACGTCTGGCCGTCGTCAGCCGTCGTGAAGGTCTGTGATTTGCGTGTCGGGATCGTCGTGTTCCGATCGATGAGGGGCGTGCGCACGCCACCGAGCGTCTCGAGCCCGAGCGTCAGCGGCGTGACGTCAAGCAATACGACGTCTTTGACTTCGCCTGCGAGCACGCCGGCTTGGATCGCAGCGCCGACCGCGACGACTTCGTCGGGGTTGACGCTCTGGTTTGGCTCTTTATGGGTGAGCGACTTGACCAGTTCTTGGATCACCGGCATACGCGTCGCACCGCCAACGAGCACGACTTCTTTGATATCGTCCACGGTCAGCTTCGCGTCGCGCAGGGCGTTCTCGAACGGCTTGCGGCAACGCTCGGTGAGGTCGGCTGTGAGCTGCTCGAACTTCGCGCGTGTCAGCGTGAAATCGAGATGCTTAGGCCCGCTTTGATCCGCCGTGATGAAGGGCAAGTTGATCGAGGTCTGCACCATCGACGACAGCTCGATCTTCGCCTTTTCGGCCGCTTCGGTGAGACGCTGCAGCGCCTGCCGGTCGCTGCTAAGGTCGATGCCCTGGTCTTTCTTGAACTCGGCGACCAGCCAGTCGACGATGCGCTTGTCGTAGTCGTCACCGCCGAGGTGGGTGTCACCATTGGTGGATTTCACCTCGAAGACGCCGTCGCCGACCTCGAGGATCGACACGTCGAATGTGCCGCCACCGAGATCCCAGACGAGGATCGTCTCATTGCCTTTCTTCTCGAGCCCATACGCGAGCGCGGCCGCCGTCGGCTCGTTAATGATGCGCAACACGTCGAGCCCGGCGATACGGCCGGCATCCTTGGTCGCTTGACGCTGCGCGTCATTGAAATATGCCGGCACCGTGATGACAGCACGCGTCACCTTTTCACCGAGGTATGTGCTCGCATCGGCGACGAGCTTTTGCAGGATCATCGCGGAGATCTCTTGCGGCGTGTAAGCCTTGCCGTCGATCGTGACCTTGTGATCGGTGCCCATATACCGCTTGATCGAGGAGATGGTCCGATCGGGGTTCGTTATCGCTTGGCGTTTCGCGAGCTGGCCCACGAGCCGCTCGCCGCTCTTGGTGAAGGCAACTACTGAGGGCGTCAACCGGCTGCCCTCCGCGTTGGTGATGACCGTCGGCGTGGTGCCCTCCATGTAGGCTACCACCGAGTTGGTCGTCCCGAGGTCGATGCCGACGACTTTGGCCATTATCGTATGCTCCTTATATTCTCTGCGTGTTGTGCTATGAAAGTACGCCCGTGCTCTGGGGGGCTAGCCTTGCGGCATGATGTCAGGACGATCCCCGAGCGTGACGTCAGTGGGCTGCAAGTTTCCATCGCGCCAGATGAGCAGCGTGATCTTTTCGCCTACCTTCATCTTGGCGATTGCCGAACGGATCTGATCGGGGTCCGTGACCTTCTGATGGTTGAGCTCAAGGATGATATCGCGGCTTTGCATCCCTGACTTCTCCGCCGGGCTCTGCGGCTGCACCGAGACCACGACAACGCCGCCCGAACCGTTGTAGCCGAGGTAGTTGGCGAGCTGCTTGTCCAGCGCGCGCATCTGCACGCCGATGTAGGCGTGGGCGACGTGGATCCCGTGCCCCGTCGTCTCAATTTCGGCGAGCACCGGCTCGGCTGCGTTGATCGGGATGGCGAAACCGATGGCTTGCGCTTGCATCGCGACGACAGCGTTGAGGCCGACGACTTTGCCGGCCGTCGTGATCAGGGGGCCGCCCGAGTTGCCGGGATTGATCGGCGTCGTTATTTGGATCATGTCGTCATAGTGGAAGACAGGGAATCCTTCGCCGCCACCCGCGTCGATGCCGGTGCGGTGCAAAGCCGAGACGATGCCGAGGCTAACAGAGTTTTGGAACGACTCCGGTTCACCAATCGCAAGCACGAACTGGCCCTGCTGCAGCGCGCTCGAGTTGCCGAGCGGAAGTGCGGCCGGTAGGTTCGATCCGTGGATCTTCAAGATGGCGAGGTCGCTTGTGTTATCCGCGCCGACGACCTCCGCGTCGACCTGGCGTCCGCTTGCGAGCAGCACTTGCACGTGATCTGCATGCCAGATGACGTGCGCGTTGGTGGCGACAAATGCGGTATCGCGGTCACGCTTGATGATA
>Ga0306920_100003124_pt1 | contig 21002 bp, 22 predicted proteins | sample flu12Cox44000170_FD_204666 | JGI IMG/M metagenome (GOLD analysis project Ga0306920, IMG submission 204666) | Lab enrichment of tropical soil microbial communities from Luquillo Experimental Forest, Puerto Rico - flux4day.12C.oxic.44.000.170 (v2)... | ecosystem: Environmental > Terrestrial >... | reverse complement strand
CCGCCAGATCGAGCGCGACATCGGCATCACTGTTTCCGTCGGGCTTTCCTGCAACAAATTCCTCGCCAAGATCGCCTCCGACATGGACAAGCCGCGCGGCTTTGCGGCACTTGATCAGGACGAAGCGCGCGCGATGCTGGCGGACAAGCCGGTCGGCTTCATCTTCGGCGTGGGGCCGGCGACCCAGGAACGGCTGATCCACCGCGGCTTTCGCACCATCGCCGACTTGCAGCGCGCCGATGAAAACGACTTGATGAAGCAGTTCGGATCCGAGGGCCGCAGATTGTGGCGACTGGCACGCGGCCTCGACGATCGCGCCGTGGTTCCCGATCGCGGCGCCAAGACCATTTCCAGCGAGACGACGTTCGAGACCGACATCCGCGATTTCGCGGCACTTGAAAAAATGCTTTGGCGGTTATCGGAAAAAGTGTCTTCCCGACTCAAAAACGGTGAGCTGGCGGGATCGACGATTACGTTGAAGCTGAAGACCGCCGATTTCCGGCAGCGAACCCGATCGCAATCAATCCAGGCGCCGACCCAGCTCGCGGCGAAGATTTTTGCGATATCGCGGGAGATGCTGGCGAGAGAGATCGACGGCACCGCATTCCGCCTGATGGGTACCGGCGTCAGTGCGCTCCGGCCGGCTTCGCAGACCCACGACAGCGATATGCTGGAGCGCCGCTCGGCGGACGCAGAGCGCGCGATCGATAATCTGCGCCGAAAATTCGGCGAGGCCGCCGTGATCAGAGGCATCGCCTATGAGGGGCCGGACAGGCCGGACGAGGAAGAATGACCGGGCCGTTACTTGCAGGGCCTGGAATCCTTGACGTCGAATTTTCCCAAAGCGCCGGAGATCACGAAATCGTTGTAATCGAGCAACAGCGCGCGGGACACGCCATTCTCGAACAGCTCGAAGGACATCGAATAAACCGGCGTCTGCTCGCCGTCGGTAGGTTTGCCGGCGTGCTCGTAATAGCTCACCGTTACGGGCCAACGCGTCATCGACTTCATGACATCGTTTTCGGTCGAGGGATCGGGGGAGGCGATCGTCCGGTCGCCGGGTATCGGCTGGCCGATGACGGAGAGGGTGTTGAAGACTTTCTCGCCATTGTCCGAGCCGTCATAGACCGACAGCTCGAGCACTGATTTTCCCTCCTTCGCCGCCGCAATGATCCGCTGAATCTGCTCGGTCGGAAATACCGTCGATCCCTCAAGCGTGAACGTTTTGGTTTGCGGCTGCTTCAGCTTGACGGTGATTTGATCGCCCGTCCGCTCCGCGATCCCATCGACGGGGCTCGACTCGCTGTCGTTCATGCGTGAATCGATCTTGAAGCGGTAAGTCTTGCCGGCTGCATCTTCCCAGGATGTGGAGCGCAGGTCCGATAGCGTCACCTTGCCCTCACCGCTGTTCATCTCCGACACCTGCCGAAATTCGGAAGTATACCCTTCGCAGGCATTGCCCGTGAAACTGTAGAGAATTCGGCCGCGCGCGCTGTTGATCGAGTTGGAACCGCGCGACTTCATCAGGCTGAGCTCGTAGAGCGCCTGGTGCGGAAGAAAGGCGCCACCTGCGGCGGCTGCGACCGTTCCGCCGGCAACTGCTGTGGCCATGGCCGCGACCGCGATCGCCCGCAGCCACCATCCCCTCTCACACGGTAAAATCGAAAACGAGCGCGTCATGTTCTTGATCCTTCGGCTGGAACACGATCCGGCCCCGGAAGGGGCCGCACCGGCCAGAGCTGCGGATTTCCCGCAAACGGCATGCTCAATAAAAAGGGGTTCGGCCTATTATTAGTACCCGCCGACTTGCGCCGCAACTGCGGCGGCTTCGCGGAAAAATGTTATTTTCCACTAGTGCCCACTTTCCGAAGTTCATTAAATCGCGGCACCCATTTTCACCAGCTTCGGAAAGTCATGGGCACTAGCAAACACATTGATTCTAGTACCGCTTTTCTATTTGAAGTTCCTGGATCGAATTCGCCGCTTTTCTGCAGGAACTTCAAATAGGCGCCACTAGGTTGACAGGTATTTTCGCCATTTGCCCTGTTCTGGCCTTGCTTGCAAGCGACGGGCTGATGCGCGAAACAAAGCTGCCGCGATCGAATTCTGGTTGGGTGCGGCTCACAGGAAATGGGGACGAAACATGGCGGGTACGATCGAACAGAAACTGGCGGCGCAGGGCATCGTCTTGCATCAGCCGCCGAACCCGGTGGCGAACTACGTCGGTTTCGTACGCACCGGCAATCTCCTGTTCGTGTCGGGTCAGGTTTGCGTCGATCCGGAAGGCAAGCTGATCGCCAAAGGCAAGCTCGGCGGCCCCGTCACGGTTGAACAGGGTAACGCCGCCGCACGCGGATGCGCTATCAATCTGCTCGCCCAGGTCAAATCGGCGCTCGGCGATCTCGACAAGGTGGTCCGCGTCGTGCGCATCGGCGGCTTCGTCAATTCTGCCCCTGATTTCGTCGACGGGCCGAAGGTGCTCAACGGCGCTTCCGATCTGATGGTCGCAGCCTTCGGCGAAAAGGGCCGCCATGCCCGCACCACCGTGGGCGTCGCCTCGCTTCCGGCGGACGCATCCGTCGAGGTCGAAGGGCTGTTCGAAGTCTCCTAGCGCCTGGAGCTTGTCTTGCGCGCGCCGGACTGGCTGACGGCAAGGCCGGTGGCCCATCGAGGCCTGCACGACCGCGCGCGCGGCATTATCGAAAACATGCCGGGCGCAGCGCGTGCTGCGGCGGAGAGAAATTTCGCCATCGAGTGTGACATCCAGTTGAGCACCGACGGCGAAGCCATGCTGCATCACGACGATGTGCTCGGCCGGCTCACCGAAGGTTCGGCCGCCCTGCTCAGCTTGGCCGCACAAGCGCTGAAGGGTGTGCGCTTCAAGGATACCGCGGAACGGATGATGTCGCTTGGCGATCTCTGTGCGCTAGTCCGAGGCCGCGTCCCCATACTGATCGAGGTGAAGAGCCATTTCGACGGCGACCGTCGCTTGATCGAGCGCATGAGCGAAGTGCTCTCCGCTTACTCGGGACCCGCCGCGGGAATGTCGTTCGACCCGGAGCAGGTAGCGGCCTTGCGCGAGATCATGCCGAAACTTCCACGCGGCATCGTTGCCGAACGCTTCTACAGCGAGGCCGACTGGCCGCAAACCACCACGGCCCAGCGCAAGGGCATGTTGCATCTCAAGCACGCGCTCCATACGCGGCCGCATTTTGTTGCCTATCGCATCGATGATCTGCCCCAAGCCGCGCCCTTAATCGCGCGTCATATTTTCGGCCTGCCGCTCCTGACATGGACGGTGCGGACAAAAGACCAGCGCGAGCGCGCCGCGCGTTATGCCGACCAGATGATCTTTGAAGGTTTTATGCCTTAAAAGCCCATCTTGAAGTCGGTGACGCGATGCACGATGTTAAAGGGCGAGGTCACTACAGGCGATGGCTGGTCGTGACGTGTGGCCGGCAACAATAATCGATGGATTCATCCGAAATAACGCTCGAAGCCATCTCATCCGTCAGCCAGATTGCGGCTGAGGACTGGAACGCGTGCGCCAATCCTGTTCCCTGCTCCGCTCTCGACGGTCTCGGCACGCAGGCTTTACCTGAAAACTCCGGCAGCAATTCAAAAAATTATTATAACCCATTCTTATCGCACGCATTTTTCTTTTCCCTCGAAGCATCCGGATCGGCTTGCGCGCGGAGTGGATGGGCGCCGCGCCATCTGCTGGCCCGTCGCGATGACGCGATCGCCGGTATCGTGCCCTGTTATTTGAAGTCGCATTCGCAAGGCGAATACGTCTTCGACCGCGGCTGGGCGGACGCCTATGAACGCGCCGGCGGCCGCTACTACCCGAAACTCCAGGTCTCGGTTCCCTTCACACCGGTCACCGGCCCTCGCCTTCTGATCCGCGACGGCGTCGACAGGGATGAAATCGGCTCGGCGCTCGCCACCGGCATTGTCGCGCTGTGCCAGGCAACCAAGGCCTCCTCCGCACACGTGACCTTCGCGCCTGAGATGGAATCGAAGTTGCTTGCCAAGCACGGCTTCCTGCAACGAACGGATCAGCAGTTTCACTGGCAAAACCACGACTACGGCAGCTTCGATGATTTCCTCGCGACCCTCAATTCGCGCCATCGCAAGGCGATCAGGCGCGAACGGCGCGAGGCGCTTGCCGCCGGAATCACGATTCACACGCTCACCGGCAGCGAGATCACCGAAGAAGCCTGGGACGCGTTTTTCGCCTTCTACATGCAAACCGGCTCGCGCAAATGGGGCCGGCCCTATCTCAACCGTGCCTTCTTCTCGCTGATCGGCGAGAGCATGGCCAAGGACGTCCTGCTGATCATGGCGAGGCGCAACAACCGGTGGGTCGCCGGTGCCATCAATTTCGTGGGCTCCGACACCTTGTTCGGCCGCAACTGGGGCGCGATCGAGCATCATCCGTTTCTGCATTTCGAGGTGTGCTATTATCAGGCGATCGATTTCGCCATTGCGCGCGGCCTGAAGACGGTGGAAGCAGGCGCGCAGGGCGAGCACAAGCTCGCGCGCGGCTATCTTCCACAGACCACCTATTCGGCGCATTTTATCGCCGATCGGGGCCTGCGCCGCGCGATCGAGGATTATCTGAAGCGCGAACGCGCTTATGTTGCGGAGGCCGGACGCGAACTCACCGCGGCCGGGCCGTTTCGAAAACCGGCCGACGAACAGCATGAATAGACGGAGCCGTCATGCCTGCCTATGATCCCAACAACCCCTTTGCCAAAATCCTGCGCGGCGAATTCCCCTCCTACAAGGTGTATGAGGACGATCACACGCTTGCCTTTCTCGACATCATGCCGCGCAGCGTCGGACATACGCTGGTGATTCCGAAGGCGTCGGCTCGCAACATCCTCGATATTTCGCCGGAAGATTTTGCCCACGTCGCCCGCGTCGCCCAGAAGATCGCGCGCGCGGCGATGGAGGCCTTCGACGCCGACGGCATCACCATCCAGCAATTCAGTGAACCCGCGGGTGGACAGGTGGTGTTTCATTTGCACGTGCATGTGATGCCGCGTCATGAAGGCGTGATGCTCTTGCCTCCGGCAAGCCGCAAGGAAGACGGCAAGGTGCTGGAGGCAAACGCAGCGAAACTGATGGCGGCGTTGAAGGGGGCGTGAGACCGCCCCCGCGCATGGCGGGCAGACTTTCCGTCACTCCCCGTCGCCCTCATCGCCCTTCTGCGCGGCCAGCGGCGAGAATTCGCAGCGGTCGGGCTTGAGATCGATCAGCGGGGTTTCATCGAGGCAATCAAGCCCGCGTACCAGCACGGTCGAACCCTCGATGCCCACCAGCTTGACGATCGAGGTGCCGATCGGATTGGGACGCACCGGTGAGCGCAGCGAGAAGGTGCCGCGAGTCCTTCCGTCATGTTTTGGACTTTGCAGCACGAGATTGCGCATCGAGTGATGCAGCCAGTAGATCACTTCGAGGTGCTGATAGAAATCGACGCTCTTGAGCGCCGGCACCCAGGGCTCGAAGATCTCGAGCCGACAGACCGGCCCGCTATGGCTGCCTTGGCGCGGGGTATCCTCGCGCGACCTCCAGGGCGTTCGGATGCGGCCGATAAAGGTCAGGCCCGCATCGAAGTTCTTTGGCATCTCGACGGCAACTTCGCCTTCGCGCAATTCGGTGCCTGGAATCATGGTTCAATCCAGTGAGATGTTCTGGGCCTTGATCACCGCCGACCACCGCGCGCGATCGGCTTCGATGAAATCTGCAATCGCTGCCGCGCTTTGCGGACGCATCACCGAATAGCCTATTTTCTGCAATGACGCACGGAACGTATCATTGTCGAGCGCCCGGTCGAGGCTGCCTTTGAGAATTTCTGCCACACCATCCGGCACCTTGGCGGGCGCGATAACGGCAAACCAAACGCTGACGAGATAGTCGGGATAACCGCTCTCGGCGACGGTCGGCACGTCAGGCAGATTTGCGTTCCTCTGCGCCGAGCTCACGCCGAGCGCCCGTAACGCGCCCGAGCGCACCGGAGGCAGCGCCGCGCCGATGGAATCGAACATCACCTGGATGTTGCCGGCCAGCAGATCGGTCAACGCGGGCGCTGCGCCCTTATAGGGCACATGAGTCATCTCGATGCCCGCCATTTGCCGGAACATCTCGCCGGCCAGGTGAATGGTACCCCCGGTCCCGGCCGATCCGAAACTCAACTTGCCGGGATGCTGCTTGGCGTAAGCCACGAAATCCGCGACCGTCCGTGCGGGCACGGAGGGGTGCACTTCCATCACCACCGGCACCTCTGTGATCAGCGCCAATATCCGAAAATCCCTGACCGGGTCGTAGGAAAGTTTCTTGTAGAGCATGGGATTGAGCACGAGCATCGAGCCGGAGACGACCAAAAGACTGTAACCTTCGGCATCGCCTCGCGCGACGGCCTCAGCGCCGATCGCACCCTGGGCGCCGGGTTTGTTCTCGACAAAGGTCGCCTGCTTGAGGTCCTTGGCCAGAAAATCCGCCACCAGTCGCCCGAGAATGTCCGTCGGACCTCCCACTGCGTAGGGAACCACGAGGCGGATCGGTCGCGACGGAAACTCGGCGGCATTGGCATTCGCTGCAGCCAGAGCAGCGATGCCTGCAAGCCCACCGATCACGGCCCGCTTGAGATGCCAACCCATGCCATTTCTCCGCTGTGCGGTCCCCTGCCGCAAATCAAACCAGCAACGTCCCGGTCAGCCAAGCCACCATGTGCCAGCAAGCATCAACAACTCGCCCGAGACCACGCCGGCGAAAATTGAGCGCCTCGTCGTCAGAAAGACAACGCAGCCGCCTGCCACCGCAGCATAGCGCAGCCAGTCGGGCACGCCCGCCAGCGCCCCCGGTGGCTGGATCAGGATTTGCGCGATGACGCCGGCAAGGATGGCGGTCGCCACCGCCCTCACCCACACCAGCAGTTCGGAGCCCTCATCGACGCCGGCGCCAAACCAGACCCCGATCATGCGCCAGATCTCGTTGGGCAGGAAGCCTGCAAGCAGGAGCACCAGCAGCGCGTGCCAGTCTCCGACGAAATGGGTTAGCGTCTCGCTCATGCCCGCTCCCGCCACCAGTGAACGGCATAGGCGATGGTGCCGGCCACAACCCCGCCGATCAGGATGTCGATGCCGGTGTGGAATCTCGCGACCAGCGGAAACAACGCGAGCCCCAACAGCAGCGCCAGAATGTCGGAGAGCTGGCGGCAGTTGCGCGCGGTGGAGAGCAGAAACGCCAGTGGCGTCAACAGCAGGATCGCGGCCGCGAACGGTCCCGCGAGATTGGCCGCAAGGGCGTAACCAATCGTGGTCGCGGTCAGGCATACGGCGACAAGACCGGTGCCGAGCCCGTAGACGAACGTGATCCGGCGATCGCGCGGCACTTTCGGCAATAGACGAAAGCATTCGACCCACAAAGTGATCGCGACAAAGTGGGCGGCAAGCACGAGTTGCCGCCGCTTCGTCTGCGGCGTGCGCATCATCGGCAACACCGACACGACCATCGGGAACAGCCGGATCGCGCTGACCGTGACGGCGACCGCCGCCTGTATCACGGTCGCGCCCGAACCGAGCGTCGAGATCAATATGATCTGCGCCGGGCCGGCAAAAACGAGCAGCGTGCCCGCCAGCGCCCAGCCCAGGCTGAAACCCGCCCCATGAGCCAGCGCGCCGATGCCGATATAGGTCGTGAACAGCACCAGACTGAGAACGGTAGAGGTGACCGAAAGCATTCCCCACGCAAACGTGCGCGGGTGGCTTTTCCATCGGACCGAATCGAGAGCTGGAAGAGCCAAGAGATGCACTGCCTCAGATGGTCGGGCACATAACGCGGATGAAATCGACTGCCGTCAAGCAAAGCTTGGCTCACGCCTGGCATGCGCCATACAGAGTGAAACGCATCCTTCACCCCCGCGCGCCGTTGCGCAGCACCAGGCACGCGCCACCGGCACGGCGGATGCGGTTGCAGAGATCGTCGGCGACAGGTCGCGTGTCGGCGCCGATCCGAACCTGATAGAACATCCGAGTGCCCCGGCTGCGGAAGATCGAACCGAGCAACATCGGATCCTGGTCGCCGATCACGCCCCGCAAATGCGATATCGCGCGGGAATACATCGCCAGCGCCTTGTCGCGGTCGAACCCGGCGGCAAGCTGCACACCCCAGGGCCGGTCGGTACCGAGCTTCACATGCTGTTCAAGCTCGCTGACAAAGTAGTTCGGCGCGCGCTTGAGCAGCGCCATCAGTTCATGACAGCCGGTATGGTTTGCTCTTTCCGACATCCTGGCGTTCTTGCCGGCTTTGGCCCATTCATCGACCGTCGTGCCGGTAATGGCCGCCACGTAGTTCCGCGTCTCCTGCGGCAGTCCCCCGGTGCCTGCAAGCCATTCCTGCACCCGCCGCGGTCCGGCATTGTAGGCGGCAGCCGCAAGCCCAAGATTGCCGAACTGGTTGCGCAATTCGCTAAGGAATTCGGCGGACTTCGGCAGCGCCTGAACCGGGTCGAAGGGATCGAGCAGGCGGCGCTCGCTTGCGGTACCCGGCATGAATTGGGCAATACCCTGCGCGCGCTGTCCGCTTCGCGTGACGGGGCCCACGGCATCGGGCTGGAAGCGGCTTTCCTGCCAGATGACGCGGGCGAAAAACTCGAGCGGCAAATCGTTGGCCTTGGCGGCCGCCTCGATCATCAGGCAAACGGTCTCCCTGGTATCGGTCTCCCGTGCGTCGCCCGCGTTTTTCGCGGTCTTATCCTGGCTGGCGTCGGAAGGAATGGCGAGTTCCTCCACGCTTGGCGTTGCTATTCCGCCGCCTGTATTTGCAGGCGGGGTCTGCTCCTGGGCTGTTCCCGCTAAAGGCCAAGCGAGGATTGCGACCAGGGTGCAAACTGCCGCGCAGGGAGAGCCGACCATTCGCATCGCAGACCTGTCCTCGCACAGTCATGCTTGACAAGGGGCGCCCGCACTCTAGCTAATTTGCCAAACATGGCGCGTCTATGGGAGTCGGCAGATGGCAAACGACGAATTCGGCTTTGCGCCCGACGATGACCGGCCGATCCCCTATATGGCGCGCACGCGGGAATATTATGCAGCCATCGGATACACCACGCCTTATCGCTGGGCTCACCATATCGACGCGCCGTTCCAGCCTTTGAGCAAGCCGCTCGGTCAATCCCGCATCACCATCATCACCACCGCGGCACCGTTCGATCCCGCCAGGGGCGACCAGGGCCCTGGCGCCAAATACAACGGCTCCGCCAAGTTCTTTTCCGTCTATGACGGCGATACCGCAAAGCCGCACGATCTTCGGATTTCGCACATCGCCTATGACCGCGTGCACACCTCGGCTGAGGACAGCGGCACCTGGTTTCCGCTGCCGCAATTGCAAAGACTGGCACGCGAGCGGCGGATCGGCGAAGTTGCTCCCCGCTTCTTCGGGGCGCCGACCAACCGCAGCCATCGCGTCACCATCGAAACCGACGCGCCGGAAATCCTCAGACGCTGCAAGGATGATCGCGTCGATGCCGCGGTGCTGGTGCCGAACTGTCCGGTCTGCCACCAGACCGCCAGCCTTGTGGCGCGGCACCTCGAGGCGAACGGCGTTCCCACAGTGGTGATAGGCTGCGCAAAGGATATCGTCGAGCACGCCGCGGTGCCGCGGTTCCTGTTCTCCGATTTTCCGCTCGGCAATTCCGCGGGCAAGCCGCACGACCTTCCCTCGCAGGCGTTTACGCTCGAGCTCGCGCTGCGCGTGCTTGAGAGCGCACCGTCGGCGCAAACGACCGTGCAATCGCCGCTGCGCTGGAGCAGCGATGCCGCCTGGAAACGCGATTACAACAACATCGCGGCCTTGAGCGCAGAGGAACTCGCGCGACGACGACGCGAATTCGACGCGCAGAAGGAAATCGCGCACGCTTTGCGCGAAACTGCGTGATGGCGGCTCAACTGTCGATTTACCTTAATAACAACAGTGCGAAGTTCCACGTTTTCTACCGAAGGTAGCGCGGGTAGTGTGGCCTCAGAAGTCCGCATAATTATCTCAATGAGTTCGTCGATGATCGAGCGCCGTCAAAGCACACGCAGCCGCGTCATCTATGGCGGCGTTGTCGGCTATAACCGGCGCCAGACAACGGTGGAATGCGTCATCCGCAATTTTTCGGATACCGGCGCCAACGTCGAATTCGCCGATCCCGCGGTACTGCCCGAAATCGTCGACCTCCTAATCGCGAAGAAGAATCGCGCGTTTACCGCCAAAGTCGCATGGCGTCATTCCAACATGGCTGGCCTGGCCTTCACGACAAGGAGACGCCGATGCCGCTCGATTGGGTGCATCGATTGCGGGCCGCCAGATCTGACGATCGCAAACTCAAGAGCCGCCTCTCGGCACTCAGTAGCCAATGAAAGTACCGGCGGATTAATCTTAATCGCGGTTATGCGGCGGCTGGATGTGAGATCATCCGGACGCTCCAATAGCGTGTTCAATTTAGGTTAACACGGCAATTTGCCGTTAGCGGGCTTTCCCGACCGGCAAAGCCGCGTAAAAGTGCTCCCTCTTTGTTGTGGGAGCTTTTCCATGCTGGAACGACGCCAGAGCGCGCGCGACAAGGTGATCTATGGCGGCGTCGCCGAGATGGGCGAACACGGCGGATCCAGGGATTGCCTGGTTCGCAACATCTCCGAAAACGGCGCCCGTCTCGAATTCAGCGAAAGCGTGCGGCTTCCCAAGGAGCCGCTGCGCTTGACGATTGCGCGAAAGGGCCGCTCTTTCCTCGCCAGGATCATCTGGTTTCGCGACAACTTCGTTGGCATCGCGTTCAGTTCGGAAACGCCCTACGAGCTGCCCCGCTCCGACCTCGCCAGGCGCCTGCGCCGGAGCGAAAAGAAAAAGCGCGAGCTGCAGCGCCGCATCAAGGAACTGATCGGCGAAAGCTGAGATCGGCACCGCCGACATCGCAAGACGAACGACGCGCTTTCCGGGCGCTTCGCGCCCATCTAAAAATACGCATCCCTTTACTCTTTCCCCGCCATCACCATAATCGCGAACCGCATTGAGGGGAACGGGAAGCCATGCGCGCGTTTCATGTTGTCTTGTGGGCCGCGCTGACGTGTCTGGTCGGCGAGGTTGCGTCGGCCCAGACGGCCGATCGGAGCATCGAGGAGATCAGGACCGAGACGCTCGCCCGCTCGCAGATCGGCGCCTATCCGTTGCTGGGCATCCAACCGGCTGATGCCGGCGATGCGTTGGGGCGCATCAAGAGCCGCGATCCGGACGAGTGGGCGGCTGCGTGGAGCGCGGTCGCCGACGGCTACATGGCAAAGGCAAAGCCGGCGAGCGACCCCAGAGACGCCGACGCAAACTTTATCAGGGCCTGGCGGCTCTATTATTTCGGGCAATGGCCGGCGCCGACATCCGCCGGTAAACAGGCGGCATATCAGCGCGCCATCGATGCCTATCTGCAGCACGCCCGATATTTCGATCCGCCGCTCGAGGTCGTGCGCATTCCCTATCGCGACAAGGAAATCGTCGGCTACCTGAGACTGCCCGCCAATGCGCCGCGGCCGGTGCCGCTGGTGCTGGCAATCTCGGGCCTGGACAGCCGCAAGGAAACGGTTGCCGAAACCTATGCGGCAGCGTTGCCGCAGGGCATCGGCTTTTTCGCGGTCGACAGTCCGGGCACCGGCGAGGCGCCGCGCAAGGCGGACGAAACCGCCGACGACATCTATTCGCGCGTGCTCGATTACCTCGCGACACGGCCGGAGGTCGACAGAAACCGCATCGTCGTGCACGGCCAAAGTTTTGGCGGCTATTGGGCGGCGAAGCTCGCGCATACCGAAGCCCGTCGTCTTGCGGGCGCCATTGCGCAATCGCCGCCGATCCATCGCACCTTCCAGCCCGATTTCTTCCGGGGGCGGATGTACACCCGCGAATACCTGTTCGACCTGCTTCCGGCAAATCTATTCGTCTATGGATTGAAATCCGCCGACGAGCTGATCGCCTTCCTGCCGAACATGTCGCTCCAGGCGCAGGGCCTGCTCGGCAAGCCAACGGCGCCGATCCTGATTGTTGGCGGCACGAAAGACACCCAGGTGCCGATCGATGATCTGGAGCTTCTCCTCAACAGCGGCATCGAGCCGCGTGAGGCCTGGATCAATCCGGCCGGCGGGCACATGGGACGAACCCCCACGACGTGGCCCGACCCGGTGATCTTCCGAAAGATCATCCTGCCCTGGGAGGTCTGTCACACCAGCCAGAAACCCGACACGCCAGAGAGTGCGACGCGCTGAGCCCGCAACCGCGATCACAGCGGCAAAGGTCGCGATCAGGCGTTGAGGCCGGGCACGATGTCGCATGTTGCGGCCGCGAAAGGGCGTCCAACATGCCTCTTTCAACGCGACCGCTATGCTGTAAGCTCCCGCTCGCCTCGGCTGCCCGGCCTGACGGGTCGCAAGGCCTCAAAATAAAAGAACCGCAAGAATGAAGCATCCTGGAGGAATCCCCATGTCTGCCGCTTCGTCGCGCCGCGTCCTGCTCAATCGCCGCACGCTTTTGCGGGCAAGCGCCGGAATGGCCAGCATTCTCGCCACCGGCCGCGCGCCGGTCTTTGCCCAGACCCAGCCGAAGAAGCTGGTATTCGCGCATATCAATGCGGTGCCGGAATCAGCCGCGGTCGCATTTGACTGGATGGCGAAGGAAGTGACCGCGCGCTCCAATGGCGCGCTCGAGATGCAGTTCTTCGGCAAGACCCTGATCCCGCAGGAGCTCGAAATCATGAACGCGGTCAAATCCGGCAGCGTCGCGATGGGCAGCCCGGCGGGCGCCGCCGCCACCGTGTTTCCGGAAATGGGCGCCCTCCTCGTCCCTTACCTCGTCAAGGACTACACCTCGGCCTACGCCATGCTCAACGGGCGGATCGGCGACAAGCTCAGCAGCGAGATCGAAAACAAGTACAAGCTCAAGGTGCTCTGCTATTTCGATTACGGCTTCCGCCACTTCTGGACTGCGAAAAAGCCGATTGTGGAGCCGAAAGACCTGCGCGGCATGAAAATCCGGGTCCAGCAGGCGAAGATTTTCGGCGACACCATCAATGGCCTTGGCGGCAACGCCGTGCCGATGTCTTACGGCGAGGTCGTCACCGCGGCCAAGCAGGGCGTCATCGACGGCGGCGATCTGCCCATCGTCAACATGAAGGCTCTCAAGATCTACGAAGTATCGAAATACGCCTCCCTCACCTATCATAATTACGGCCCGACCAACGCGGTGATGAATCTCGAAATCTGGAACGGGCTCTCAGCCGATCAGCAGAAACTGGTCATGGATCTGGCGCGCGCCGCGCAAGGCAAGATCCGCGAGGTCACCGAGTCCGTCGACAATTTCGCCAAGGCCAAGCAAGAGCTCGAGCCGCTCGGCATGACCGTGGTCGAAGCGAAGATCGAGGAATTCCGAAAGGTGGCGCAACAGAAGATCTGGCCGGCCTACAAGAGCCAGTACGGCGCTCTGTGGGACGAGATCGAAGGCTTCAAGGCCTGATCCAAACGCTCAATGAGTGCGCCGGACATGTATCCGGCGCTGGTCCTCGCTTTCATCCATCGGAATTGCATCGCTTATGCTGCGTTTCCTCTCAGCCGTCCCGAAATTTGCGGTCACGGCGCTGATCTCACTTGCGATCGTCAATCTCCTGGTTGGCGTGATCCTGCGCTATTTCGTCGGCGCCGTCACCGACTGGCTCGATCTCGACCCGGTGCCGTTCACCTGGGTCGAGGAAGTCGGCGAGCTTTCGCTGGCCTGGCTGACGCTGATTGGAGCTGCGATCGGAATCCAGTCACGCTCGCATTTTTCGCTGTCGATTTTCGTGCATCGCCTGCCTGAGGCTGCGCAGCTCTGGATCCACCGCTTCAACCACGCGCTGATCGCAGGCGTCGGTTTTCTGGTTGCCTGGTACGGCTACAAGCTTTGCCTGCTTAATCGCACGCTGGCGACCCCAGGGCTCGAAATCAATCTTGCCTGGCTCTATGCGTCCGCGGTGGTCGGGGGCATCCTGATTGCGATTTACGGCCTCGCGACGATGTTCGCGCCGCTGCCGCAAGGCGATCTACAGCACTAAAGGCCGGCTATTCATGCTGCTCGCAATCGTCGCTGCCATCTTCATTGTCCTGATCCTGCTCTCGATGCCGATCGTGTTCGCGCTTGGAGTAGCCGGTATCGCGGGGTTATGGATCGGCGGTTACCCGATGCAGCAACTGTCCTCGGCACTGGTGTCGGGCTCGCAAAGCTGGGTTCTGCTCGCTATCCCGGCGTTCGTTTTCGCGGGCAACCTGATGGAGCGCTGCGGCATGAGCCACGCACTGGTCGAACTGGCACGCGCCCTGATCGGCTGGGTGAAGGGCGGGCTGGGCATGTCCGTGATCGTGGTGGCTTATTTCTTCTCCGACATCTGCGGGTCGAAGATGGCGGAAGTTTCCGCACTCGGCTCTGCGTTGATGCCGCCACTGACGAAAGCCGGCTATGACAAGCGCGATTCGGCCTCCCTGATCGCGGCCGGTACCGCCATGGGCATGCTGGTGCCTCCGGCGATCTTCATGATCGTGATCGCGCAAGTCACCAACACTTCGGCGGTCGCGCTGTTCGTCGCCGGATTCATCCCGGCGATGGTTATCATGTTCTGCCTGATGGCGGTGGTGTATATCCGCGCGCGGCAAAATAACTGGCCGGTCGACACCAGACCAAGCCTCAACCGCCTTGGTCATGCGGCGCTGCATGCCGCGGTGCCGATGGTCGTGCCATTCGTGATTCTGGCCGGCTTCATCCTCGGCGTCATCACCGCGACCGAGGCGGGCGCCGTAGTCGCTGGCTACGCGTTCCTCGCCGCCAAGCTCTTTTATCGCAATGTCAGCTGGAGCGAGATGGGCAAGATCGCCTATGACAGCGCGATCCTCACCGCCGCCGTGGTCTTTCTGCTCGCGGTCGCTTCCGTCTATCAATATCTGATGGGCGTCAGCGGCGTGCCCCAGCTGCTTGGCCAGCTTCTCTCACCGCTGAAGGCGCACCCGTGGCTGTTTCTGACGGGAACCGCGGTCATGAGCTGCCTGTTCGGCATGGTGCTGGAGGGCCTGCCCGCCGCGGTGGTGCTCATCCCCGTGGTGTTTCCGATCTCGGAAGCGATGGGCATCGACCCGGTCCACTTCAATATCGTCCAGACCGCGGCAGTGGGCATCGGCCTGTTCCTGCCGCCGATGGGCGTCGGCCTGCTAATGGCACTCCGCTTTGCTCGGATCAATGTCGGCTATCACTTCCGCACCTATGTGCCGTACATGTTGGCTCTGTTCGCCGGCCTCCTGCTCATCATCTGCATCCCGGAAATCAGCCTGACGCTGCCGCGGTTGGCCGGGCTGATCCGATAGGTGGCATAAATCCCAAGGAAGCTCACCAGCCAAAGATGCTTTTAAGGCCGGCGTAAATCGATCCGCCCGCGGTCGCCGCAATGCCCATCAACGGTCCGACGGTGCGGAGCAGATCCTGGATGGTCCGAGCGCGGCGGCGAAGCTGCTCTTCTCCGACGTGCTGGCCGAGGATGCCGGCGATCCTGTAGGCGACCGCGTTGGGTCGTCCACCCTGCGCCATTGTCTTGGGAAGCACCTCGAAGATCAGCGAGCCGATGAGATTTCCGGTCACGTAGGCGAGCGCGATACTGGCGATGTATTCGATCACCTCGAGCCATTCGATCCATGGTCCCGGCACGATCGGGACATTGTCGTTGATTCCGGTGACCGCAAGCATGCAGGTCACCGCAAGCGCCGCCGTGACAACGCCGACCAGGAATGTCCCGCCAAATCCGATTTTCTCGCGTGCGTAAAGCAGGAATCCGAACGGCAAGGGAATGATGACCGATGCCAGCCGCAAATAAAGCGGCGTCACGTTCAGCGTGATCGTGACGAGGATATGGGCTGCCACGAGCAGCAGGATCGGCACCAGCACGTAGACGAGCGCGCGGATGAGGGAATAGCGGAAGGGAAAACGAATCCGCGCCAGAGCGGCGTTGATCCGCTCGATTTCGTTCTGCAGGTGGTCCAGTTCGGAAACGAGCTGCTGGATTTCGAGCATCACGGGCATGGCCACGCGCAAATCGCGCGAGCAATGTTTGCACGCGATGGCTTCATCCTTGATGGTCTCGGCGCAAAACGGACACTCCATCAGGCTGACCGACCTTTTTTGGCGCGCCTCAGCTTTTCAAGCTCGGCGCTGGCCACTGCCAACTCCTGCCGCAGGAGGTCACGCTTGCGAAGCAGACCGTCCCGCTCCGCAAGGAGCGACTTCGGCACCGCAATGTCACGCCCACAGAAAGCGCAAACCAGCGCGGTTTGCGCATTCTCGTTCTGACAAAACGGACACATCATCGCCAGTCACCTCAGGGCGAAATTTTCAGCACGAAACTCGTGCTGCCGATGCGCCCTTCCGAATCCTTGATATCGACCCTGATCATGTGATCTCCCGGCGGCAGCTCGGCATCCGGCATATCCATCCCGCTTGCCTGCACGAAAGACTTGATGCGATCGGTCAAGTCCACGGTGGGCGTCTTCATGTAGGTGACCTTGATGGAGTCCGGATCGATCTTTGCGCCGCCAAAGGATTCGAATTTGAGCTGCAAATGAACCGGCGAATGAACCTGCTGGCCATCGACAATGACTTCGATTTTCGGGCCCCGGGTGATTCCGCGCCGATCCGCCGTAATGGCCCCCTTCGGCGGAGGCAGCTTGGCCTCGTCCGCCGTGATCAAAACGTGGCTGGCGCCGGCGGCAGACGATACGGTTATCGCACCTGCAACGCTTAACACCATCAATGCCAGATAACCATTCCGCAGCATCATTCCTCCACCAGTTACACGAAATCCCGCTTCAGCGCGCGCCACCGTCCCCGATGATCGTATAAGGCGCCCAAAACAGGGGATGAGCGTAGGCGAATTCTGTCTTGCCATCGGCACCCACATAGCCCGGGCCGTCCACAAGCGCCATCATGGCCAGCCGCAGCGCCTCCGCCCGCGTCAGTTTCGGGTCATCCGCTTGCCGCTTGAACAGGTCCGTCACCAGTTCGCGCGCCGATTGCGAATGCACCGACCAGTTGGTGACGAGCAACGCCCTCGTGCCGGCGTAGAAGAAGGCGCGTCCGAGGCCCGAGGCCGCTTCCGCACCGGCTCCCTCGCCCGCGCCGGTGTTGCAGGCCGAAAGCACGACCCAGTCGGCGTCGAGCTTGAGGGTGAGAACCTCCTCCATGGTGAGAAGCCCGTCGCCTTCGACGCCCGCAACCGCAGGCGCCGAAAGCGCCAGCGCCGGCTGAGTCAGCCCATTGAGTTCGCCGGGCACAAGACCATGGGTTGCAAAGGCCAGCACCTTGAAGCCGGACAGGTCCATCGTCTTGACCGCCTCCTCATTGGCATCCTTGCCAAGCCTGAGAACCTTTGAGGGGTCCGCTTGCAGTGCGAGCGCAATCGACCTCAACTCCTCGGCGGTGTCGGGCAGCCGCGGCAGCATGGCTAGTTCCGCACTGTCGACGCCTTCAAGTTTTGGACTAGATCGCCGCTTGAGCGGCATGCCGCGTGTTACCGTCATTCCGGCGTCGGCCATCTTGATCGAGTCTTGCTCACGGGCGGCTTCCTCGGCCTGTTCGGGGCTGAAGAGCGGATCGCCGAACCCGATCAACTCGCCACGGCCCGGCTTGCCGGGAGGCAATTGCCGCAAGGTCCGCAACGCCGCCGAAGACGGCACGCTGGTGACGGCGTAGTTACGAGCGAGCCAGGGCACCGCGCGATAGCTGGAAAACAAGGGATCATCGGCGACATAGATCTCGGCCGGAGCGGTCGGCAGCAGCGACAACGGCAAGAGGCCGAGAGCTCCGTTGGTGACGACGATCAGGCTTTTGGATTTTTTCCAGCCGGCCTCGACGCCCTGCAAGAGCAGCGTATAAAGTTCGTAGCCGAGTTTGACGTCGAACGGCGGGATGTCTGAAATCATCGCCGCCTGCGGCTCGAGGGCCTGGCGCAGCTGGCGCACCTTGCTCTGAATTTCGCCAGCGGTGGCCTTGATTTCTGCAAACGCCACCGCGCCTTCCTTCGGCACAGCCCAGACAAAACTTGCATCCCGCCCGAAGTAGAAGGACAGCATTGCCTCGCCTTGCGACAGCGTCGCCTGGATCTGTGCGACGCTCGGCGGCTTGGGATCGACCAGGTCGGCGTAGGCCGGGAAGCGCTTATGATTTCGGCGCGCGCCTGGTCCTGTTCGGAGCGCAATTTCTCGATCGAGGCATTGACGCCTTTGATTCCCTGCGGGTCCCGCTCGTCCGGCGGGAGCGAAAGAATATTGTTGAGCAAACCAAGCTGCGCACCCACCTGCTTGTCGAGATCCTGCTCCTTGCGCACGAGCTCGGCCAGGGCCGGGTCCTTGATCGAGGCGCGTGCGCCGGAGGCCGCCAATGCCCGCTGGACCGAACGGCTGCGGACCGCATCTGCAAGGCTGAAAGTCTCCAGGGCGACGTCCCCGCTCGATGGCTGCGCGGCCGCCAACAGCTTGATATAGGCTTCCACGGTCCCCTGCAGCCGCTGGCTTCGCGCCGCGACCACGGTGGCATCATCGTCGTCGGCATTATCCCGCGCGGCGGCAAGCAGCACCGGGAGAGCAAGCTTGAATTCCTGAATCGCGTCGGCGTTCCTCCCCGCGCTCATCAGCCCGGCGGCGAGGATGCCCCGTGCGGAGGCCGCATCGAAATGCTTTTCGCCGACGCGCGCGATCTCGCGCTTCAAAAGCGCCTGCGCCGCGTTAAGCCCGGCCTGGATCTGTCCCGAGGCGAACAGAGCGTTGATGCGAGAACCATTCAGCTCCAGCGCCTGGCGGCGTTGCGGCTCCCAGTTTGCGATCGCCTTGTCGAGCTCGGCATAGACCGAAGCGGCTTCGGACTGCTTCCGCTCGAAGGTCAGGATGGCCCCAAGTTGCGACAGCATCAAAGCGCTGTACTGGGAATCGTCGCCAATATTCAGCGTCCGATTGATGTCGAGCGCGATACGCGTCAGCCTCTCGGCCTCCTCATAGCGGCCCTCCTCGATCAGAACATTTGCGAGTAGTTTTATGAACGGCGTGGTTCGAGGATTGTATTTGCCTTGGCTCTTAAGCTGCGATTGCAGGGCCTTGCGTGCATCGACTTCCGCCTCCGCCAGCCGGCCTTGCCTCACTTTCATGCGGGCGGCATTTAAAAGCTCGTTGTCTGCAGCCAATCGTATTTGCGATTCGGGCGGCGCGCGGGGGAAGGTCATGTCGGGGATCGAGGCCAGTTTCCACTCGCGCGATTTCGCGTAAGCCGCTTCTGCATCGCGAAACTGTCCCCGCGCCTCGAAGACGACGGCGCGAATGGCTTCGACCTCACCTTCCCAGGAGCGTCCCTTGCTGGAGTAGTTGGTGCGCCAGCCCGGCAGCCCGCTGGTGCGCGCCTCCTGGAGCAGAGCGACACTGCGGCGCATGTAGCCCTCGGCCTGCGGGATATCTCCCATCAGCGCCAAAATAGCGGCAGCGATCCGCTGCGCGTTGAACAGGTAACCCTTCTGTCCCGGGCGGTTGGCGTCGCTGATCATGAATTGCGACATCTGCAGCGCGCCCTTCATGTCGCCGAGCGCCAGCTTCTGCAGAGTGATGAATTGCCTGATGCGTTGGCTAAAATAGCCGTCGCCCGATGCCGTGGCCGCAGCCAACGCCTTCTCGCCGTCCACCAGCGCTTCCTTGTTGCGGCCGATCTGGGCGCGGGCGTTGCCGCGGTCGTAGTAGAACTGAGCGAGGTCGCCTTGCGAGTTTTTCCCCGGCTCGCTGTCGGCATCAGCCTTCAACTTTGCCAGCGTCGCTGGATCGGGCTTCTCGCCGTCGAGGACTGCAGCGACATCGGCAATGGTGCGCGGCGGCGGGACGAAGCCGGCCGGCAACGCATTGCCGGGAGCCACAGCTTCCTCCTTCGGCTTGCCGCCCTTGTGCATTTCGATGGCGACGTTGGCCCTGCCGTTGGCCGCGTTGAGCGCCGCGATCACGCAGGCCCTCACTTTTGGCGAAGCGCCCTCCCGACATCTCGCCAGGTTGGCCTCGCGATCGCCACCCCCGCCCAAGCCCCGCATGCAGGCCTGGACGATCGGCCTGCCGACCGTCTCGCGGCAGTTGGCGATCGCCTGTTCTCTCGAAAGAGCGAGGGCCTGCACGCAACTGCCCGTCGTCGCTAGTAATGCGAGCAAGGCTGCAGCCGTCGCAACACCAAATGGATTTGATCTTTGCCGCGCGCCCGAGGCTGAAGGGCTGAATGATCTCGGCATGGAAAGGCTCCCCGTCAATATGAACACCCATCGAACCAACCCTTGCCAGATTTGCCCGAAAATTTTCCGGAGCTTCCTGACCGAGCCAGATCATGGTTAGGCCCAAAACGAGCCCTCCATCCTTCTGCGGGATGGCTTCAAAAAACGACCTGATACCGGGACCGCCCAAGCGCGATCCGGCGCAATTCGGACTAAGATTATAGAAGTACCGCCGCGGCGGCTAGAAGGTCGCAGTCGGATCGGACGCGGCCGGCTCCGGCCGGGCCCCCACCGCTTGCGCCTTGGCGCGGATTGGCGCCTCCGGGCGCCGCGCCTGGCCACACTCGAGGGCGAAGTGCTGATCAAGAGAGTACCACGGCGCTGCAAAACCCAGCTCGGGCGAAGGCTCGTCGTGACGAATATAGTTGCCGATCAGGGCTCGGGTGACGCCGAATTGCACGTCTGAATCGATGTGCTCGTCATCGGGCGAGTAGATTTGCGAGATCAACGTCTTGAAGCCCGGCTTGTAAGCCATGAAATGCAGATGCGCCGGCCGATAATTGTGACGGCGGGTCGCCCGCACGAACTCGCCGACGGGTCCATCGACAGGAATTGGATAACCCGCGGGCTTGACGCTGCGGAAATGAAAGTGCCCCGCCTCGTCCGAAATGAATCGCCCGCGCAG
>Ga0306920_100003123_pt1 | contig 21006 bp, 10 predicted proteins | sample flu12Cox44000170_FD_204666 | JGI IMG/M metagenome (GOLD analysis project Ga0306920, IMG submission 204666) | Lab enrichment of tropical soil microbial communities from Luquillo Experimental Forest, Puerto Rico - flux4day.12C.oxic.44.000.170 (v2)... | ecosystem: Environmental > Terrestrial >... | reverse complement strand
CTCGCGGGCACGATCAACCTGACCGGGGCGTTGCCCGACCTCACCCGCAACATCACTATCGATGGACCGGGAGCCGACCGGCTGACCGTACAGCGATCCTATGGAATTAATTACTACGGCATCTTTACTGTCGCCACCGGTGTAACAGCCAGCATCACCGGGTTGACTATCACAAATGGCAATGGTGTTGGCGGTGGCATTACAAACAACGGGAATCTGACGGTCACCAACAGCACAATTTCTGAAAACTACGGAATTGCCGGAGGCATCGTCAATAATGCAGTCCTTTCGGTCGACAACTGCGTCATTTCGGGAAATCATACAAATTCGATGTATTACGGTGGCGGTGGAATCTATAACGGCGGCACAATGACCCTGAGCAACAGCACCGTCTCCGCAAATACCGCAAATTCAGGGTCAGCATACGGCGGCGGCATCTATCAGAGAAACGGCACACTAACCATCGCAGACTCCATTATTGCTAATAACACCACCACCGGCTTCGGCGGGGGTATCTTCCTATCAAACAGTTACAGTGGGAATGTTATCGTAAGTAACAGCACAATCAGCGGGAATACTGCGAATGGCTCCTCTAGCTCCTCGGGCGGTGGCATCTACATCGGCAGTACCAGCACAATCACTGTCAACAACACTACGATCACTGGCAATTATTCAACCTACCTTGGCGGGGGAATCTACAATGACGGCACGCTGAACGTGAACAACAGCACCATCTCAGAAAACCGTAGCGTTGCACTCGGCGGAGGCATTTACAATGAATATACGGCAACCGCGACGGTCAACAACAGCACCATCGCCGGTAACTCATACAGCGGCATCATGAACGATGCTGGAATACTTACCATCAATAACAGCACCATCGCCAACAACACCGGCAGCGGTATTTACATTTACGGAGTCCGACCAATAACCACGCGGAACACGATCATCGCCGGGAATTCCGGTTCCGATGTCTCCGGAGATCTCGGCTCGCACGGCCACAATCTTATCGGCGACACTCGCGGCGAGACTGGCACGCTCGATCCGACGGACCTGCGTAACGTCAATCCCCGCCTCGGCCCCTTGCAAAACAACGGCGGCCCCACCCAAACCATGGCCCTCCTACCCGGTAGCCCCGCCGTCGATGCCGGCGACAACACAGACGCCCCCGACTTCGACCAGCGCGGCGAAGGCTTTCCCCGCATCGTCGGCGGCACCATCGACATCGGCGCCTTCGAAGCCCAGATTGGCGCTGCCACTACTTTCCGAGTCGATGCCCCGCCAACCGTCCCCGCAGGCATGCCCTTCGATATCACCGTCGCCGCTCTCGATGCGTACAACCATGTTGCCGGCGGCTATGCCGGCACCGTGAAGATTACCACCAGCGATCCCGGCGAGGGCATCTTTCTGCCTCCTGATTACACTTTCACCGCCAACGACGGCGGCATCCACACCTTCCCCAATGGCGTCACCCTGGTGACGCCGGGCGATCAGACCGTAACGGCCACAGACACGAAAGATGACTCCATCACCGGCAATGCCACCGTCACCGTTACCGACGGCGGCGCCCCGCGGATGGGGTCAGGACATCGTCAGACACCGATCCTGGAGCAGTCCGTGTTCAGCAATAATGATTACTTCAACTGGACCGGCTCCATCTTCCAAACGTCCGTTCGACGCAAGCCACCGCCAGATTGGCAGGATTTCTTTTTCAGCGACCACGGATTGGAATTCTGATTACGTCTCATCGTCCGAAAAATATGTCGCAAGAAAACTGACTTCGGTTGCCATATCTAAGTTCAAACCCGCGACAGGGATCGGGAATATGTCGCACCGAGCTCAATATGTCGCATGGTTTTTCAATACGTTCACGGGTGCCGGGGGGGTGTGGGCGCAACGTATTTTTCGAAAGCAACATTGCTACAATTCATGGAAGAGGTAGCTCATGGACACAATCTGGTCCGCTCTGGTCCTCGACGACGACCCCGGCGTTCGCCAGTCCCTGCGCCTGTGCCTGGAATCCGACAACGCCCGCGTTCTGGGCGTCGGCACGGCTGCCGGGGCACTGGATGCCCTGGAGCGGAACCGCTTCGATGTCGTCTTCCTCGACCTCTGGCTGCAAGCCGAATCGGGTCTGGCCATCTTGCAGGAGATCCTTCGCCGCCAGCCCGGCGTGGCGGTGATCGTCATCACAGCCTTTGCCACCTTTGAATCGGCCGTGGAAGCGATGAAAAAGGGAGCGGTCGACTACCTCCCCAAGCCGTTCACTCCCGAGCAAGTGCGGGCTGCCGCCAGGCGCATCGTGACGGCCAACGTCCTCAAACGGCAGCTCAGCGAACTGCAAGACCGACTCGAGGAAAGCGAGGGCGAGATCACCTTCGAGACGCGCTCCCCCTCCTTCTCCGCCTTCCTGCAAAACGCCGCCCGCGCTGCCGCCTCCGATGCGGTCCTCTTGCTCCGCGGCGAGAGCGGCACCGGCAAAACCGTCTTCGCGCGCTGGATCCGCAAGCAGAGCCGCCGGGCCGACGGCCCCTTCGTCACCGTCCACTGCCCCATGCTCTCCAGCGAGCTCATGAGCAGCACCCTGTTCGGCCACAAAAAAGGGGCGTTTACCGGCGCGGTGGCCGATAGCGTCGGCAAGGTCGAAGAGGCCGCAGGCGGCACCTTGTTCCTGGATGAAGTCGCCGACCTGTCTCCCGACGCGCAGGCGCGGCTGCTCCGCTTCCTCCACGACCGCACCTATGATCGCCTGGGCGAGGCGAAAGAACGCAAGGCCGATGTCCGCCTGATCGCCGCCACCAATCGCGCTCTCGAAGAGGAGGTCGCCGCCGGCCGGTTCCGGGAAGACTTGTTCTTTCGCGTGAATGTGATTACCCTGACGCTGCCGCCCCTGCGCGACCGGCGGGAAGACTTGATGCCGCTCGCCCGGCACTACTTGCGTTTCTTCGAGCGCCGACAAGGCCGGAACAACCTATCTTTCTCGCCGGAATGCGAACAGGTCCTCGCCTCCTTTTCGTGGCCGGGCAACCTGCGCCAGCTTCGCAACGCGGTCGAGCGGGCGGTGATCCTGTCGCCTGGAAACGTGATCGAGCTTGGCGACTTCGGGCTTTCTGGCGACGCCGTCGCGGCGGCAATAGAATTTCCACCCGCAGTGAGCGGTGCGCGTACGAGGATCAATCTCGGCGATGATGTATCGCTCGAAGAGATGGAACGGGAACACATTGCCCAGGTTGTCGCCCGGGCCCCATCATTTGAGGCCGCCGCCCGCATTTTGGGTATCGATGTGACCACGCTTCAGCGCAAGCGCAAACGTTACGGCCTGGCATGATGCCTTGGAAGGGGAAAGTTCCCATGCGATTCCGGAGTTTGCAAACACGTTTTCTTCTGGCCGGCTGTCTCGTCGTCCTGATCACGGTCGCCGGCGGCGTATGGAGCGTCATCATGTTCGCCCGCCTCAGCACCGTCGTCGGCGAGACGCTCCGCGAGACTCAGGAAACCATCGACCTTACGGCGACGCTCGCGGACACGCTGGAGCGCGAAGACGACGCGCTGCTCCAGGCATTGAACGGCAAAGTGAGAAACGCCCGGAGCGAAGTCGCCCAGCGCCGAGAAGATTTCGATGCCGCACATTCTCGCCTGTTGAGCCGTTTGAGCGATCCGGAGGCCCGGGAAGCCGCCCGCGACCTCCGCGCCCACGCGGATGCCTATCGCAGCCTCGGAAATGATTTACTGAAAGACCCCGGACACCCGGGCGCCAACCAACTCTACCAGCAACAGGTGAACCCCGCCCTGCGCAAGGCAGTCGAGGACTGCAGTCGCATCCGCAAACGGAATTCCGCTTTGATGCAGGAGGTCGGTGTCCAGGCCCGCGACGAAACCAGGCGGGCCATGGGCATCGTCGCCGGCATTGCCCTGGTTGCCCTGGGCCTCTCCACTCTGGTGATGGTCCGGCTGGGCCAGGGTATCTTGCGGCCGGTTCATGAACTGACTCGTTCGGTGGATGCCATCCGCCGCGACGATTTCAAATGCCGGGTCCAGGTCGATTCGGAAGACGAGCTGGGCCAGCTTGCCCAGGGTTTCAATCGCATGGCCGAAACCTTGGGCGATTATCGCGAATCGAGCCTCGGCGAGCTGCTACTTGCCAAGGCGACGCAGGAGGCAACCCTGGCGGCCCTCCCCGATGCCGTTATTGTGGTCGATCCGGATGGCCAGATCGTCTCCAAGAACCCCCTGGGGGAACAATTCCTGCAGACGATCGGCGGCAAGGAGGCGCACCGCGTCGAGGATTTGCACCTGCCGGCTGTTGTGCTGCGCGAGGTGAAAGATACCCTCCACGACGGGCGGGCTCGCGCCGCCAGGCAGGACCTGACTCAGGCCTTATCAGTTTCCCTCGATGGCCGGCAGCACAAGATGCTGGCCGCCGTCGTTCCCATTCCCGAATTTCTCCCAAGGCGCGCGGGCGCGGCGATCGTACTCGCCGATGTGACCGAGTTCGCGCGGCTCGATGAGCTGCGTGCCGAGGTAATCGCGGTCGCCTCCCATGAGCTGAAAACGCCGCTGACCTCCCTCCAGATGAATCTCCTGCTTCTCCGCGAGACGGCCGACAATCTAACGGCCCGGCAACGCGAAATTCTCAATGGCGCGGTCGCCGGCGGCGAGGAACTTGCCGCGACCATCGACGAGCTGCTCGATTTGACACGCATTGAGGCAGGCGAGCTGCAACTTGCAAAGGAACGTGTCGAGCTCGACACGCTCGTCGAACAGGTTGCAAGTACGCTCCGCCCCCGCTACCAGGATGCCGAGGTTTCGTTACGGGTTATCAAAGATACTCCGGTCTCGGTTGTCCAGGGTGATCCAGCGCGGCTGAAAATCGTCTTCATGAACTTGCTCACCAATGCGCTCAAATACACGCCGCGGGGCGGTGAAGTTTCGGTCCGCCTTGCGTCCCGGCAAATTGCCGGGACCGGCGGCCCGCCGAGGCTGTATATTACCGTGACGGACACCGGGACGGGCATTCCCCCCGAGCTGCGCGAGCGCGTTTTCACGAAGTTTTTCCGCGTGGAGGACCAGCGCCCCGATGGACCTAAGGGTGTTCGCGGCACGGGGATAGGTCTCTACCTCTGCCGCGAAATCATCGAGGCGCATGGCGGCGCCATTTCCTGCGAGCCTGGCGACAACAACCGCGGCACACGGTTCGCAATCACCTTAAATTAGCCGTTCCTTGTAAATTCGCTGTAGCTGAATTGGCCAGAATACAGGAGCACGAACATGCCTACCTCACCGACGAAACTCTCAAGCCCCGTCCGTTATGTTATCTTCGGGCTATTGATCGTGGTTGCCGGCGTGTTGGTGACGGCCGGCGCGGTCTACGCGCCGCAGGGGTTGTCCGCGCTTACCCATAAGGGCGCGGACAAGCATCAAGCCGGCAAGCCGCGCCTGGCCGTGGAGTTGGTGGAAGATATGCCGCACACGCTCTTCGTCCCCGAGCGCGTGCGCGCAGCCCTCGGCATCCAGGAAAGTGAAATAGCGGAGGCCCCGAAACAGGCGCGGGCGCTCGTCATGCCCGGGTCCACCGCCCTCGATCCGGCCCGCGTCATGCGCGTCCGCACGCGCTTCAACGCCGCGGTTGTCGATATTACGCAGGTGGTCGACACCGAGCGCCGGACTGCTACCGGGGCGACGGCCTTCCGCGAAATCCGCCCCGGCGACCAGGTCAAAAAAGGCGATGTCCTCGCCGTCGTCTGGAGTATCGACGTCGGTGGGCGCAAGAGCGATTTGGTAGATGCCTTGGTGCAGCTTCGTCTCGATGAAAAACGGCTCAAGGCACGCGAGGCCCTTTTCCAGCAGGGCAGCTTGCCGGAAGACACGTTGAACCAGACCCGCCGCGACGTCGTCAGCGACCGCAACGCCAAAGAACGCGCCGAACGGACTCTGCGCACCTGGAACATTCCCGAACGCGAAATCCAGGCCGTCTACGACGAAGCCGAGCTCGCCTCCCAGCGCCAGGGCAAGCGCGACCCGGAAAAGGAACGCCTTTGGGCCCGTTCCGAACTGATCGCTCCCCGTGATGGAACGATCGTGGAACGCAACGTCAGCGCCGGTGAGTATGTCGCCGACAACACCATAAACCTCTTCACCATCGCCGAAGTCGATCGCATTCTGGTGCTTGCCAATCCGCCCGAGGATCAGCTGCCTTCGCTCCTGGCGCTAAAACCCGATCAAATGCGCTGGACCCTCCAGACCGTCGGCGCCTCTCTGCCCATCGAAGGCCCGATCGAGGAGATCGGCTACATTCTCGACGCCAACCAGCACACCGCCGTGGTCAAGGGCTACATCGATAACCCGGACGGCAAGCTCCGGGCAGGCCAGTTCGTTTCGGCCACGGTCAATCTGCCGCCGCCGCTTAACATGGTGGAAGTGCCCCTGACGGCCCTCGCCGAGGACGGCAAGCAAAGCTTCGTCTTCGTCCAGCCCGATCCCTCCCAGCCGCGCTACACCATGCGCCGGGTTCAGGTCACCCATCGCTTCGAGAAGACGGCGTTCGTCCGCAGCCAGCTTGCGCCGAGCGAAGAGAAACTGACTTCCCAGGAACAATCGCTGGGCTTCCAGCCTCGCCAGCCCCTCAAGCCCGGCGAACGATTTATCACCTCGGGCGTCCTGGAATTGCGCGCGGCACTTGAGGACAAGGAGTCCAAGGCCGAAAAACCTCGGTAAATGACCCTGCACGATTCGGCTGTAGGTTAGGTTTCCAACCTGACCGGACAGGTTAAAAGACCCCGTCACCTCGGGAGATTTCTCTCATGGTTCGCGCCATCATTCACTGGGCCGTCAATAACCCGCTGGTCGTGCTCCTGGTAACCATGGGCTGGATCATCATCGGCGTCTATTCGTTCCTAAACGTGAACGTGGAAGCCTACCCCGACCCGGCGCCGGCCATTGTCGAAGTCGTGGCTCAATTTCCCGGTGCCTCCGCCGAAGAGGTGGAACGCCAGGTCAGCGTCCCGCTGGAGGTCGCCTTCGCCGGCATGCCGGGCCTGACAATGACCCGGAGCAAATCTCTCTTCGGTCTCTCCCACCTGCGGAACCAGTTCGAGTACGGCCGCGATTTCTGGAAATGCCGTCAGGAAGTGATCAATCGCTTGAGCATTCTCACTCAGCCCCTGCCGCAAGGGGTCATTCCCCAGATCTCCCCCCAGAACCCGATCGGCGAAATCTACCGCTATACTTTGAAAAACCCGAAGGATCGCTACGGCAACGACATCTATACCCTCAACGACCTCAAGGCGCTGCAGGATTGGGTCCTCGAGCGCGAGTTCCGCCGCGTACCCCACATCATGGACGTCACCAGCACCGGCGGCACCATCAAACGCTATGAGATCCACCCGGATCCCGACCGGCTCAAGCGCTATGGCGTGACTCTGGCCCAGCTCCAATCGGCACTGAGTAATAGCAACCAGAACGTCGGCGCGGACCTGATGATGCAGGGGTACATCGTGCTCAACGTCCGCAGCGTCGGCCTGTATGGCGGTGGCTTGGATCCGGTGGAGCAGGTGCTGGGCATGACCGATCCGGTCCAGGCTGCCGCTCGGCTGCGCGCGGAAGAAAATCGCCGTCTCCATGAAATCCGCCAGATTGTGATCGCCTCCGTCAACAACCGCCCGGTCAGGATCGATCATATTGTCGAAGGCGGTCCCCTGTCCCCCGGCGATCCCGTGGGCGAGCAAGGCGTCGTTGTCGGCCATCAGACCCGCCTCGGCCGCGTCAGCTTGAGCAAACCCGCAGAAATGCAGGACGCCGGCGGACTCCATAGTATCTCGGATGAAGATAAAAAACGCGTTTGGCGCGATGAGGACGACAAGGTCCAGTGCATTGCCCTGTTGCGCTCCGGGGACCAGACGATTCCGGCGGTGCGGGCGGTTAAAGAGAAGGTTGCGGAACTCAACGATCCCGAGCACGGCCGCATGCTGCCCGGCGTCGAGATCGAGCCTTATTATGATCGCAATGACCTAGTGCACGTGACCACGGAGACCGTGGAAGAAAACCTCTTCCTCGGTATGCTGTTGGTCATCGCCGTCCTCCTAATGTTCTTGAGCAACGTGCGCAGCGCCGTCATCGTCGCCATTAATATTCCCCTGGCCCTATTGTTTGCCTTCACGATGCTGTTCTTCCGGGGCCATTCGGCGAATCTCTTGTCGATCGGCGCTGTCGATTTCGGCATCATTGTCGATAGCTCCGTCATCATGGTGGAAAATATCTACCGGCATCTCAGTGCAGGAGAGTATGCCGAGTTGCCGCTCAAGGAGCGCATCTTGCGGGCTTGCCGCGAAGTCGAGCGGCCCTTGCTGTTCTCCACCGCCATCATGGTCTGCGCTTTTATTCCCCTGTTTACCATGCGGGGACCGGAGGGGCAATTGTTTGGACCCATGGCGGACACCTACGCTTTTGCTCTGGCCGGCGCTCTGGTGCTGGCGGCTACCTTGGCCCCCGTTCTGTGCCTGCTCCTGTTCCGCAGTTTCAAACCGATTCATGATAACTTCCTCGTCCGCTTTTTGAAGTCACGTTACCTTTGGCAGCTCAAGCTGTGTCTCAAATATCGATGGAGTACGCTTCTGGTCATGGGCTCGTTAATCGCGCTAACGGTTTGTTTGGTTCCGTCTCTCGGCCAGGAGTTCATGCCCCAGCTCGAGGAGGGGAATTTCTGGATTACCGCCACCTTTCCTTTGAATGTCTCGTTGGACCGCGTTGCCGACGTGATGCACCAGGCACGGGCTGTTATCGCCACCTATCCCGAAGTGGAGGTCCTCGTTCCCGCCATCGGCAGGCCGGACGATGGCACGGACCCGACCGGCTATTACCGCGTCGAGATCTTCGCGCCGCTCAAACCGATGAAGAATTGGCCCAAGGGTGTGGAACAGAAAGGCTGGCGGCGTTACCTTTTCGGGACCCACCGGCAGCGTACCAAGGAGGAACTCACCCTTGCCATGAACCAGGAGCTCCGTGACACTTTCCCTGGTATTGATTGGAATTTCTCGCAGTACATTCGCGACAACGTGACCGAAGCTCTCGCGGGCGTCAAGGGGGATAACGCGGTCAAGATCTTCGGGCCCGACCTGGAAAAATTGGAAGAACTGGCAGCGGAAGTGAAAAACCGCCTCGAGCAGGTCCCCGGCATCAAGGAAGTGGGTATTTTCAATATCAAGGGCCAATCGAACCTGGAATTCCGAGTCGATCTCGACAAGTGCGCCAAGTGGGGCGTCAGCGCTGCGGACGTCAACAACCTGATCCAGAGCGCTGTGGGCGGCAAGGCGCTGACTTCGATGATCGAGGGGGAAAAACTCTTCGACGTCGCTCTCCGCTGGCCTCAATGGCAGCGCAGCAGCGAAACATCCATCTTGGACATGCAGGTCGATATCACCAACAACCAGGTGATTCCCGCACCGGGTCCCGGCTTCACCCCTTCGCCGGTCGGGACGGGTGTGACGCCTCCTTCGACGGTAGGCAGTCTGGTCAACACGGCCAATCCGATTACCAATACTCCCCGGCTCAGGCTGCGCGAACTCGTCAGCCCGGTCGGCCGAAACGGCGCTCCCGACCCCAACGGCTCCTTCGAACGCGCCGGCGCCTCGACGATCTACCGCGAGCAGGGCAAGCGCATGATCGCCGTCAAGTTCAACGTCCGCGAGCGCGACCTGGGCAGCACCGTCGCTGACGCCAAGGAGAAGACCAAGGACCTATTTCACGCGCCCTACCGCGCTGTTTGGGCCGGCGAATTCAACGAGATGGAAAAGGCCCAAAAACGCTTACTGCTCGTCATCCCGTTATCACTCGGCCTGATCTTCATCCTGCTCTATCTCGCCTTCCGCTCGCTTCTTGACGCCGTTGTCGTCTTCAGCAACGTCATTGCCCTTTCGATCGGGGGACTCTGGGCACTTCTGTTGACGGGCACGAACTTCAGCATCGCGGCGGCGGTCGGCTTTGTTTCCCTCTTTGGCGTCGCCATCATGGACGGACTGCTCTTGATTTCTTCGTTCAACGCCTTCCGCGCACAGGGCATCCCGCTCGAAGAAGCCATCCTTAAAGGCGCTGCCAACCGGGTGCGCGCGGTGATGATGACCGCGCTGACTGCTATCCTGGGTCTCTTACCTGCGGCTCTGGCACTCCGGCCCGCCTGGGATTCGTCAGGCGGTCTGGCCTGGGTCGAGCCGATCGGTTCGCAGACACAGCGCCCGCTTGCCATCGTGGTGGTAGGGGGTATGATCACCACTCTGTTTTTGACCCGCTATCTGATGCCGGTGCTCTACAGCTTCTACGGCAACCGCCAGCCACAGGCCGATACCGGCGGGCTCGCCCATTAGACTGCCGCTTTCGGAGGCGCAGCATCGGCGATAGCATGATCAACTGGAGGAGCCATGGGCGCACACTTTCTGCTCAATATTGCCGTCGCCTTTGCTCTCGGCACCGCTATCGGCGTCGAGCGGCAATGACGCCAGCATCGGGCGGGATTGCGCACCAACGCACTTGTCGCACTCGGAGCCGCGCTGTTTGTGTCGCTCTCCCGGCTCATGGACGACGAGGCCAGTCCCACCCGGATCGCCTCCTACATCGTTAGCGGTCTTGGTTTCCTGGGCGGCGGTGTGATCTTGCGCGACGGCCTGAACGTGAAAGGCATGAACACAGCCGCTACCATCTGGTGTACCGGGGCGGTCGGCACACTGGCGGGGGCCGGGTTTTTGTTTGAGGCCGTTGCTGGAACTGCGGCCGTGCTCACCGTCCACTTGGGCCTGCGCCCCGTTGTTTGCTGGATCGAGCTCCGCACCAAGACGACAACGGACGTGGAAACGTACTACCGCCTTCGCGTCGTCTGCGAAGGTGCGGAAAGCGCTCATGTTCGCGCCATTCTTTTGCGCCACATCGGCGGACACGCCCGCATGACCGTTCAAGGAATTTCGACGGAGGATAGTGATAAGGAGGGCAAGGTCGTCGTCGCGGACGTCTATGCCATGGAGCGAAACGACCGGGCCATGGAAGCAATCGTTGCTCGGCTCAGTATCGAGCCCGAGGTCACCGGAGTAAGTTGGCGCCGAGGGACAGATTGAGGCCGCGTCCCGTCGCGGCCCATCATTTCACTTCGGCGTCCTTGTCAACCGGCTGCGTCGTCCCTTTTTTCGGATCGTACGCGTTCAGTCCCACCGCCGCATTCAGCTTATTCAGCCATCGCCAGTAGTCCGATTCAAACTCGATCACGTGGGCCAGCCGGTCTCGATACGCTTTGTGGGCATCCAGTAAATCAATGAGCTTGCGGTCGCCGGCGCGATAGGCCGCCTCCATGTTCTTGCGTAAATCGTGGGCAGCTTGCAAGGTCTTGCGCGTGTTGAACTTGGTGAGATGTTCGACCGCATCGTCGTAACTCACGACGCTGACTTCCACTTCCGCCAGCGTGTCGGCCCGATCCCCCTGATAGGCGAGCTGTCGTTCCTGCACGCTTGCTTCCGCCTTGCGAATGTTGCCCTGGTTGCGGTCCGTTAGCGGCAGAGTCGTCGAGATGCCGATGTCGAACATGGAGCCGTTGCGGAAGCCACTCTGGCGGACCTGGTCCTGGTAACTCCAACCCGGCTGAATGGCGACCTGCGGCTTCGCCTTGCGACGTTCGAGTTCCACGTTCGCGCGCGCTTCGTCGATCGCCTTTCGCCCCGACAGCAGGTCGGGCCGGTGGGCCTCCGCGAGGGCCCGGGCCTCCTCCAGCTTCGGAGGCGGCACCACGGCGGTCACCGTCAACTCGCCCTCGACCTCATAATCCGAATCGCTGGCGCTTCGACCAATCAGCGGGCGAAGGCGGGCCTTGGCGACGTCCAGCGCTAACTCGCGATCGTGCCTTTCCAGCAATGCCTCATGAACGGCCAGCTTGATTCGATCCCGTTCTAGCTCGCCGACTTTCCTGTTCTTCGCCAACTCCTCGGTTAGCGTTTCCAGCTCGCCAAGCTCTCGAAGGTTTTTCTCGGCCAGCTCGAAGTACGCTCGGTTGGTCAGCACTTCATAGAACGCATCCACCGTCTTTGCCACTTGAATGCGGAAAGCATCAGCATAATCGGCATCGCTGGCCTCGATCCTCAGTTGGGCCGCCTTCATCGCCGCCAGCCGTTTGCCGAACAACAGCCAGTCGATGGGCACCGCCAATAGGGTATCCCACTGCGGCGGACCGAGCTGATTCTTGATGTCGACATGTTGCAGCGGGATAAGTTGGCAATCGGCAAACAAGGAAGGGTTCGGGATCAGCGAACTGGTGATCAGGTCCGCTTCGGCCATGCGCAACCTCTGCGCTGCGGACAACACCCGAAAATTGTTATTGATGCACAACTCGATTGCCATCGGCAGCGTGATCTTCTGTTTCGGCTGCGAACTCTGGTCCTTTTCCTCGTGCTCATCCCCCATCTGTTTGGGGGCGCTGTTCGGTCCAATCTTGCCGCTGGTTGCCTTCTGTTCGCTCGCGGAAGATTGGTCCGCTCCGTGATTGGCCGCGAACGGAAGAAGAGTCTCGCCGAAATCTGTCCACGAGTCCTCTCGAAGAGGGCTGCAACCGTCAAATACCATGAATCCAAGTAACAGCCAGGCCCACCGTACCATGGATAGTCTCTCCTGTGTGGCCTATATCGCGGAGCCCGCGGCGCCAGCAAGGGCCCTCGTTCACTTGAAATCTCGCCCCGCATCAGCTCAAAAGTTAAATTCTGCTCGTAAGAATATTCCCTGGTCATCAAGAGTGCCAAACGACAAGTCATTGTCTCCGCGGCCGAATTGCCACCACATTTCAAACTGGTAACCGATCAGGAATCGACAGTGGTTCCACTTCGGCACGTCGTAGCTCAAGCCGACCTGAGTGGCCAACATGGGGGAACCCACGCCGTTAGTCACTCGAATTTGCGTGAAGCCAGGCGATTCCACGAACGTCTCTTTAAACGTCTGATGCACGCGGCCGTACATCCCCGCCCCTTCCAGCCGGCCGAACAGCGTAAGCCCCGGGACCCAAAGCTTTCGTCCCACCTCCAACAGCCCATGGGCGCCGAAATAGCGATTGTGGACCGCTTCGGTCTGCGAGAGTCGTGTGAACGGACCGGTTCCGAAGGGCATTTCCTGGACAGATACCGGGTTGAGGAACGTTACTTGCGAATCGAAGAAAGCGGTGGCATAGCGCATGCCGACTGCCGTGCGCATCTCCCAGTCCGGCCCCAGCGAGAATTCGCGCGTGCCAAAGTCCAGATCGAAGAAGTTGAGGGCCAGTCGCCCTCTCTGCGACGCGGCGCCCAGGTCGCCGACAATCACGGTGTCCGACCCTGTCGTATCCAGGAAGCGGTAGCTGAGCCGCAATTCGCCGAAGCCATTCGGAAAGCGATAGCCAAGCTCGAAGCGCGGCGTTGCGTTCGGGCTCAATGAGTTGCCGGAGAACGCAACAATATCGCCGGTGATCGGCAACCCGCCGCTTGGCGGCATTCCCACGCTGAAATTGGGAGCAAATCCCCCCTTGAGTTCGTTCCGCAAATGCGGCCACACAACGCTCGACTCGACATTGAAAAAAACTCCCGGAGGCGCTGCCTCGGGCCGATCAAGCAATGGATTCCCGCCCCGGTCTTCGGTAATCGCGTTGTAATTGGGAATTGGCGGCAGGGTGTAAGCTGGTGGCCGCTCCAGAAGCGCACTCGGCTGGGGCAGTTCCTCGGACGCACCTGTCGGGGATTCAGGGTTGGATGGGAGAACAGGCCCTTGTTCAGCGGATCGGGATGGCAAATCGGCGGCTCTCCCCGAAACCACCGTGCCCAGCGCAAAGACTGCCCAGAGCCCGGTCCGGAAGAGCCATCGTTGAACAATGTGAATCATGACTGACACACCCGTACCTCATTTCGCGCCAGGAGAGGTCCTCTCCCGCGCATCCTGCATGGGCGTTCCATCCGGTTCATGCCGGCGGTAGCCGCGTGGCATCCAAATATTCTCCTCCGGAGAACTGCTATTTCCCGCGTCGTTGTCGCGCCTCCCTGCCGGCTGCCGAGCGGCTGCCCGTTCGACCTGCGGGGGCTGCGGCGCGCTGTCCTGCCCGTCGATTCTTCGCCCGCCGGGCGCCGGCGCGGTCGGCTGCCCGTCATTCATCGGGAGCTGTTTCAGGTCGGGAATCGGGGCCACTTCTTGTTTCCGGCCCACTTGAAATAGGTCATCGGTCTGGAGCAGGTTGGCCACGTCGGTTACTGCGGTCCATTGCAACCCCAGCGCTGTAACGTAGCCGGCGATATACCCCGCCAGTGTCTGTTGGGCAGTGACGACATCGCCAAAGCCAACGGCGGTCGGGTCGGATTGCCGGCGCGCGTACAGGCTGCGATACGCCCGGACCTGGTCCCGAATTTGCAGCATGGCAATGGCAACGTTTTCCCGCGCCGTCTGATACCGATTGAAGGCGTCCGCCAGCGAAATAGTCAGACTGTTGCGCGCCTGGTCCGGCCCGGCCGCAGCTTGTGCCAGCATGCCCTGGGCCTGCTTGATGTTCCCTTGATTCTGGTCGAAGATCGGCACCGGGAAGCCGAATTGAAGGCTGTGAACCAGCAAGTTGGGTGGGGCCGTGTAATCTTTTTGCAATAAAGCGTTGATGGTGACATCGGGAACCGGGGTGACCTTGGCCAGCTCAAGGTTGAACTTCGCCTTCTGGATGCTATTTTGGGCCGTCCGTACCTCGGTATGCTCGGCCAGCACTCGGGCGAGCACATCGTCATAGTCGTAAACCGGCACGGGCATATCGACACGGCCCGCCAGTTCCGTGGGCGGCATGTCGCGCAGCCCCAGCGTGGCGGCTAGCTGTTTCCACGAAGCCAGATATTGGTTTTGCGCCTGCACCAGGTTGAACCTCGCTTGGATGGCCAGCGCGCGCAGTTGCATTGGCTCATAGGGGGCGGCGATTGTCCCCTCCGTCAATTCGACCTGCACCCGATAGATTTCGTTCGTGAACTGATAAAGGGCATCGTTGATTTTGACCCCTTCCAGTGCAACGAGAACCGCGAAATAGTTTGTCCGGACCTGATAGGCCAGGTCGGTGTAGGCCCGCTTGAGCGCGAGCTTCGCATTGAGGAGGTCCATGGTTGCGGCCGCCTGCTGGAGCTTGAGTTTGTTCGCGGTCTTGACGACTTGATTGAACCCGAGCCCCTCATAACCTCCCGGCCCGGTGCCAACCGTATCTTGCTCGAAAAAGAAAGTCGGGTTGGGGTAAGCGCCGGCCTGTCTCACGGCGCCCTTGGCGGCTTCGACGGCGGCTTCGGCGATCTTGACGGCCGGACTGTAAAGGGCTGCCAGCTGCTGGAGATCAGCCAGCGTCATTGGCCGGCCTTCTGGTCCCGGCGCGGTCGGCCGGAGTTGCGGTGCCCGCGGCAGCGGCGGGAACAGCTCCTGGAGGTAGCGTTTCTTCTGAGCTGGGTCTTCCGGGAATTTTGTAATGGGGGGTGCATCCGCTCCCGGCAATCCCGGTGGTACGACCAGCCTCGGCGGCGGTTTCTTATCCGCTTGCTGAAATACGATCGGTTGCAACGAGGCTCCCGGACTGCCCGGTATTCTCTCTGCGTCGGGAGGTGGCTTGGGTTGTTCCGACGGGACCGTAACTTCGGGCGCTGTAGCGGGCGCGTGGTCGTTGGCGGGATGAATCTCGACCTGACTGACCAGGGCCTCCAGCTCGTGGACCTCTCGATCCAATTTTCCGCTGAGCGACGAACAGCCGGCAACGGCCACGACGCTGAGCCAGCACAAGAGCCCGCGCAGCGGCGCCATGGGGTTGCCTCCAACCCTCAGCTAACCTGACCGAGGGGAATTTGCCTATTTTCGCAATACAAGAATCGATCGATAAGAATACGCAGAGATAGTATCGGTTTTGCCGGTTGCGATCTTTGCGTTTTCGGAAAAAAACGCGCGACCAATCGGAATTCTTAAACTTTCGGCAGACCATCTCGCCTAGCGGCTGCTAACGGGTCGCGATAACAGTGCCGAACCAAAGAAACTCAACCTGCAAAACCACTAAAGTCGATAAAGCCGGAAAGGTTTCTGTAACTTGAACGTGGAAGCTCTCTAGCGGAGAGCTTTCGCGGAGGTTGGGCAAGCGGCGCAGCATCGCCAGGATCTGGCCCAATAAAAACAGGGCGCGCCGTGACTAAAACCGGCCCATTCCGAACATGCTGGACCTCCCTGGGGGCGGAAGCTGCCTGGATTGCCCGCCGGTTGCCGGCCTTCATCATGTTAGCGCTGGCCGGTTGCTCATGCGGTCCCGCGATCGTCGCACTGAGCGGGGGGCGTCAGCCCCCTGAGTGTCTTGAGGGCCCTCCACCCCCCACTCCCGACGCTTCACGCTCCACTCAAGAAAATCAGTCTCCTCCTCCCCGAACACTCCCCGGGGCGTTGCATGCCTATTGTCGATGCCTCCGCTATTGTCCACCCGTCCGCGATATCGAACCATCAAAGACCCAAGGCTCTGAAACTGGCACTTCCAAAAACGGAGATGGCGACAAGGACGAAGACAAGGCTTACGGCGAGGACAACAGCAGCGGCCCCGAAGAAAACAGTGCAAACAAGGACAAGGAGAAATACAAAGAAGGCTGGTGCAGTGCTCATGCCCAGGGAACCGTGATAACCCAGAAACACAGCCGGTTCCAATCCCCCTACTCCGCATTCAACAGCTTGCCGCCGGTTGAGCCCTTTGTCACATCCGACACCGCCACCGCCTTCCTCGCTGCGAGGCTCTGGGACGGCGGCGAACTGGTATTCAACCCCGAGGTCGCCGGCGGTAAGGGCTTCGGCAACGCCGTAACCGGCATCGCCAACTACCCGAACCAGGAGATCACCCGCGTCGGCATTGAGGAGCCCACTCCGTACATCGCCAGGCTATATTTGCGGCAAACGTTTGGCTTTGGCGGAGAACAAGAGAAAGTCGAAGACGGCGCGAACCAGATCGCCGGCAGCCGCGATATCTCCCGCCTCACGATAAGCGTCGGCAAAATGGGCGCCACCGACATTGTCGATGACAACCTCTACAGCCATGACTCGCGCACTTCGTTCCTGCCCTGGGCCATGGTTTACAATGGCGCCTGGGACTACCCGGCCAATGTCCGCGGCTACACGTACGGCGTGGCCTTTGACCTGAACCAGAAAGATTGGACGCTGCGCTACGGCCTGTTTGCCGTGGCTCGCTTTGCCAACTCCGCCCCGCTCGACCCCCACCTGCTGCGGGCGAACGGCCACGTCGTCGAGCTGGAAACGCGCTATACCCTGGACGGCCATCCCGGCAAGCTGCGACTGCTCGGATACTTGAATCTCGCTCACATGGGCAAATATTCCGAAGCCATCGCGGAAATGCCCGTCAACCCCGACATCACCTTGACCCGTGCCTACCGGATCAAGTACGGCTTCGGCTTCAACCTGGAACAAGAGCTAACGAAAGACCTAGGCGCCTTTGCCAGGTTCGGCTGGGACGACGGCCATACGGAAACCTGGATGTTCACGGAAATCGACACAACATTCCTTTTGGGGCTGACCCTCAAGGGCCGCTGCTGGTGCCGGCCCCAGGACCAGCTCGGCCTGGCCCTGGCGCTCAATGGTTTGTCCTCGCAACACCGCGACTACCTCGCGGCGGGAGGCCTGGGCTTTATCATCGGCGACGGCCGGCTCAACTACGGCCTCGAAAAAACTCTGGAGGCATATTACAGCCTTGAGGTCCGCAAGGGCCTCTACTTCGCCCTCGACCTCCAAGGCGTCGATCACCCTGCCTACAACAAGGACCGCGGCCCTGTATTCATCGTTTCCGGACGAATGCATATCGAATTCTAACGGGACCTCTGCGTCCATCACTTCTGGATTTTGCATTTTCCATTTTTCATTCGCCTTTTTGTTGTTCAGCCGTTTCGTTGACATCTCGATGTCCGAGCCCAGTCCTCGGTACTCCGTACTACTCTCAGATCAACTCGTATCTCACGCAAATGCACGCCCGCGGCTCGCCACGCAACCTGTTTTCTCGAAGCATCTTAACGCGCTTTTTGCCCCCGTATCTCACCCGCGCGTGAGATACGACATCGCGCCGCCGTGAAACTGTTTCCAATCTGCACCCTTGGTCTCGGCTTCATCCTCCCACTCACTCCGAACGACCGGAAATGACCAACACCAATGACCAACTACGAATGACTAAAAACTTCTTTTTCATGACACTGCGCCGTCATCGAAACCGCCTGTCTGTCATCCGAAGGCACAGGCGTTCGGCCAATCTCCTTTGGCCACCTATGCCTCGGGACGGCAGGATGGCAACCTACTTCACGCTTTGTCTGTCATCCAAAGAGCAAATTTCTTGAACCGAATACTTGCAATTCCGTTTGTTCCTGCTTCTTGCGGAAATCCAAGCCAACCCATGTAAAGAATACCGGCTCGTGCATTCCGGTGTTGATTGGCGGAGGCCGAAATCTTCCGCCACCGCCTCCATGCGGCGCGCCGCCGCCAGCTTGAGTATATGACCAGCTGAGAATGTCCTGCGTTGCCGTCAGCGCGCCGGTGCCGCCGGTAAACCCGGCGTAAGCGAGCGGGCAGCTGATCGCCGCCGGAATGTCGATCGCATACGTCTGCGCGGCCGAATCCCCCGTAACCGTATCCGCGATCGTCACGTTGAGCACGGCACCATCATAGTTCATGAACACGTCGAATGAGTGGCCGCTGTGCAGGTCGATGCCGGTTCCCCGCAAATCAATGGCTGGCACATCGGGATTGCTCCCGTCCGTGTACAGGCCTGTGGAGTCGGGTCCTTCTCCTGCATTGTCATACAGGTCGAACTTGATGGCCGCGCTCCGGCGAATGCCGGCGTAGCCCAGTCCCCCGGCGCCGGCTCCCACTGCCGTGGGGCCGATCCCCTGCAGCGTGAACGTGAAGCCATCTGCTGCAGCGTTGGTAAGCTGAAAGCGGAAACTGGTTTGAAACGACTGCACATTGACGACAGCGTCCAGGAAAGCGCTCCGGGCCTCGCCGGCGGCGCCGTCTGTCATCCGAAGACGCGTCCCGCTTACTGCCGCGCCTCCGTTGAGATGCAACCCGGGCGCCCAGGCAAAACCGTTCGTGAAATCGACGTCCGCCGGCACGGTTTCCAAGATGTCAATGAAGTCGATCTTATTATTTATCGACCCCGCGGCATTGCTGACCATCAGCTCGCCGTTGCTGACCGTGACGGTCACCGTTCCTTCGAAGAACTTGTTTTCGGGCGTCGGGGTGCCGCGGACCGCGACTGTACCTTGCACGGCGATGGCGTACACGGCGTCAAAATTATCATCAATGTCACCCGCGGCAACGTGCACCGCATACGTGCCGTTGGGCAGGCCGATCCGCCACGAGGCGTCGGGGTTGTCCGGCTTTTGCATGTGGATGAAGCTGTCGTAGCGCTCGTCCGGTGCCAGCGGGTTGTCGCGGTCACGCGCATCGGCGGTGGTGTCCTGATTCCAGCCGAATCGGAAGCCGTTGCCCCGATCGTTAAAGGCCAGGCCGATGTCGTTGATGTAGCCGGTTGGCACCTCCCGCCGATTGTTGGAGAAGTTGATCGAGACCCCGAATGTTGGCGACTGTCGCGGAGTAGCCGCCCCCTCGTTCGATCGGCTGCTCTCGCCGAATTTATTGACCCCGGTGACAAGGTAATAATAGCTCGAATCATTGCGCAGGCCGGTATCGGTGAAGGCCGTGGTTGTCACACCGAGGGCGATCGGAGTCTTGTCCTCCCCGTCGGGTCTGGTCCCGCGGTACACGTTATAGCTTAGCGCCCCGGCGCCAGCGGCCCAGCTCAACGTGGCCAGGCCACTGCCGGCGCTTGCCGCCAGATCGACCGGCGCTGCCGGCACGGCGTTGATCGGCACAAAGTAAACCGGCGCATCGCTGAGGGTGTACGTAAGGCCGTAGACATCGGCCGCAACAGTGCCGAGATCCGCGCCAAGGTGCGAGACCGTGGCATAGAAGCCCGGCGGCAGCGGTAGGGTCGCGGCATGCGGCGTCGCCGACGCCGTCCAGGCGACATAGCGGCTTGTCGCGCTATCGCTGAGTGCCAGCGCATAATCGTCACTTCGAGCTAGCTGTAACCGCTCGTTGAAGGCATCACCGGCCAGGAGCGTCGCAAGTGTCGCGGCGGCTGTGTATGCCGGCTTCGGGTCGTAAACCGGATTACGCCCGGCATAATAGGGAAAGTGCACCGTACCGAAGTGATGTTCCGGATCGCTGGGGTCGGTTCCATCTTCGTGCCAGTCATACCAGATGGAGAGCGGAATGTCGTTGGCCAGATTGGTCAGCCACTGCCGCGGCAGCAGTTTGCCCTGCTGGACTTCGCCGATGCCCACCGAGGAATAGCCCCACTCCCCCGACAGGATCGGAATGAATTTGCCTGCCGGCGCGTACTGGTCGATCAGGCTGCGCAGGCGCGTGTAGTCCGCAGCGGCAGTCTCCGGCCCGCTCGATCGATAGGGATGGACCGAAACGGCGTCGAAGTAGTCCAACAGCCCGCCCTGAAAACAACTTTGCAGAAAATTGAAATCGATTCCGCTCGTCGCCGGCCCGATGAACATCTCCTGGGGCGCCGCAGCCCGGATGGCCTGTCCGGCCGCGAGGCCGAGTTGAATGTAATCCTGCACGTTGGGCATCGGATGCCAAAACTGCGCCAAGTTCGGCTCGTTCCACAGCTCCCACAAGATGCCCCTTCCCTGGAAGTGCTGCACTGCGGCCGTCACCCACCGGGCAAAGCCCTGACGCCCCGCGTCGGTGTGCGGCGGGAAACCGCTGTCATAGAGGGTGTTCCCATAGTCCAGAATGAAGAGCGCATGTATGCCATACGGCACCAGCGAATTCATCAGCCGATCATAGGCCGAGAAGTCGTTGGACTAAGCCGCTCTGCGGAGGAAGAAAGGCGAGCGGTTGACGAGTGGGGTGAGCCGAGGACTGGCTTGGGCCAGAATGACTTCGCGGCGTGCTCAATGGGAGCACGCTCAT
>Ga0306920_100003122_pt1 | contig 21010 bp, 19 predicted proteins | sample flu12Cox44000170_FD_204666 | JGI IMG/M metagenome (GOLD analysis project Ga0306920, IMG submission 204666) | Lab enrichment of tropical soil microbial communities from Luquillo Experimental Forest, Puerto Rico - flux4day.12C.oxic.44.000.170 (v2)... | ecosystem: Environmental > Terrestrial >... | reverse complement strand
ATTGCACCGGTGGATGCAGCTGGAAGATTTATGTGAAGAGTGGCGTCGTTACCTGGGAGACGCAGCAGACGGACTATCCACGGACGCGGCCAGGCATGCCAAACCATGAGCCACGCGGATGCTCGCGGGGAGCTTCGTATAGCTGGTATCTCTACAGTGCGAGCCGCATCAAATACCCGATGGTGCGCAGCCGGCTGGTTAAGGCATGGCGCGAGGCGCGTAAGACGATGGCGCCGGTCGAAGCGTGGGCTTCCATCATCGGCATTTCTAAAACGGCATCTCCCTACAAGGCGATGCGCGGGCGCGGCGGATTTGTGCGCTCCAATTGGGATGAAGTGAGCGAAATCATCGCCGCCGCCAATGTGCACACCGTCAAGAGCTTTGGCCCCGATCGCGTCGTTGGCTTCTCGCCGATCCCGGCGATGTCGATGGTGTCCTACGCGTCGGGTGCCCGGTATCTCAGCTTGATTGGCGGCACGCTGCTGTCGTTTTACGACTGGTATTGTGATCTGCCACCTTCCAGCCCACAGACCTGGGGCGAGCAGACCGACGTACCGGAGTCTGCTGATTGGTATAACTCGGGCTACATCATTGCATGGGGCTCGAATGTGCCGCAGACACGGACGCCCGACGCGCATTTCTTTGTGGAGGCTCGTTACAACGGCACGAAAGTCGTGGCGATCACGCCCGATTACTCGGAGGTCGCCAAGCTCTCGGATTTGTGGCTGCACCCGAAGCAAGGCACCGACGCGGCGCTCGCTATGGCGATGGGCCACGTCATCCTGCGCGAGTTCTTTCTCGACCGAACAGTCGCTTATTTTCAGGACTACTGTCGTCGCTATACCGACATGCCGATGTTGGTGCGGCTGCGCCGCGACGGTGACCGTTATGTGCCCGATCGATATCTGCGGCAGAGCGATCTGCCAGATTCCTCGAAATCCGTGCGCGCGGAATGGAAGACCGTTGCGATCGACGAGAAGACCGGAAACCTTGCTGTCCCGCAGGGCTCAATCGGTTATCGCTGGCCTGTTGCCGGCGAGGCCAAGGGAAAGTGGAACCTTGAGGCGAAAGATGGAGAAGCCGGCAGCGACCTAAGTCTCGCGTTGAGCATTATTGAGCGCCGCGACGAGGTGGTTTCCGTCGCATTCCCCTATTTTGGCGGCCGACCACACGAACGATTCGCCGCCAACGATCAGGGTGCCGACGTGCTCGTGCGTAGCGTGCCAGCCAAACGCGTCACACTGGCCGACGGCGAAGCGCTGGTGACTACAGTGTTTGACCTTCTGTGCGCGAATTACGGGCTCGATCGCAGCCTTGGCGGCGCTTGCGCGAAGAATTTTGCGGACAACGTGGCCTACACGCCAGCGTGGCAGGAAACGATTACAGGCGTGCCGGCCGGCAACGTGATTACGCTCGCACGCGAATTCGCCCATAACGCCGAGAGGACGCAAGGCCGCTCGATGGTGATCATCGGCGCCGGCATGAACCACTGGTATCACCAGGACATGAACTACCGCAGCATCATCAACTTCCTCATGATGTGCGGCACGGTTGGCATCTCGGGCGGCGGCTGGGCCCACTATGTGGGCCAGGAGAAGCTGCGGCCGCAAACTGGCTGGACAATGCTGGCGTTCGCGCTCGACTGGGTAAGACCACCGCGGCAAATGAACGGCACGTCGTTCTTCTATGCGCACAGCGATCAGTGGCGCTATGAAAAGCTAAGCGTCGAAGAGGTACTCTCCCCGCTGGCCGATCCGACGCCCTATCGCGGCAACATGATCGATCTCAACATCCGCGCGGAGCGGATGGGTTGGTTGCCTTCAGCACCGCAGCTATCAGTCAATCCCCTGACGTTGGCAGGCGAAGCAGACCAGGCCGGCGTCGCAATTAAGGACTATGTTGCCGCCGGCCTGAAAGAAGGTCGCATCCGGATGGCTTGCGAGGATCCGGATGAACCCACGAACTTCCCGCGTAATCTGTTCATTTGGCGCTCGAACTTGTTCGGATCGTCGGGGAAGGGGCATGAATATTTTCTGCGGCATTTCCTCGGCACCCGACATGGGCTGCAGGGCAAAGATTTAGGCGAAATGGGCGGCAAGAAACCCACGGAAGTAAGGTGGAGAGATGTGGCACCTGAGGGCAAACTCGATCTGGTCGTGACGATCGACTTTCGTATGTCGACGAGCTGTCTTTACTCCGACATCGTGCTGCCGACGGCAACCTGGTACGAGAAGAACGATCTAAACACCACGGATATGCATCCGTTCATTCATCCGTTGTCCACCGCCGTGGACCCCGTGTGGGAGTCGCGCAGCGATTGGGAAATCTACAAGACCATTGCACGGCGCTTCTCCGAACTTGCAAAGGGCCGTCTCGGTGTCGAGCGCGATGTCGTGCTGACGCCGATCCTCCATGATACCCCCGCAGAGCTAGCACAGTCCGAGGTTCGGGACTGGAAGAAGGGCGAGTGCGATTTATTGCCGGGTGTTACAGCGCCGCAGATCACGGTGGTCGAGCGTGATTATCCCAACACCTATCGGCGCTTTACCGCGCTTGGGCCGCTGGCCGACAAACTCGGCAATGGCGGCAAGGGCATCACTTGGAATACCGAAGAGGAGGTGCGCGGCCTTGGGCAGCTGAACTACACGGTCGACGACGGCGGACCGACTCACGGCCGCCCCCGAATCGAAACCGATATCGATGCGGCCGAAGTCATTCTCTCTCTTGCGCCGGAGACCAATGGTGAGGTTGCAGTTAAGGCGTGGAAGGCTCTTGGCCAGGCGACCGGCCGCGATCATTCGCATCTTGCGGAAAAGCGTGAGGACGAAAAGATTCGCTATCGCGATCTGGTGGCGCAACCGCGGAAGATCATTTCATCGCCCACCTGGTCCGGCATCGAAAGCGAGCATGTCAGCTACACAGCCGGATATACGAACGTTCACGAGCTTATTCCCTGGCGGACGCTGACTGGCCGGCAGCAGTTCTACCAGGATCACCGCTGGTTTCGGGATTTTGGCGAAAGCTTTGCCGTTTATCGACCGCCAATCGATACTCGGACGGTCGCCGACTTGCTTGGAAAGCGCAGCAACGGCCAGCCCGAGGTCGTGCTGAACTTCATTACGCCACATCAGAAATGGGGCATTCACTCCACCTATACTGACAATCTTCTCATGCTGACATTATCGCGTGGCGGACCGATCGTATGGATTTCCGAGATCGACGCCAAGAAAGCCGGTATCGTCGATAACGATTGGATTGAGCTCTACAATTTGAACGGCGCCCTTGCTGTGCGTGCTGTCGTCAGTCAACGCGTGCAGGAAGGCATGTGTCTCATGTATCACGCACAAGAGAAAATCGTAAACGTGCCGGGCTCACAGATCACGGGCCAACGTGGTGGTATTCACAATTCAGTCACGCGGACGGTGCTGAAGCCCACGCACATGGTCGGCGGTTATGCGCAACTTTCTTACGGCTTCAACTATTACGGCACCGTGGGCTCGAACCGCGACGAATTCGTCATCATGCGCAAGCTGACCAAGGTCGAATGGCTCGATCATTCAAATCCGGTCGATAAGGTCGTTGAGGAGGCGGCGTCATGAAAATTCGCGCTCAGGTCGCGATGGTCCTCAACCTCGACAAGTGCATCGGGTGTCACACCTGCTCTGTGACCTGCAAGAACGTTTGGACCTCGCGCCAAGGCATGGAATACGCGTGGTTCAATAACGTCGAGACCAAGCCGGGTATCGGTTATCCGAAGGACTGGGAGAACCAGGAGCGCTGGCAGGGCGGCTGGAAGCGCAAGAAGAACGGCAGGATCGTGCCCAAGCAGGGCGGGCGCTGGACCATCCTTGCGAACATCTTCGCCAATCCGAACCTGCCTGAGATCGACGACTACTACGAACCGTTCACGTTCGACTACGAACACCTACAGATCGCACCAGAATTGCCGACCGCGCCAGTGGCGCGTCCGCTGTCGCTGGTCAGCGGCCGACCAATGGACAAGATCGAATGGGGGCCGAACTGGGAGGAAATCTTAGGCGGCGAGTTCGACAAGCGCTCACAGGACTATAATTTCGAAGCGGTGCAGAAGGATATTTACGGCCAGTTCGAAAATACCTTCATGATGTATTTGCCTCGACTGTGCGAGCACTGCCTCAATCCCAGCTGCGTCGCCTCCTGCCCGTCAGGATCTATTTACAAGCGTGAGGAGGACGGCATTGTCCTCATCGACCAGGATAAGTGTCGCGGTTGGCGGATGTGTGTATCGGGATGTCCGTACAAGAAGATTTATTACAATTGGACCTCCGGGAAGGCGGAGAAGTGCATCTTCTGCTATCCGCGCATCGAAGCCGGGCAGCCAACAGTCTGTTCCGAAACCTGTGTCGGACGCATTCGCTATCTAGGTGTGCTGCTTTACGACGCGGATGGGATCGAAAGCGCGGCAAGCGTGGAGGACCCACAGAACCTCTATGAGGCACAACTTGGGCTCTTCCTCGATCCGAATAATTCCGACATTGCCGCACAGGCACGCGCAGATGGCGTCCCAGATGCCTGGATCGAAGCTGCCAAGCGTTCGCCGACTTACAAAATGGCAGTCGAATGGCGAATCGCCTTCCCGTTGCACCCGGAATATCGGACCTTGCCGATGGTTTGGTACGTGCCGCCGTTGTCACCGATCCAATCCCACGCAAACGCTGGTGCCATCGATACCGTCGGAGAACTCCCCGACGTGCGTTCGCTACGCATCCCTATCCGTTATTTGGCCAATCTGCTCACGGCGGGCGCTGAGGCCCCAATCGTCGGAGCGCTTGAACGCTTGCTGGCGATGCGCGCCTTTTACCGGCACCGGCAACTCGGCGAAGGCGGCGGCCAGGAAGCGCTGACGCAAGCCGGTCTCAGTGTTGCACAGGTTGAGGAGATGCATCGGTATCTGTCGATCGCCAATTACGAGGATCGTTTCGTCATCCCGACCAGCCACCGCGAGCAGGCTGAAGATGCTTACGGCCTGCGAGGTTCATGCGGCTTCACCTTCGGCAACGGATGTGACTTCGGTCCGCCGCATTCGACGCTGTTTGGCGGCAAGATGGGGCGCCGCACGCTCACGCCGATCAGACCGCTGGATACATGATGGAGCCAAGCATGATCATACTCAGGGCGCTCGGCGCCTTGCTGTCTTACCCGCGGGAAGACATTTGGGGAGCATTGCCGGAAATTGCCGAAGCCATCCGTGCGTCACAACTGATCCCCCCGCGTCAGCGTGAGGATTTGCAGATGCTGATCGATGAGCTTTGCGCTGGTGATCTTCTCAAGGTTGAAGAACATTATGTCGAGCTTTTCGATCGAGGCCGCGCAGCTTCGCTCCATCTGTTCGAACACCTGCATGGCGAAGGGCGCGACCGAGGGCAGGCCATGGTCGACCTCAAGCGTCTTTATGAGCGTGCTGGATATGAACTATCGTCACGCGAACTGCCAGACTATTTGCCTGTCGTTCTCGAATATCTAAGCTGCCGGGACCTTCGCGAGACGCGCGAGCTTCTGGCTGACTGCGCCCACATTTTACGGAAGATTGGACAATCGCTCATCGCCCGCCGCAGCAACTATGCAGCTGTGCTTCAAGCGCTGTTAGTTATTGCCGGTCAAGACCCCATTGATGCTGCGAAGGTGCCCCGCGTTACCGAGCGAATTGAAAATCCCGATAAGGACTGGTTCGAGCAGCCCGCCTTCGGCGATGAACCACTCACCTCGGCCACCATTGGCGACGTTTCGGTGATGACCCCTTCCCCTCACAATACGCCAACGCCTCGATAAGCGGAGAATGTCGATGTTGTCCGCCGACTACGTGAACAGTTTTCTCTTCGGCATCTATCCTTATCTCTGCCTCGCCGTGCTCCTGATCGGTAGCTTGATACGATTCGATCGCGAACCGTATACTTGGAAAAGCGATTCCTCGCAGATGTTGCGAAAGGGCCAACTTCGGCTCGGATCGAATCTTTTCCATTACGGCGTCATCATCGTGATCGTTGGTCATTTCGTCGGTTTCCTAGCGCCGCATTGGACCATCGATTGGGCGCTCAGCCCTACCGATCATCAGCTTCTCGCGATGGTAGTTGGTGGCATCGCAGGGCTCATCGCCATAATCGGCTTGACAATTTTGCTGCACCGCCGGCTCGCAGATCCGCGTATCCGATTAAACAGTCGCAAGTGGGACATCGTCGTTGCCATGATATTGTGGCTACAACTCGCGCTCGGCCTTCTCACGGTGCCGCTGTCGGCTTCGCACATGGACGGTGCCCTATTCGAGACGCTGACCACGTACGTCAAGGGAATCGTCACCTTGGACGGCAACGCCGCCTCGCTCATGATTGGCGTGCCGTTAGTCAACAAGCTTCACGTTTTGTTGGGGTTTACGATTTTTCTGATTTCGCCATTCACCCGCATGATCCATATCTGGAGTGGTGCCGGCGCGCTCGCCTATCTCGTCCGTCCTTACCAGATTGTGCGCTCGCCGCGCACGCGTGCAAGAGTGCCGGTGCGATCATGACCGTTACGGTCAACGGGATTACAGTAGAAGTCTCACGATGGCCGAGCGCTGAAGTTGCGGCTGTGCGCGAATTGCTGCGTCAGCGGGCAGTTGCCGTTGGCGTGTTGCCGCCTGACATCGATGACGATAATGCCGTGAGCGCAGCCATCGAGCGCCTACTCGCGGACGAAGTAACCGTACCGTCGCCAACAGACGTGGAATGTCGGCGGTATTATGAGCGCCACTTGAAAGAATTCCAATCTGGAGATTTGGTGTACGCGCGGCATATCCTGTTTCAGGTTACGTCTTCAGTATCTGTCCCGGAGATCCGTGCCCGTGCCGAGCACGCGCTGTCAGAGCTTTTGGCACAGCCAGACCGTTTTGCAGCTATGGCCCGCGAACTGTCCAATTGCCCGTCCGGACTGCGGGACGGCAATCTCGGCCAAATCGCTCGCGGCGAGACTGTTCCGGAGTTCGAGCGCGCGCTTTTCCGGCTGGGTGCAAGCGGAATTTTGCCGGAACTGGTCAAAACACGGCACGGCTTTCACATCGTGGCAGTAGATCAGAGTATTCCAGGAAAGATCCTGCCGTTTGACGCAGTACGCGACCAAATCGCCGAACGACTCAAAGCCGGCGTGGAAGAGCGGGCCTTAAAGCAGTACGTTTCAATCCTCGCCGGTCAAGCAGAAGTCGTAGGCGTGGATTTGGCTGGCGCGCAGACACCCCTAGTTCAATGACGAAGGGAGTATGACGACATCCCGCGCTCGGCGGCCGGCAAAATGTCGTAGGCTCGATGTCACCGATGTCTCTTATTGGCACTTAGCAGACACCACAATCCGTTCGGCCGATGTCCGCTTTTGGGGGTAAAGCGGACATTGGCAGATTACCTAGACGATCCGGGCCCTGCGGAGCAGCTACTTCAAATGTGCTTGTTTCGCTAAAATGGATTGTCCTGACCTCGGGAAGGCAGCCTACTTTGCTCTATCCGGCCGATGCGTTCACTCCAACGGCTGATCAGAACCTCTGCGCCACAGTTCCGGCCACCCAAAGCGGACATCGCGCACTCCCTAATTCGTCTTAGCTTCAGAATAGCGTGAATAAAAACGATCTACACGCTCTTGCCACATCTTCACGAATACACCGGAAGTAAGGTTTTCGACGGACTTCCAAATATGCTTTACTTCGGGAAGTGTATTTTCCCAGATTGCCCGCTTGCACCACTGTTCACCCTTTTGTTTGCCCTCGTCCGTGGCGCACATTGATTTCCAAGCAATCCTGTCCGGATGATTGACGTGTTCCTCCGCTCCGCGCGTTCCTTGTTGATGGATGAGGTATAAATCACTGTAAGTTGCCTTTTTATGTGTAGTCAGTTCGAAGAGCATGGCCGCCGTAGCTAACTTATAGGCTGCAGCAAGAGCATTATCACGCGCATTCAGAATGTCGCCAGATCCATACGCCCCAAACTCGTATTTACTCAGCTGGAATAGACCCATGTAGGAGCCGGTACGCTGCTTTGGATCAAAACCAGATTCGATCTTGGCCACGGCTTTCATAAAATTGAAGTCCAAGCCGAAGACCTCAGATGCTCGCTTGATTTCCTCGATAGGCGTTCCGATTGGAATGTCTTGTAGGGCGTCGAGAACAGTATCCACTGGTCTCCTGTCCGGCGGGACTTCGGAATAGACGTAATCGGCGAGATACGAAAGCTGATCCAACTTTGGTGAGTTGACGTCATGGTCAGCTGGCCGGTAATACTTTTCCAGTCGCACAAGTTTGGGGCTAAATACCTGTTCTTCGACTTCCTCGTCTTCCTTCACTGCAAGTCGGTCGGATTTCCCCTCAAGGGCAGTTTGAAAGTTTCCCGCCTGGTTTGCAGACAGGCCTGCGAAGTGCTTTCGGTTGTCGAAAAGCAAATACGTTGCGGCAAAAGTTGCGACGGCAACGGCAATTTTAGCGAAATGCGAAACTCGCATTCACGGTCCCCCTGCCACGACTCCCTTACACATTGAGGGGTGGCCGTTGGCAGAAGGATGGCGCGAAAACGGCAAAACGACGCTGCTCAGGTTTCAACGTCCCTATTTCTGGCAAAATGCTCCACGCCACCCGCACGGTGCCGGTCGTGTTTGCATTTGCGGCCGATCCGGTCGGCTCAGGCTACATCGAAAGTCTGTCGCGGCCGGGCAGCAACGCCACTGGCTTTTTGCTGTTCGAATACGATTTGAGCGCAAAATGGCTGGACCTGCTCAAGCAAATCGCGCCGGGCGTGACCCGAGTGGCAGTCCTTCGGAATCCCACCGAAATGGCCGGGATCGGTCAATTTGCCATTATCCAGTCCGTGGCCCGGTCGGTCGGGGTAGATGTTAGCGTTATCAACCTGCGCGACGCCGGCGAGATCGAGCAGGCCGTCACGGCATTCGCTCGTTCGAGCAATGGCGGTCTGGTTGTGGTGGCGAGTGCATTGGCGACCGTTCAGCGCGCTTTGCTCATCGAGCTCGCGGCTCGCCACAGACTTCCCGCGGTCTACTCCGAGCGCACGTTCGTCGCTGGCGGCGGTCTAATCTCGTACGGAGCTGATCACCGAGGGGTATCGGCACGCAGCCGGCTATGTCGATCGCATCCTCAAAGGCGAGAAGCCGGCCGAGTTGCCAGCGCAAGCGCCGACCAAGTACGAGCTGGCGATCAATCTTAAAACCGCTAAGGCACTGGGCCTCACAATACCGCCGGCAATGCTCGCTCGTGCTGACACGATCATCGAATAGCTGGATTTCCGCTTTTGGCACAAAGCGGACATTCGACAGGCTCAACCAATATCCGCTTTCGGGGGTAAAGCGGACATTGATTGGACGTGCCCCGATGTCTGCTTTTGACCCTGACCCCAGGCTTGCCGTGATCCGGGAGAATTCATTCCCGCATCAGTCTGAGGTCAGCCAGCGCGTGTGATCGCTTGCCGCGTCAGGAATAGTCCTCCGCTGCCGGTACGAAGAGTTCGTGCGTCTGGTCGAGGCCGCGCAATTTATGCGGCCCCAGCGATCGCAGCGCGCCGCCATACGCGCGCGCGAAATCGCCGCTGACGACCAGAGGTAGGTCGATCGACTTTGCGACCGCTTCGATCCGGCTGACCAGATTGACGCTTGGCCCGATGACGGTGAAATCGAGTCGGTCGGCCGCGCCAATATTGCCGTAAATCACGGTGCCGTAGTGCAGAGCGACCACCATCTTGAGCGACTCGCTGCCCAGGGATGCATGCTCGACCGCGTGCACCGCGGCCAACGCCTCGTGCGCCGCCGCCATCGCGTTCATGGCGGCGTCGGCGACTCCTTCGAATGCCGCAAGCGGAAAGATTGCTAGTAGCCCGTCGCCGATGAATTTCAGAATCTCGCCGCGGTGGTCGGCGATGGCGCGGGCCTGGGCGTCGAATACCCGATCCAGAATGGCAATGATCTCCTCGCTGGCGACGTGGTCGGAGAGTTTTGTGAAGCCGCGCAAATCGGACGACCACAAAACGGCAGCGATCGCTTCGCCACTGCCGCGCCGGATCTGGCCGGCCAGCACTCGTGGGCCGGTCTGCGGGCCGAGATAAGCGATGAGTACGTTCTCGGCGATATGCTTTTGGTTGTGCATGTCGACTAGGACGGACAACAGCTCGCTGATCCGTTTTAGATCGGCGATCTCGCCTTCGGAAAATCCGCCCGGCCGGTCGCTGACATAGGTCACCATGTAGGACGATGGGCCGTAGACGCCGCCGACCGGAAGCGCGAGGTAATCGGTCGCGCCACGCTCCTTGAGCTCATGGAGCACCGCGAAATCGAATTGCGCCTCCGGCTCGTCAAGGCGCCGACGCAAGGTTTCGCCACCTTCGCGCACGCGCAGCACCGGATTCACCTCGTACGGAATAAGGTCGCGCATCTCATGCTTGATCATGATCCGCACAGTCCGCCCGGTGTCTCGCCACCAGATGATGGCGGCGCCGAGATATTGCGGATGCAGCGTTCCGACATGCAGGCTCACACGCAAGAGCGGAAGGCCGGCGGCATAGAGCCGCCAGGAGAATTCGTCGATCGCGGCCGTACCGGAAGTAATCCGGCGTGCCGGGCCGATCATCCAATCTGCGATGCCATTGATGCTGTCATGGGCCGGCCGTTCAGATGGTGGCCGCTCGACCGTCTCGGCGGTGACGACCGTACGGCCTTCGACAATCAGGGTTTCGCTGGTCGCCTCGTCGTCCATCGCCTACCGAGTTGGAGCGCAAATTTAGGCCCGGTCAAGCGCTAGCCGGCCGTCCGCGCTGATGATCGAGTGAGCAGCCCGATGTCCGCTTTTGGGGGTAAAGCGGACATCGATTGGACGTCGGCGCAAAGTCACTACCGTAATCAGGATGGCAAAGTAAAACGGCGGCGCCGTCAGACGCTCGTTTAGGCCACGGGTGGCCACCGGATTGACGCCTGTTTACTTACCTTTGGCCTTTTGATCGCGTTCTAAACGCAATGCCCTCAAACGGTACGTGTTCTTGACCGCTGCCTCGCGCCGCGCGTTTTCTTGCTTGAGCGCCTCGTTACATCGCGTCTTTGATTGCGTTCAAAAACGGTTTCTGCAAAAGCACGTTGGTCAGTATCAGCCATTAGGCTCCCTCTGCCGTGACAAGGTGTCAGAATCACAGTTTGTGTGAGGATACAAACAAAACGCTTTTAAGTACTAAAAGTTCCTTACAAAGAGGAATTCAGTAAATTTGCGTTGCGAATTTGTGTCCGCATGATGAAGGCGGCTCGACGCGAGTGTCCAGCGCTGCGTCACGCGCTGACGCCGAGCCGCCGAAAGGTGCCTGATTCACAACTGTCTATATCGGCACTAGCGGATCCCTTGGGCCATCCTGACCTACCGCCATGTGATCAGATCGTTGAGCGCGTAAATGTATGGCCCAACGCAGAGGGCAACCCAACCGACGGCGCTCCAAAAAACAATTCGGTAATAACTCATCGCGATTCTCCTCACTGAGCGCGCATCATTCCTCGCCCATGCGATCAAACACCCGGCGTTTGAGGGGCGAAACGCAATTGATGATGCGCAGAACGGCGCGCGACAGCGTCAACTGAACCTGGTTTTCCATGACTGCCTGGTTCATAGCGTGGAGCGACGTCCGTACCGCACGGAAGCCGTAGTCGATCATCTCTGTCTCGTAGTCGCGTATCGCATCAATCACCGGACGTTCGGCGCGATTCGCCATCGTCAGCGCGCGGCAGAGACGCACGGCGTCTTTTAGCGCGACGTTGGCACCGATACCGCGATAGGGCGTCATCGCATGAATCGCGTCGCCCAGGAGCGTGACACGTTGTGTCTGCCACGCCGCGATCGGCACCGAGGTCCGGATCGCAATTGCATTGATGGTGTCGGCATCGGCAAGCCGCACCAGCGCACGGAAGCGTTCGTCCCATGATTGCTGCGCCATGACGCGAAGCGCAGTGCTGCGCAGCTCCTCGCCAGACATTCGCTCGATATTGCCGCCGTCAAGACCAAGCTTTTCGCCTTTGGCTCCGAACGCCCACATTAGATAGCTGCGCGAATTGTCGAAGTGGGCGCCTGTCGCGGCGGACTCGTCGTTGCCGCCAACGCCGTTGATGGGGGCCCCGTCGATATCCTGTAAAGCCACGAAGAGACTGTAGCCGCCCTTGCCGGATGCGAGCGTGAGAGACTTGCGCAGTTCCGGCGCGATCAGCTGGCGGCTCTCATCATGGAGAAATACCTTGCCAGCGATAGCGGCAATGCCGGTGTCGACGCGCTCGGCGTCTGGTAGGAACTGACGGCGGACGCGCGAGCCGCCGCCATCGGCGGCCACCAGCACGTCGCCCTCTACCGTTGAGCCGTCTTCGAAATGCGCAACGATACGGCCAAGCGGGCTTTCCTCGTAGCGCACGAATGTCTTGCCGAAATGAACGGCGTCCTCGAGACCGGACAACAAGACCTGCCGTAGCGTGATACGGCTCACTGAACGATGCTGCGCTACACCGTCGCCACCGAAGCGACCTGGCGCATTTAGGCGGTCGAGCACCAGCAGCACTTTCATCTGCTCGGTGACAAAGCGGATGCCCTCCGAGGATCTGCCGCAGGTGCGCGTGAAGGCCTTGAATAGCGGCGCCGGCAGGCATTCGTGCAGCGCGAGGCTGCCGGTCGGATTGATATGTACCCGATAGCCCTGCACGCGGTCGGTGCGGGTGCGGTCGCGTTCATAGACGGCGGCGCTGACGCCGGATTTTTTCAAGCCCTGCGCTAAGGTTAGGCCACCAATGCCGCCACCGATGATGACGACGTGGAGCGGCGCCCGCACCGCGGTGCCAAGAGAGCTGCGAATTGGATGCGCCGTCATCGGATCACCCCCGCGACATGCAGCAGCGCTACAGAGGCACCGATCGCAACGATCAATAGACCAAGGCCGACGGGGGAACCCCAGCCATACCAGCTCATCGCCTTTTGCGCATATTTCCAGGATTCTGCACTGTCCTTGATGTCGTTGGTCATCGGTTTCTCCGTTCAAACAAGCGGATCTTGCCGGCCGCGCGCGACGCGGCTGTTCTTGCGGAGATTCGGCTGGTAGGTTTGATTTGCGGACCTTAAGTCCAGCGCGCTCCGCGCGTTTGGTCTTGGGTTCAAGGCCCCGGCGATGTTCGCGCACCGTCGGGGCTGCCATTTATTGGGTCATCGGGCCGCCTCCATAGTCGCGGTACAATTTTGCCAGCGTCGCCTCGCGGTCTCGGTGAAAGCCGCGCCACAGTTCGAGCGGGCCCCAGCCGCTTTCGATCCGGGTTATCAATTCGGCGATAAAGCTTTGCTCGGCTTTGACGAGCGCAAGCCGGTATTCGTTCTCGATGAGAAACAGGGGAGGCAGATTTTGAACCGCCGGATGGGCGGATTGCCTTTCAAGTTCGGTAGCCTTGGCTTCGATCCGCGCTAGCCGTTGGCGCAAAAGCGTGAGCGCTTCGTCCGGCGGCAGAACCGGCAGCAGGCACAGCGCAGCTTCGAACTGCGGGTATTCCTTGACTGGCTCGCCAATGAGATCAGCCATCCAGGCGCGCAATTCATCACGCCCTGCCGCGGTGATCTCGTACATGGTGCGCTCGGGCCGACGACCATCCCGTGCGACCCCACGGGCTGATATGAAGCCGCGGGCAAGCAACAGGTCGATCACCGTATAAAGTGATCCGTATCGCAGCTTGATGCTGTCCTCCTTGTGCCGCTGCTTCATGGTCAGGCCCATTTCGTAGGGGTGCATCGGCCGCTCGAACAAAAGCGCCAGCACGGCCAGTGCCAAAGGATTGGACGGATGAGACCGCTTCGTCATGTATATCCGCTTGCGTTTATCCGTTTACGGATATACGTGGGCGAATAATGATGTCAAGGGTGGTTTTCGGTATTCAAATCGGCGAGGATGCCCCTGGACTTTTAGAACATAACGTGAACATTGTGTTCAGTCCAGTCAAATCCGACGGATCGAGGTCAATGGGTCGCGGGATGACGGTGTGGTTCGTCGAGATACCAGGGGCGAGCCGCCAGGCGAATGCGCGTAGTCTCCTTCGGGTCCGAAATAGCTTTCGTTCAGCGGCCACTCCGAATTTTAATTCTCGGCCTGAGGAGAAGTTCTTTGCCGCAGCGCACAATCTCTGCTTTGGCACAAAGCGGACATTTCGCGACCGAGTTTCAATGTCCGCTTTTGGGGGTAAAGCGGACATGGGTTGGACATTCCAAATCCTTGGTCTCCAGCTAATCCCGTGCCCTAGGTCACAGTTTTCCTACTGTTCCCGACATATCGTCCCCACTTAATGGACAGAGGTAATTGCCATGTTTGACGCGTGGCCTAGGAACGAGGGTGCAGTCGTGCGTATGCTCGACCGGCACCGCTTCCCGCCACCTTGGTTTGTAGAGGAAACGCCAGCTTGCTTTATTGTGCGCGACCGTGCGGGGCAGGCGCTTGCGCATCTATATTATGAAGAGTCGGATGCTCGCTCACCAGCAAAACTGCTCACGAAAGACGAGGCGCGGCGGAGCGCGATGAATGTGGCCAAGGCTAGTCGTGGGTGTGGAGCATACGATGTGATGAAGCCGCGGGAGCTACCGCGACGCCGTCCATTTGTCTGGTGAAAAATACTGAGCTACGCATTGCCACGAGCTAAGTCGACCTTTCTGAGCCAACGCGAGCATCCTAGCCTCGCTAGACACTTGCCGACCGCCAACCATACACTGCTCCTCGTGGCGTGATGGAACGAGGCTTCTGATATGGCCGGAGAGCGGGTACAAAGACGGCTCGCCGCCATCCTTGTAGCCGACGTTGCCGGGTACAGCCGTCTCATGGGCAGCGATGATGAAGGAACCCTCGCGGGCCTGAAGGCCGGCCGCGAACTGATTGATCTGAAGTCGAAAGAGTATCGCGGCCGCATCGTCAATACTCCGGGAGATTCCGCTCTCGTTGAATTTGCCAGCGCGGTCGATGCCACTCGTTGCGCCATGGAAATACAGAAAGAAATGGCGGAACGTAATGCTGTCATTCCTGAGGATCGCCGGATCGAATTTCGCATCGGCATCAACGTTGGCGATGTGATCGTCGATGATCGGGGGGATATTTACGGTGACGGCGTCAATATTGCCGCTCGAGTCGAGTCGCTGGCGAAGCCTGGCACGCTGTGTCTTTCGGATGAGGCTTATAGGCAGATCAGAGGCAAGCTACCGATCGACGTCAGTGACATCGGCGAACATCAACTCAAAAATATTGCGCAGCCGGTGCGAGTCTACAGCGTGTGGCTCGACGACGCTCCGCCACTTGCGCTTCCAGACAAGCCGTCAATTGCAGTGCTTCCTTTTGAGAATTTGAGCGGCGACCCCAAACAAGAATACTTTGCTGACGGAGTGTCTGAAGACATCATCACCGAGTTATCACGCTTTTCCGACTTGTTCGTAATCGCTCGCAATTCGAGCTTCAAATACAAAGGCAAGGCGGTGGATGTGCGCCAAGTAGGGCGTGATCTCGGCGTGCGGTACGCTCTCGAGGGCAGCATTCGTCGTGGCGGAGACAGAGTCCGTATCAGCGCGCAACTGGTCGACAGTGGAACTGGGGCACACCGCTGGGCCGAGCGCTACGACCGAGAACTGAAGGATGTCTTCGCAATTCAGGACGAAGTTGCACGCACAATCGCGGCGATTCTCGCGGCCCACGTGAACAAGGCGGAGGCCGAACGCACTTTGCTCAAACCACCCGCGACGTGGCACGCCTATGATCACTATATGCGCGCTGCCGCCGCTTGGGCGTCGTTCCAATCGTCGTGGAAATTGGATCAGCTACTGGAAACGCGACGGCATCTTGCGGACTCGCTGAAGATCGATCCAAAATATGCGCGCGCCTATTCCCTGCTGGCTAGCACGCATCGCGTGGCCTGGCTCAATCCTGTAAACGACGAGTATTTAAGTCCGGCGGCGCTCGATCGGGCCATTACGTTAGCACGCACGGCCATAGAGCTCGATCCCAACCTTCCCGAGGCCTATGCCGAATTGGCGTATAACATAATCCGCAAAAGCGATTTCGATGGATCAATGGTCGCCGCCGAAAGAGCTATCGCACTAAACCCTAATTTTGTGGATTACCGACTTGCACAGGTCTTTTACTCAGTTGGGCAGCCCACCAAAGCAATAGAGATTGCGAAAGCGCAAATGCGGCTTGATCCCTTCCATCCGCATTTTGCGCCGCTTATAGCGGGAATTGCCTACTATCTGCTCAAAGAGTATCAGGAAGCGCAACGCTGGCTACGAGAAGCAACCGGTCGCGCTCCTAACCACCAATATGGGCACGCCTTTTTGGCGGCGGCTTATGCTCAGCTGGGACGAGTCGAAGATGCACGCTCCGAAGCCGCCGAGGTCCTGCGGGTGAACCCGCAATACACGATCGGGACGCAGAAGCAGGTATCGATTCTGAAACGTCTTGAAGACAGCGATCACCTTATCGATGGGCTGCGAAAAGCGGGTCTACCGGAATGACCGGCTTACGACACCGAGCCGAGCCGACCCGGCGCGACGCCGACAGGGTTCCGCTGAGTCGGGGAACTGACGTGTGTTTTACTTAATGACTAATGCTGCAGTGCATGATTCTGCTTTTGGCACAAAGCGGACATTTGACGGCTGAGTTCCAATGTCCGCTTTCGGGGGCAAAGCGGACATTCTCTCAGCTCACCTCGATGTCCGTTATTGACCCATCTCGCAGGCTTCAACTGCGATCAAGGAGCAACGCAGCGATTATCATGGCGGCCGCGGTTGCTCCATGAATTCCGAAAGCTGCGCTCTTCCTGCCTCCGTTTGTCAGGACAACGAGGGCGTCGCCGAGCGGTATGAGTGAGAGGACCAGGATCAACCACCAGAGATCAGCGCGTGCAGTGATAATGGCGACGATTACCAGAACTCCAGAAACGATGTCGCGGACTCCCTTGACCTGCCACCAACCACGTACCTCTCTTTCTGGTAGCTGAGGCAGTCCAAAGAGCGTCGCGTTCATCTCCGATTTGGCGGCATAGCCAATTCCGATGCCGATGATGCCGATAGCAACGGCCCACGAAATCACTAGTCCTACGATTTGCATGGCGGTTCTACCTTTGCCAGTCGTACAGGGAACGACATTTGAGCTAGTCATCAACCTCAAGACCGCCAAGGCGCTAGGCCTCACCGTGCCAATCATCCCGACGCGCTCAATCGATGTCCGCTAAATCACTGCAGCAAAGCGCTAGGTGCTTGCGTGCGTTTGCGCCCGATTTTTTGCACAATCTGAAGATCAGCTGCCACGCACGAATCGCTGCTCGTGCCGTCAGCGTGAGATCGGTCCCTGAGCGTTGCGGGTCTCAGTCGTATTTCCGCGAATGTGCAGTTGGGCCAATGGGGGGATGAATGCGCGTTTTCCTTTTCTGTTTTTTGGTGATTGCTGCATTCGGTCTTCCAGGAGCCGTTGCACAAACCGTATCCAAGGAATCCTATCGTAAATTCGACAAACACGATGGTGTGCAGCCAATCGCTAGTAAGGGTGCAACTTCGGTGTATGACGGCATAATTGCCGCACAGGCCCAAGCCAACGGCGTCCCGGTGTCGCTGATTCATCGTGTGATCATGCGCGAGAGCCGGTACAATGCGCGCGCAGTCAGCAGAGGAAATTATGGTCTGATGCAGATCAGGCTCGGAACGGCACGAGCTATGGGTTACCGCGGTTCCGCAGAGGGCCTACTCGATCCAGCAACCAATTTGACCTATGCAGTTCGATACTTGGCTGGTGCTTATCGTGCGGCTGGTGGCAATGAGAGCCGTGCAGCCGCGCTTTATGCCCAAGGTTATTATGGGGAGGCGAAGAGGCGAGGGTTTTCGCCATACGCTTTCGCACAATAGTCGATAACGGCGACGCGTTGGTCGACCTGCCGGGTTTCGCTTTGTGAGCAATAACAACGGGAATAGTTTTGGTTACTTTTTTGCAAGCAATTCGCGCGAGATTGCTGGCTTCCTCCCGCGACTGATCACGACATTAGAAAACCTCACTGGCACGAACCAGAATTTTTTCCGGGATCGTCAGACCGAGCACCTTCGCGGTCATAACATTGATCATAAGATCGAATTTGACCGGCTGTTCCACTGGCAAATCAGCCGGCTTGACCCCACGCAAAATCTTGTTGACGAAATCGCCAGCACGGCGGAACAGATCCGGAAAGTTAGGGCCGTAAGAGATCGGACATATTCCCGAAAAGAGTTCATCGTTGGCAGCTTTTCGCCAATCGCCAAAATATTAATGCGCACCCGGTTCGTGCTGATAAGAGGATCCGTGCATACATACAGCGCATCCGCTCGATCCCTAAGCGACTCGATGGCCGAGTCGACGTCCTCAGTTTTCTTCACTCCCAGCCTAACTTCGAGCCCCAGCTTAGGTGCCGCTTCCTCGGCAGCCTTCATCTCCAAGAGAATGAGAGGGCTACCAATGTTGCCCAAGAGAGCCACGCGATGAACGCTCGGGACAACTTCGTGCAGCAGTTCCAGCCGGTAACCTGCAAGGTCAGCCTGTTCGTTCGAGAGTCCTGTGACATTGCCGCCAGGATGCGCCAGGCTGGCGACTAGCCCCGTACCGACGGGGTCTCCCACCGCTGCGAAAACGATCGGTATCTCCGAAGTTGCTTGCATAACGGTTATAATAGCGTCGGTGCCGGCCGTGACGATGACATCTACCTTCAGGCGGATAAACTCCGCGGCGAACGCGGCATAGAGCTCATCGCGCCCCTGCGCCCAGCGATATTCGATTGTAACCGTACTGTCGTCGATCCAGCCCAGCTCACGCAGGCGCTGTTGAAAGGCGGCGACGAATGCGCTCCAAATCGAGGGTGTGGTCGCGCCTAAAAAGCCGATGATTGGCAGCTTGCTCGGTTGCTGCGCCTGCGCCGCGAGCGGCCACCCAGCAGCGCCGCCGAGGAGCTTGATTAGCTCGCGTCGCCTCATGGTTTCGCCCGCGCCGAGGACTGAATCATTAACAAAGGAATATCACATCTTCGATCGGGAACTGCGCCGTTTGCTAGACCCAAGCGGGCCGCCACTCATGTCCGCTTTGGGTCATAAGCGGACATTCTTCAAGTGGAATGCTACGGTACAGACGAAGCGAATTGAGCGGTATGATTCGAAAATTCGTTTGCCCCATGGTTGTTTATCTCATGCTCGCTGCGTCAGCGCATGGCGAGACCGTCGGCTTTGTTATGATGCATGGCAAGCACGGCACACCAACCCAACTGCAACAGCTCGCTGAAGCTGTCTCTAATGCTGGGTTTTTAGCCGAGCGACCCGAAATGTGTTGGTCGGCAGCGCGCATTTATGATCGAAGTTATCTCGAATGCTTTGCTGATATCGATGCGGCTGCAGTGCGCCTGAAACAACACGGCGCAACAGCAATCGTTATTCTCGGTATGAGTCTTGGTGGTAATGCAGCGCTCGGTTTTGGCGCGCGACGTCAGGGCCTCAAGGGAATCATTACACTGGCACCCGCACATGCGCCTGAATTCCTTCTTCGACGCGCTGAGATTGCCGAAAGCGTCGCCAAGGCACAGGCGGCAGCTGCGGCCGGGAAGCTCAATGAAAAAGTAACGTTCGACGACATTGATCAAGGCAAGATTTTTCCGGTCACTACCACGCCCGCAATCTATCTTAGTTTCTTCGGCCCGGAATCGCCCGCAGTAATGCCCGAAAACGCTGCGCATCTCACTGCTCCGTTGCTAATGGTATCAGGTAGCAATGATCCGTCGCAGAGAAACGCGGACAACATCTTCGCGCGCGTTCCATTCGACCCACGCAATAAACACGTGATGGTGGAAGCCGATCATTTGGGCACGCCCGTTGCTTCCGCTGCCGCCGTATTGTCCTGGCTAAAAATGCTGGAACAGTTTAGTTTGAATAGATAAACGAAGCGCATGTCCATTTGGGGTCAAAAGTCGACATGCTCGCACCTCTCGGTAATGTCCGCTTCCCTCCCAAAAGTGGCCCGCCTGTTCTGATTGATTGACATTAATTTACTCACCGTGTCGCAGGCGACCCAAATTGCTTTGCTATTGCCGCCTTGCATGCTGGCGAGAGATCCGCCCGGTGAGCTTTCTTCGGCAAAAGCGGCAACGACCACCATTCCTATCGTCGTCACTAGCGGCCAACCCGCCGCCGCGCCACCGATGAGCGCAATGAAATGGCGTCGCTGCATGGATCGTCCCCTTGCCAGGAAAATCTACCATTGGCGGCTGAGTTGTGCATCACGGCAAATTCGGACCGGCGATGTCCGCTTTACCCCCGAAAGCGGACATGACTCAGCACGGTTGTGATGTCCGCTTTGTGCCAAAGGCGGACATACGACGTCACTCGATCACCTCGTCGGCGCGGCCGAGCAGCGTCGGTGGAATCTCGACGCCGAGCGCGTTGGCAGTCGACATATTGATGACGAACTCAAACGTGGCAGAACACAAGATCGGATCGGCGGGCTTTACGCCCTTGAGGATGCGTCCAACGTAGGCGCCCACCTGCCGAAAGGCCTCCGTGATGCTGGTGCCATAGCTCATCAAGCCACCGACTTCCGGGAACTGACGTGCGGCAAACGCTGCAGGAATCGCGTGGCGCGCCGCCAGCGTGGCCAGTTGGACCCGTCGGCTGAAAAAGAATTGGTCGGTGCCGACCAGCAACGGCCTGCATTGACGGCGACCAGCGCCGCCGCTCGAACAACTGCCGTGCGTGCCGTAGTAACACAGAATGAACGCAAGCGAAGTCGCCGCCGTTATTCGCCGTCCATTCCCATCAGACTATGCAGAGCGCATCCAAATTTACTTTGCGTTCACTCTCGCTGCGCGGCTAAACCATTGGACAATTTGAATCAGAAAGTAACGGTTTCACATTCAAGCTATGATTCGTCGGGAACCACCAGACGAAGTCGAACTTGGCCTAGTAATCCTCGGCATGTTCGTGATTGTCGGG
>Ga0306920_100003121_pt1 | contig 21018 bp, 21 predicted proteins | sample flu12Cox44000170_FD_204666 | JGI IMG/M metagenome (GOLD analysis project Ga0306920, IMG submission 204666) | Lab enrichment of tropical soil microbial communities from Luquillo Experimental Forest, Puerto Rico - flux4day.12C.oxic.44.000.170 (v2)... | ecosystem: Environmental > Terrestrial >... | reverse complement strand
CCCGATTCCGGTACGCCAGCTCGATCCCTGTTAACGAAGATCGACGCCCGCGAGGAGGACGCCATGCATCCAGACATCATGTGGCGGCTCGCCGCCGACCACATCCGGGAGCTGATTACCGAGGCTGGTGAGGCGCGGCGGGCCCATGAAGCTCGCCACGCCCGGCGGCGTCGGCTGGCAGCTCACCTGAGGCGGTCAACCCGGCCGGCAGCGCAGCAGCCCGGGTCCCGCCGGGGATCCAGGATCCCGGTCACGCCGGCCGCGGACGGCCGGGTTGAGGCGTCCAGGTAGTCCTGACAAAGAATCCAACGGCTCAGCACATGAGGGAAGGAACTCACCGACCATGACACGTGACGCCGTTACCAGTGACCAGCTGCCACCATCGGGCCTCCCGTTCTCGGTGGCCGTGCGCGGCGGCGGACTGTTTTTCCCGTCCGGGCAGGTGGCCCAGGACCCGGCCACCGGCGAGCTGGTCGACGGCGACGTCGCCCAGCAGGCAGACCAGATCCTGCGCAACATCGCGGCGACTCTGGCGGCGATCGGCAAGGACCTGGACGACGTGATCCGGGTCGGGGTCTACCTGACCGGCATGTCACAGTTCGGCGCGATGAACGAGGCATACCGCAGGCACTTCGCCGAGCCCTACCCGGCCCGCACCGCGATCGCTGTGGCCGCCCTGCCGCTGGGCGCGGCGGTCGAGATGGATGTGGTGGTGGGCTGAGGTCAGCGCCGTTGATCAGCGGCGCGTCGTGCTCCCATGCCGTAGCGGACGTTCAGCTTGCCGAACCGGCCCAGCTCCCAGCGCACGTCGTCCAGGTCGAGCATGCGGATCTCGTTGACCGGCAGGCCGACGTCGGCCTCCCGCCGCGCGGCCGCGTAGTGCCGCCCGGCCGGGACGAACCTGCGGCGGGTGACCAGTTCCTCGCGCCAACCGGCGAACAGCCGCTTGATCTCCGCCCCAGCCGGCGGGACGCGTAGCTCAGGCACGGTCACATTCGCGATGAGAGGCGCCATTCGGCCAGAGGGCCGCACAGAACTGCAGCGTCTGCGCGCAGGACCCGTGCTGTTCGTTCAGCTTCCCAAGCTGATAGTGCGGGTTCGATTCCCGTCACCCGCTCCCATGCGAAGGCCCAGGTCAGGTGGTCTGACGGCCGTGATCGCTGGCATCCTTGTGTGACCTGTTGGCACATCTGCGTGCCCGATCGGTTTGACTAGCGGGGTGCTGGCCGAGCACCTCAGTTCGCGGGCGGCAGCCGTAGGGGCACGGATCACGAAAGCTCACCTGCCACACTGACCCAGAGCTGCGTCTAGCCGTCATCCCCGCCTCCCGCAGGTATCTACGGATCAGCAGGCCGGCCACGATCGGTACGGTGACTGCATGCTTGCCGTGGTGGTCTCCACCGACGGCGCATTACCTAATGCGGTCCACGCCGCTTTTGCGACCAAGAGCGTCCCGCGTCGGGCCCGTGCGGCGGATCGTGAACCCCGGTCGCCGCGGTGCCGGCCGGGCTGGCCAGGTGCTTCCCCTTGAGCAGTGACCAGGCGCGCTGCAGTGACACAATCAGCGTGACGAAAACGATGATGGACAGGTTGATCAGCTGATCGCTGTGCGGATCAACGAGCAGCAGCACGCCCAACCCGAACTGAGCCGTGTAGGTAAGCAACGTGATGGCCAGCACAATCAGGTTCCTGCCAGTGTGGAGCCGGCGCTGGAGCCTGACGATCGCGACGCTGCTGATCACGGCCATGATCGCGGCGGGCTCGCCAATGTTGATCTTGGGGAGGAGCCCGAGCAAGGACACCACGAACGAGTTCACCAGGCCAGTGAAAGCGGTGATCGCCAGCGCTTCGCCGCCCGGCATGGCATTCGGCCCGAAGATGGTGTCGTCTCGGACCGAAACAGCCACAAACAACAGGCCGATGAGCGCCGCTGCAGCCGTGGCCATCGCGGCAAGGTAGGCGTCGTACACGCCAGGCACCATGTGCACAGAAGCTGGCATGGCCGATCTGTGATGTCAATCGGGTGGACGCCGCCTTGCCAGCGCGACGGGCTCAGGCCCGAGGACGCCATCACTCACTTGCTGGCCAGCCATCGGCACGGTCACCCAGTCCAGCGGGACGCCCGCTATGATCGCTGGCCCCTTCTGTGGCCTGCTGACATGCCGCCGTGCCCGGTACGTGCCCGATTGGGCGAGCAACCCCGGATAGTCACGGTCACCGGCGGGCAGTGCGCTGGGAAGCCCGCAGGTCAGTGAATCTGCAGGCAGCGGGTCAGCAGCGCCACCGACTTCCCAAGCTGTTAGTGCGGGCTCGATTCCGGCACCATCTCCCACCACGAAAGCCCAGGTCACAGGCAGGTGCGTCGTCCGCTCTGCCATGATGCTGGCGTGCCCACTCACGTTGCGTTGCTGCGCGGGGTCAATAACCTCGGCGGCAACAAAGTGGCGATGGCCGCACTCCGGGAGGTGGTGACCTCGCTCGGCCATGCCGATGTGATGACCTACATCCAGAGCGGGAACGTGCTGTTCACCCCACCCGCGGGAGGCGGCGGCACGGGGAGTAGCGCGGACGTGGCGGCGCTGGCCGCTGAGCTGGAGCAGGCCATCGCCGTCGGCCTCGGCGTGCGGGCACGCGCGGTGGTGCTCTCCCGCGGGGAGCTCGCCGACTGCGTGCGGGACAACCCGTATCCGGGTCAGACCGATCCCAAGCTGCTGCATGCGGTGTTCCTGCCCGAGGTGCCTGGGCCTAGCCTGGCCGCCTGGCTGGCCGACGCGGAGCGGCAGGTGCGGGCGAAGGGCAGCCGGGACCAGGTCCGGGTGCGTGGCCGCTCGGTTTACTTGCACACCCCGGACGGGTACCCGCGCAGCGAACTGCGCCGCGTGCTCGCCAGGGCGGGCGGGCCGACCTCCGCCCGGGTAGCTGGGACGGCGCGCAACTGGGCGACGGTTAGCAGGCTGCTCGAGCTGTGCGGACCCTCACCTTGACCCGCACCAGCAACCAGCCAAAGGGTCGTCGTGCCATTAACAGGGGTCGGCGACGGGACTTCACGGCTACTCACGGGCAACTGGTAGGCCAGGTCAGCGCCGCCAGGACGCGCGGATACATGGCTTTGCAGGCAGGTGCTCTACTGCTGCCACACCTGCTGCCAAGACCATCGCCGGCTACTGACACGGGACGGCAGGCCAGGAATATCGGCCCAGAAGGCGGCCATCCCTGCACGGTCTTGGACAGTCTGCCCATAACTACGGATCAGAAGGTTGGGGGTTCGAGTCCCTCCGAGCCCGCACTGTTCTCCCAGGTCATCGCGTTGCGCGCGCTAGACCTGGTGACATCGCCCTCATCTGGCCGGATTTGGCCGGATCAACGAGGTTCGGCCGCGCTGCCGAGCTGGGCTGCGGGCTTTCGCCGAACCCGCTGGCCTTTGTCAGGGATATCGCGTCGGCAAGGAAGGGCGGGAAGACAAGGACACCCCAGCCTGATTCAGCCGCCGTTCCCTAGGCGACGCGATCTGCGAAGGCGCGGGTGACGGCGGCGGTTCGGCTGGAGACGCCCAGCTTGTCGTAGATGTTTTCCAGGTGGGTGCGGACGGTTCCCTCGGAGATGCCCAGCCGGCGGGCGATCTGGGCGTTGGTGTGCCCGGCGGCCAGCAGGCGCAGCAGGTCGTTCTGCCGGGGGGTGAGCCGGGGGAGGGGGTGGCGGCGCCGCTCGGCGTCCAGGTAGGCCTGGTACAGGTGCGGGCGCAGCAGCACCAGCAGCGCCCGGTCACGCTCGGAGAAGTCCGGGCCGGGGCCGCGGTGCAAGAACAGCCGCAGATACCGCCCGGGCCCGGTCGCCTCCGGCCGCTCAGGCAGGGTCACGCCGAGGTGGTGCTCTATCCCCTGCGGCCGGATGCAGTCGGTGTACATGCCGGTGCTGTGCCATTGCCGGGCCGAGTAGAAGTCAGAGGTCGTGACGACGGCGCGCAGGTCGCCGGTGCGGACCGGATGGTTGCAGAGCAGGCAATCCCAGTAATGGGTCCAGAACATCCGGTGCCAGTCCGCGGGCAGCCCGTCGTCGCCGTCATCGTCTTCGCCGCTGCCCTGCAGCCAGCGATGAACCTGCCGGCTGGTGTCGTAGTGCTCGACCGATATCCCATCGCAGGGGATCTGGCCCATCAGGTCGGCCAGCAGGGACGGCGGCAGCAGCCCGTCCCCGGCCGGCAGGTCGGGGCGGTCCTGGCTGACGATGGCCGCCAGGGCGCGCAGGTCCTGGTCGCTGGCCCTGACCGGAGCGCTCATCGCGGGCCCCCTTTGCTCCCTGTGGGTCTCACGGTACGCGGGACAGCACCGGCGCGGATATCCGCAGAACATCGGATAGCGGGCGCGCCGCGGGCCCGCCGACACTGGCGGTTGACAGATCGCACTGAACGTCGAAGGAGACCGTCATGAACCCCATCCGCCACCTCCGCCGCCTCGCCGGCCTCCTGGCCGGGCTGGCCTGCACCTGGCTGGGCCTTGCTGCTGCTGCGCCCGCCGCGTTCGCTGGGAGGGTCCCGCTACCAGGGGCCAACGGCCTCCCGGGGCCCGGCTCGAACAAGCACCCGCCGCTGCCGGTCCAGGTCCACACCGTCGTGATCGGCGGCATGCCCGGCTGGCAGATCGCCCTGATCGCGGTGAGCGCGGCACTGCTCGCAGCCGCCGTGGCGGTGCTGGCCTACCGGGCATGGACCGCCCGGCGCAGGCCGGTCACCGCGGCCGCTTGAGCCGTGGGGCGCAACGGAAGCGGTGCCGCTCATCGCCAGTGCCGGCCCGGCGGCACCGCTCCCCTTCGGCCCAACGCAAGACCATCACCCACGACAGGACAGGAGCCAGCCATGGCGCGGTTCATGGATTTTCACCAGGATCTGAAGCTCCCCGCCGAGGCCATCGCGCAGATCGCTGACGACACCCGCAACGGCAAGGCCGACCAGTTCGGCGTGCGCCAGATCGAGCTGTACCACAACGCCGAGGGCAAGGTCTACTGCCTGCTGGACGGGCCGGACGAACAGGCCATCCGCGCCCACCACGCCGCGCTCGGCGTGTCCTGTGGCGACGTCCACCAGGTAGATAGCCTCCAGCCGGGCTGGTGAGCCAGCATGAGCGTGGGCATGGCGCCAGTACCACCGTTTCCGCAGGTCACGCGCGTTTGCCTCCTACTAGACCGCAGAGCCGTTCCCTTCACGTGGCCGGATTGTCGCGTTCGGTGGCACTGCCAAGCTGAGAGGTGCAGGATTCCGGGCAGTGGCGGTTGCCGGGATTCACCGGGAAGGGGGCGTCCTGCGGTGTTGTCAGTTCGCTAACGGAGTGCTCAGGCGGGTAGCGGCCATTTCAAGGCGCCGGATCCACGCGGTTGCCTCCGCCGACCCGGCGGGGGTGTCGGACAGGCTCAGCAGGCCCTGCACAGCGACAGCGGGCAGCACCCGCATCAGGCCAGCAGCGAGGCCGTAAGCGTCGATCACCTCATCCCACCGCGCGGGCTCCACCGACGACACCAGCAACCACGCCAGATCGAGGACGCCTGGTGCGGCTGACACGTCCTCCCAGTCCAGGAGCACCACCTGGCCGTCCGGGCCAGTCCGCATGTTCGAGAGCGAGGCGTCCCCGTGCACCAGCGTGAGCGGACCGGCGAAGCTGATCGCCCGCTCACTTTCGGTGACCCTTCCCACCAGACGCCCGCCCAGCACCCGCACCGGCGGCGTCAGATCGGCGCGGGCCGCTAGCTCCAGCCAGACCCGGCCAAACAGCTCCTCCACCAGCTCCACCGCCGCGCCGACAGGGCGCAACCATGGCCAGCGCAACTGTGCTTGATCCTCCCACTGCCGGTGCATCCCTGATAGCACACCAGCAGCGGCTAGCGGATCGGCGCCCGGCTGCCACTCAGCGAAATCCTCCAGCACCAAGACCGTGCCCTCGGCGGTGTCCTCGGCCTGGTAACAGGCTGGCACCCGCACACGAATGACCGGTGCGATCTCCCGGTAGAACCGCACCTCCGCCCGGAAGCTATCCAAAGCCTCGGAGAGGGAGCCCGGGGCTGGGCGATCTCGCCGCTTCACATGGACGCGCACCGCGTCATGCTACGAGACCAGCCGGGGTGGGCCCGGCCGTCGCCACTGCGCGCCTGATAGGGCGGTGAACCGGGATCAGCACCAGTCACCCATGGACAGGCTGATCAGGCCAGTCGAGCTGAAGGATCGCAGGCGGGTAAATAGGGGTCCGCGTCTCGGTGAGCTTCCAGACGGGAGCACGGGGTTTCGATGGTTTCATCTACCAGACAAGGTGGCGGGGTTAGCGCCGATGCGCGTGGCCGGATTCTGGCCGGACAACAGCGCGTAATAGAGGAGAACGTTGCGCGCCGGTGAGAGTCGTGACGGCAGGTGAGGCCACATGTGCCAGGTCACAACAGCCGTCGGCACAATCTACGGATCAGAAGGTTGGGGGTTCGAGTCCCTCCAAACGCGCCATTGAATGACCAGGTCACAGGCCTGATGCCTCATCCGCTGGTCTCGCCCAGGCCGAATCTGGACTCATTTTGGACTTACGCGCCTCCTGGGCGGCACCGTCTAGCCGGTCGGCGTAGCGGTCCATGTCTCCGGGGTAAAGATGGCCGTACAGGTCCAGTGTCGTGGTGATGCTGGCATGCCCCATGATCTCCTGGAGCATGTTCGGCGGGTACCCGGACTGGATCATCAGTGAGGCGGCCGTGTGCCGCAAGTCGTGAACCCGGGATCGTGGCAAGAGGCCTCGTTCTTCCAGGCCGCCGGGTTAGCCGCTGCTGCCATGCCGCTGGCGTATCTGCCGGATCGCTTCTTGGATGCCGCCAGTCCAAGGGTCGCCATGCCCAGGAAGCAGTTGATCAGCAGAGATCGCATCCAGGCGGGCCAGCGATTCGACCGCCTGGGTGGCGTCTGCGGTGAACGGCGCGACCTGGGGGCCGCGGGTCCCCGTGGTCACCGCGTAGGTGGCGAATGCGTCCCCAACGAACAGGGCGCCGAGCGATGCGACGTGCAGGGCGGCGCTGCCGGGGGTGTGGCCGGGTGTCAAGATGACCCGCGGGCTGCCCGGGACGTCCAAGGTTGCCCGGTCACCGAAGGTCGCGACCTCGTGCAGCTTGGGGGTGCGCAGCCCGCCGTGCAGCGCGCTGAACCACAAGAACCCGAGGAGGGGCCCAAGCTTGATGGGGCCGTAACCCTTCGCGGGGTTCGGCACCTCGCCGCGGGCCAGGGCGGCGTCGGCTTCGTGCACCGACACCGGGACCTGTCTCTCGCGGCGTAGCCGCTCCGCGAACCCGATGTGGTCGGTGTGCCCGTGGGTGAGGACCAGCGCCTTGACGTCGGCGGGCGTGCGTCCCATCGCGGCGAGCTCCCGGTCGATGTCCTTGTAGAAGCCGGACACCCCAGCGTCGATGATCGTCACCTCGCCAGCCTGCTCGATGAGGTATGCGTTGATCATGCTGTTGTTGCCGATCCGGTGGATGCCCGGCGCAATCTTCATGATGAGAGCCTCCACCCGGCAGGATAATCGGCGGCCCGTGTGGCACAGTTACCGCCCGGCCGTACGCGTTCGGCCATCCGCGCGAAATCGGCCAACATCGGGTGACAGCCGGTAACTAGCGTCGGCCGACACCAGCACGCGTGGAACCGCCGATCTGCACAGCGATCTTGCCGCCTAGCTGGCTGCTCGGGTTGCGCTGTAACTGGCGGTTCTGCCTGGGGCAAATCTCTTGCGGGGCCTCGGTCTTGCCCGCGCTCTCTCGGCTGGTTCTGTCCATCCCGGCTGGTCATGCTGACGGGGTGGGCGGCAGAAGCCGGGCCGTGCGCCGCAGGACCGCAGCGAGGATGGCAGTGACGGCGAGGAGCAGCGCGGGCAAGAACAGCACCCGTGAGGTGCTCAGTGGTGAGCAGCGCCCGCGGCCGCTGGGAGTCTGAGGCTTCGACCAGGGCCGGTAGTTGTCTACCGGAGGCGCTCGGTACCAGCTATATGTAATGGTCGTCTTGCGCGCTCAGCATTGACTGCGGCGGGAAGGTTCCCCTTGGCTCGAAATAGATCGGCGGCTCTGCTTCGCGCGAGCGTGCCGTCAGCAGGCAGCCCCCGTGTTTCGAGAGTGCCGGCGAGTGTGAGCAAAGCTTCCGCAACGTCGGGCACGAGATCGGTTTGCTCGGCCAGCTCTAGGCCGCGCCTGGCGGCAGCTTCGGCATCGGCTGCTGAGCCCCGGAGCATCAGGGCACGCGCCTGGACGATGTTCCGCCGGATGACCATCTGGCGGTCTGGCACCAGGACGGACTGTTCCAGTGCGTCGGCGAGCCGGAGGAACTCGCGCGGTCGGTCCTGTGCGGCGACGGCCATGCAAAGCGCGGCGTCGACGGTCTCGCACCACCAGATGTCACCGAAGCCCGCTAGCGTCGCCCGGGCCTCCCGGAGCCTCTGTTCCCCCTGCTCTGGGTTCCCAACCGATGTTTCGACCTGCCCCATGGCCAGCTGGTGGGTAGCTCCGAGCCAAGAGAGCCCATGGCGGTCAATCGCCTCGCGCCACCGCTCCTCGTGCTCGCGGAAGCTCGACTCCTTCCCTCGGGCGAGAGCCGCGACAGCGCGCAACGCGCCTGCGGCTGCGGCAGCTATCTCGTTGTCGTCGGTTCCGGGAAGCTTGGAGGCGACCTCCGCGAACCGGCCGAAAGGCAGGGGACCGGCGACTGCGAACCAGACCAAATCGGCCGCCGCCTGCGTGGCTTCCCTGGTGCGCTTGGCCACAAGACCAAGCTCGAGTGCGCGGAGCGCCCAGGCATGGGTTTCGGCGGCCCGGCCCAGCATCGCCTGGAGGTAGTCGATGGCGATGGCAGCCTCGGCAAGTCCAACGTTGTCTCCCATTTCCTGCAAGGCATCGGCCGCGGCCCGCGTTTCGAGCAGGGCGGTTTCGATCTCGGCCTCGGTGGGTGACCGGTAGACGCAGTTGGACTGGAGCTGGATGAAGGCACGCAGTGCTTCCCGTTCCGACCCGGCCGCGCGCGCCTGCGCGACCGCCTCAGTGAGGAGAGACTCGGTCTCACCGGGCCTGCCCGTTTCGGTCAGGGCAACCCCCAGGTTCGGAAGCAGGTTTAGCCGGGTTGGAGACCGCTCGGGTAGCAGTCTCTCCGCGCGTCCCAGCAGGTCACGCGAGGTGATCATGTCGAGCGCGGCGAAGGCTCGCTCGCCGGCGCTGGCGAACCGTTCTCCAGCCCTGGAGGCGAGGTCCACCGATGGGCCGTCCCTCAGGCCGATCTCCTCGCGCAGATGCAGGGCCTGTTCGAGGTGCCGGCCCACGGCCTCGTCGACGTCGGGCCGGTCTGCGTCCTTCTCCGCGATCCAGTTCGCGAGCGCCTCGTGCAGCTCGGCTCGGAGCTCCTTCGACACGCCACGGTAGGCGGCCTCACGGACGAGCGCGTGCGCGAAGCGCCACTGCCCGGCCGCCTCATCCTCCGGCTCGACCAGACCCCGCCGGTCCAGTTCCGCGACCGCTTCTTCGATCGCCTCTGAAGAAAGCCCGGCCGCGAGAGCGGACAAAGCGGGCACCCGGAAGCGCCGGCCCTCGATGGACGCTCGCTCCAGCACCTGCCGGGTCGCCGGGTCGAGCCGGTCAAGCCGGGCAGTGAGCAGAGCCTGCAGCGTCGTAGGTATCTCCACGTTCGGATCCTGCGGCCCTACCCAGCGCCCGCCGGAAAGGTACCCCTGATCCGCCAGCATCGCCGTGAGTTGTTCCAGGTAGAGCGGGTTGCCCTCGGCTGTCTCGCAGACCCGATCGAAGACGAGGACAGGAGCATCCTGCCCCAGCAGCGCGGCAGCCAGCCGCCGGGCGGCCTCGCTCGAAAGAGGAGGAAGTGTGGCCGTGATCGTCCGAGGCTTGCCTGCCCCCCAGCTAGGGCGCTGCTCGAGCAGTTCGGGCCGCGCAAGGCAGAGCACAAGCACCGGCCCGTGGACCCGCTCCACGACCAAGTCGACCAAGTCGAGCATCGGCTGCTCCGCCCAGTGGAGATCCTCCAGCACCACGACCAGAGGACGATCTGTGGCCAGAATCTCAAGCAGGCGACGCACGGCCCAGGAAGTATCCGAGGCGCGGGCCTCGCCCACTCCAAGAACCTGGGCGATGCGCTCGGCCACCGCTTGCCCGTCGGGGTGCGCCGTTAGTCTTTGGCCAAGCCGCTCTGCCACGATCTCGGCTTCGCCCGAGGGGCTCCCCGCCGCCTGCGCGAGCAGCTCCGCGAGCGGCGCGAAGGTGACCCCCACTCCGTAAGAGGGGGTCTGCCCCACCAGAACGGTAGCCTCCTCGCCGAGGGTGTCCGTAAACGCCGCGGCGAGGCGAGATTTCCCCACACCAGGTGGGGACAACACCGTGACCAGCACGCAGGCACGAGCTTCAACCGCGTCCTCCAAAGCCCCCCGCAGCGATGCCAGGCGCCTGTCACGCCCCACGAACGGCGTCTCCACCCGGACCGGCACCGAGTGAACCCCGGTGACCCGATAGACGGTGACAGGTTCGGTCTTTCCTCTCAGCTCCACCAGCCCGAGCGGAGCCAGATCGACCTTCCCCCGGAGCAAAGGCTCGGCCGATCCGGAGACCAGCACGTCCCCGGGATCAGCAACCGCCTGGAGCCGCGCCGCGGTGTTATACACGTCCCCACCTATGCTGCCGCGCCTGGCTGCCCCCTGGTCGGCGAACACCTCGCCGGAGCTGATCGCAATGCGGACCCGCGCCCTAAGGCCGGGATCGGAGAGCTCCGCCTCGAGTTCCGCGGACGCTTTCACCATCTCGAGGGCCGCTCTCACCGCCCGGAAAGCATCGTCTTCATGCGCGACCGGAATCCCGAAAGCGCCGACAACCGCGTCGCCGATGAACTTCTCGACCGTTCCACCGTGGCGCTCAATCGCCGCCGCCATAACCTCGAAGTAGCGGTCAAGGAACCTGCGGAGCGGCTCAGCATCAAGGCGCTGCCCCAGCCCAGTCGAGCCAACCAGATCGCAAAAAAGAGCTGTCACGAAGCGGCGGCGAGGCTCGGGCACCACCAAGAGCCGCCCCCCGCACCCGTTACAGAACCTGGCCGCTTCGACATTGGCCGTCCCACACCCCGGACAAGCCCACATGCCGAAAGTCTGGGTCAGGGCAGGTCGTACCGCAAGCTTGCACCCGCACCTCGTGCAGTCAGTGGCCCGGCTGCCCTAGCGTGGAGCCCGTCAGTACCGCGGCCCTTGGTAGAGCTCTACATGCAACCTCAGGAAGCCGGGGCAGCCGCGCGTGCAACCGCCGTTATGGCGGACAACGTCCTCGCTCGGCGGCGTTGCCTTCTATGCCACACCAATTGGCTGATCCGCAGGCTGTCGGTGCCACTCGGCTTGACCCGCTTCGGCGGACACGGGGTTTCAATTGACGTGGCGTCACCGATCGCTGCGCGAGCTGGCGATCGCCCTGGCCACTGAGACAAGTCGGACCCGCGGCGCCGCAGGTGCCGCCAGTCACCTCGCTGCGTTGCCGAATCAAGCCGTATCAAGATCAAGACATCCCATCAGCCAGGGCTGTCAAGGCGGGCGGCGCCCTGCGGCGCCGCTGGCCCGGCGTCAGCGCAGGCCTCTGGTCTTAGGAGGCCACACTGGCGAGTCGGCATCTAACGGGGCGCCGCCCGACTGCCGGCCGGAGCGCCTTGACTTTGAACAGCAAAGTATATTAGCTTTGCACTACAAAGCAATCGGAGGGAGCAGGTCCATGGAAGGACCACACGACATCGGTCAGAGCCCGAGAGCCAGCGATAGCGACGGGCTCGATCCGCGCGAGGCGGCGCGGCTGCTCGCCCAGACCGAGCGGGAGGCGCAGCGGCAGTTCAATCTGAGCCCGATGTGGATTACCGCGGTCATGGGCGCCGTGATCCTTGTCGCCTATGGGGCGCTGTGGCTCTCGACCCGGGGGCAGCATCCATACAAGGGCCCGAACTTCGGCGTGGTCGCGCTGGTATATGCAGCGGTGGCAGTCGCGATCGCGGCGTCGGTGAAGGTCTACCGGCGCGCGACCGCTGGCGTCAGCGGGCCGCCGGTGAGACAGCAGCAGGCCGAGGGGGTCGCGATCTTGGTGTCGTTCGTGCTAGGCAGTCCCGTGCTGCAGGGCGCGATGAAGCATTATGGCGCCAGCGATGCGATCGTCTACGGGGTGATCCCGGCGGCGGCGCCACTGATCATCGTCGGCACGACCGTGCTGGGGATCGCCGCCAGCAAGGCCGACTGGCGGCAGTTCGGTGCCGCGCTCGCGGTAGTGATCGCAGGCGTCGTGGCCGCGTTCGTGGGGCCGAGTGGGGCGTGGCTGGCAGCGGGGATCGGCCTGTTCATCGCCATGGTCGGCTACGCCGCAGCGGACTCCTTGCGGCATCGCCGTCTGTCACTGCAGGCATGACGGCCGACTCGCTTGACCCGGTGATCCACGCCCCAGCGCGGCTGCGGATCGTCGCCACGCTGGCCGCGCTCCCCGAAGGAGCCAGCCTGTCGTTCACCCGCCTGCAGGACGTGCTCGAGCTGACCCCCGGCAACCTGATCACCCACCTGCGCAAGCTCGAGGACGCCGGCTACCTCCAAAGCGAGACAACCGGCAACGGGAGAGCATCGCGCACCTCGATCGCGCTCACCCGCCACGGCCGCGCCGCGCTCGACACCTACACCGGTGCGCTCCGCGACCTGCTCGGAGGGCTGTAGCGCGATCCCCGATCCAGAGAAAGTCCGTCCGGTTCCAGATCGTACGGCCAGAGGTTGCCCACACCCAGCGATTCCGGTTCACCCCCACGCCAGGCCGCGACATGGCTCACCAGCCTTCACGGCTGAACCACCGGATCAAAAGCCCTGTCAACGGCGAGACTGACCGGGAGACATGAGATGGCCCGCGGGCTGACCTGTGGGACGGTAAAGGTTGCAGCTCACCGCCAGGCGGTGTGATCCTCGCGGACCGGTCGAGCAGCTTGGTCCGGCTTTGAACCGATCCGGCGGCCGCGACCCGAGCTGCGGTGCGGCTTGCGGCCGGGCCAACTCACGTCACTGAAGCCGACGGCGCGGGGGCGACTGGACGGCGTCAGGTCTCGGCGGCGCCGCGCTCCTTGAGCCAGTCAACGAGAATCTGGCGCTGGGTGTCGGTTCCGCCCGCGGCCTGAAGTGCAGTCTGCTCCGAGTATTCAGGGATGAAGTTGATATTGGCCCCGTGGGCCAGGAGGTGCTCGGCCATCCGGCGCTGGCCGCCGTGACAGGCCTGCCAGAAGGCCGCGTCGATGTCGCTGCTGGTCGGCGGCGGGTCAGCCGCCAGGAACTCATCTGCCCTGGCCTGGTGTCCTAGCCCGGCCGCCTGCCACAAGGTGCCGATGCGCGCGTCCCGGGCGACGAGCAGCCGGGCGACATGCCAGCACCCATAGCCGACGGCATTGGCCAGCGGGGTGCCGATCGACCCACCGGGAACCTCGATGTCCGCGCCGCCATCGATAAGAGCCGCTGCTACGTCTACATCATCGCTGCTGGCCGCCCAGTGCAGCGGCGTCTCGTCGCACCGGGTGGGGTGGCGGAAGCTGGGGTCTGCCCCAGCCTGGATCAGCAGCCGCACAATCTGGGGGCCGTTGGGATAATAACCCGGCCAGTCAGCGACCAGGTGCAACGGAGTCCTGAAGCCTTTGCTGTCGGTGATCCAGGCCCGGGCCAGCCGCGGGTCCTGCGACAAGAGCCGCCGGATCGTATCGACATCGCCTTCATGAACGGCGGCAGTAAGCTCGACGGCGCGCGGGTCATCCGCCCGGATCTCCAGGCCGTTCGTCTCATCGCCCACAGACACAATCATCCCAGCAGGCTAGGACACAGGCAGAACGATCGACTCTCAGGGCGCCTTAGGCCGGGCTGGTGGTTTCACGCCTGGTGTGAAGCCGCAACCCGGTGAGGAAGCTGCTGATACCGAGTTCGATGGCGTCGGCGGCCTCGGTGGCGTCCATGTCCCAGAAGTTCCGCAGGAATTCCCAGGATGCGGCTGAATACAGGATCTGCAGCACCGCGGCGGCGCGGTCACGTACCTGCGGCAGCGCGCCGGGGACCGTACTGTCGATGCAGGCCTCGAACATGGCGCGTCGCATCGGCTGCTGGCGTCGTCGCACTGCGAGGCCCTGGGGTGAGTGGAGCATGGCCTGGAAGCGTGGGGCGCCGGCGTCGAACCCGGCGAAGGACTCCCGCATCGCCGCGACCAGCTGCTCCTCGTCGGTGGCCGCGAAGTCAGCGTGGGTGAGGTCGGCGACGATCCAGTCCCACAGCGCTCCCTCGAGGTTTTCCTTCCTGGGGAAGTGCCGCTATACAGTCCGCTCCTGGACCTCGGCGGCGGAGGCGACCGCGGCATAGGTCAAGTCGGCGCCGTCCTGCATCACCGCCACACAGGCTCCGACGATCCGCTCTCGCGTGGCTGCCGCTTGCGACTCGCGCAGTGGGGAGTGGTAGCTCCCCCTTGCCTTCATGTCAGAGACACTGGTCGGCCCCGAGGACGTCCTGTGCTTGTCCTTGCGAAGGGCACGGGCGACTGCCGGTCGTGCCATTCCTCGGCCGGAACCGCTCTGGGATTACCTGACCATGCGGAAGCAGATGATTGCCGGAACCCGGAAAGGCTGGCCCTGGTACGCCCGGACGGCTCCCAGGATGAGGTACACCAGGTGCGCGATGCCGAGCGCGAGGAAAGCCAGCACCATCAGCAGGATGCCGAAGCCATGGGTGGCAACCGCGAGGAGGATGCCGACGATGACGATCGCTATCGACTCGATGACGGCGGTAATCCCCATGTTGAGTCCCTGTGCCGCGTGGAACCTGACGTAGCGGGATTCGTTCATCTTCACCAGGTAGATCACCAGTGGCGCGATGATGCTCGCGAACAGGGCCAAGACGTACGAGAGCATCGCCCATGTCTGGTCATCGGACGCCCCGCGCGGGCCGTAGCCCTGCGGCCTGTCCTGCCGGCCGTAGCCCGGCTGGCCCGTGGGCGGGATGTAGCCCGGCTGGCCGGTGGGCGGGATGTAGCCCGGCTGGGTATAGCTCTGCGTGCTGTCCTGCGGGTTTCCGGGGGTGGTCATGAAGCCCCGCCGCCTTTCGTCGGTCACAGCTGTCCAAACTGTGGAACCACGGGACAGGATTGCGCAGCCTGCCGATCGCGCGCAAGCAGGGGAGACCACCATGTGCAAGTGCCGGACGACGGGGCAGTGGGACCTCGGCCCGTAGACCGGGTAATGCGGCGGGATCCCGGCCGCTTTCATCGACCGGGACAGGGGCCTGCCGCTCCTGCCGGCGCAGCCGGGGGCCGAGGCAGACCGGAAGCAGGTGTCCGGCTCGTTGCCAGCACAGAGCAGGGACCGATTCGGACGGCCTCAACCGTGGCTGAGCCCACGCTAGTCCGTGGGTTCAAGGATCGAGCAAGCTGGCGTCCCAGCACGGCCCGGTAGGTGACAATGCGGTATGCCTGCCGCGTGGCGGCGTCAAGACCTGGTCTGTAGGTCCATGCCGAAAAGGAGCAGGTGGGGGGCCGGGAGCTCGTCGGGGGTGGCCGGGAGTTCGGTGAAGCCGACGTGCCGGTAGAACCCGGCTGCCTTGTGGTTGCCCCGGGGGACGTGCAGATGCACCCCCGCAGATCTCTGCTCGCGGAGGACCGCGATCAGTGTCTTAGTCATCTGGCGCCCTAGTCCGCTCGCCTGCAGGCGCGGTAGCAGGTCGATATGCAGATGTGACGGGTATCGTGCTGCCAGCCCGAGCGGGATGCGCCAGGGATGGTGGATCATGTGCGCCACCTGCTGGTCGGGCGTTAGCTGCTCTCCGGGAAGGCTGGCCGGGGGATCGGGATAGCGGGCGCGCAGGCGGGGCCACCAAGTGCGTTCCAGTTGTTCCTCGAAGTCCCGGGTATCGAGCGCGCCCAAGATGTAGCCGCCCACGCCTGTGGTGTCTTCTGCCACGAAAGCCAGCTCTGGCTCGAACAGCCCGTAGGGAGCTGCGAAAAAGTGGCCAGGCAATCTGGGGTCGCGGTAAAGCGAGGTTGCGTCCCGGCCGTCGTCGCCGGTCAGCAGGCAGATCTGGTACAAGGCGCCGAGATCACTGGGGCGGTAAGGACGGATGAGCGCTTGCATGCGATCCATGTGCTCGCTTCCGGGCTGGTACCTGGACAGGGTGAAGTTTCTGGTACTGGCTGCCCCCCACACTCTCAGGGCCACGGCGAACCGAGGCATGCCGCTCATGTGCCGCAGCCAGGCGTGCAGCCTAAAGACCGGGCCTGGCAGACACCAGCACACCGCCTAGCACGTCGCGACCAGCATGCTGTTCCGGCGAGCTGGGCGGGACCGCCAAGCTGTAAACGACGGGTCAGCCAAGCGAGGTCAGACTGATTGGCTGGGCTGGGCCGCAGCATGCAAGCATGAGGCGATGAGCTGGGATGAGGCGTTCGCGGACCGCTACGAGGACTGGTCGGCGGAGATGACGGCCGATATCGCGTTCTACGCCGGGCTGGCACGCCAGGCGGCCGGGCCACTGGTCGAGCTCGCGATCGGCAACGGGCGGGTCGCCATCCCGGTCGCGCAGGCGACCGGCCAGCCGGTCATTGGCATCGACTCCTCGCCGGCGATGCTAAAGCTGGCCCGGGCCCGGGCTGCCGCGGCAGGCGTCCAGCTGCACCTGTACGAGGGTGACATGCGCGAGCTGGCCCTGGACGAGCCAGCTGCGCTGATCTACTGCCCGTTCCGGGCGCTGCTGCACCTGCCGGCCTGGGCCGACCGCCGCCGCGCCTTCCAGCGGGTCGCCGCCTCGCTCCAGCCGGAGGGGCGGTTCGCCTGGAACGCCTTTGCGTTCGACCACCACATCGCCGCGCGGCTGGACGGCCAGCATCAGCAGGAGCCGGTGCCGCACACCAACCGGTACGCGGTGGGCGACAACCGGATCGACATCACCCTCGACGGCGGTGCAACGAGCTCGCTGTGGTGGGCCACCAAGAACGAATGGCTCGGGCTGATCGATGTCGCGGGCCTGGAGGTGGAGGCGCTCTACGGCGGCTTCGCCGGAGAGCCGTTCGGCGACGACAGCGGGGAATACGTGTTCATCGCCCGCCGCCGCTAATCAGCGCTCAGATGGCTGTGCCATTGACATGCCATCAATCACGGTCAAGGACGGCGCAAGCCGGACAGGGCATTTGCATATTCCCCGCAGCGGACACGGGCCGTTGTTCCGAGGCGCCCGTTAGGTCGCTCGCCAGATAGTGTGCTGCGGTGCGGGATCGCCATGGCCTGTAGTCCGCGTTAGCATCGCCGCCTGCACCCGGAATTCGAACAGGTGCTGCTCCTCACCCGGTGGTGGCAGGGCGGAGCCGGAGCGCTCGTCGGCGAATTGCTGTGCCAGCCGCTGGCGGACCTGGGCATGCGAGACGTAGCTGGCCGCCCCGCTCAGATAGAAGGCGTCCTCGTTGTCTTCAAGGGGAAACGAGTGCATCGCATAGCGCCCGTCGCGGTGGAGATCCCTCTGCTTGGGCGACGGGACGATGAAGGCATACAGCCCGGTCTCGGTGAACAGCGGGCACATCGGATGCAGCCGTGGCCCGCCGTCGGCACGCACTGTGCCGAGAAACGCCAAGCCGACGCCGTAGTTGTACAGCAGCTCGGCTCCCTGGCGGGCAAGGCGGGGCTGCTGGGCCTTGAAGTCCCTCCACGAGATCATGCCGATGAAGCCTGGCAATTTCAAAGCCGCCTGTCAACGGCCGTCAAAAGGCCCGGGGATGGAGCGCTCGATCGACACGATCGGCTGCTCGCGGGCGAGCTCTCCGGCGATGGCGGGCGCATCCGAGTTGGGGTGTGAGCCTCTCGTCGGTGCCCTTCGTCACCTCGACTCCCCTCCACAGGGCAGCCGAAGGCCCTGCGCGGAGCATTCGCCTCCCAGCATCAGGATGGGCCCTGCTGTCGATAGCCCGGGCAGGCACAGACGTCACCGCTGGTTGTGACCAACGACCCTGACGCAGTGCTCTGCGTGGGCGCAGCGTCAAAGCATGGAGGTGGGTCCCATGCAGACTCGCAGGGGCCTGGTGGTAGGCGCTGGCCTGTTCGCCGCGCTAGTCGCGGCCGCCGTCGTCTGGAGCATTCGGGCCGTCCACCCATGGCCGCACACTTCACTCAATCAATTCCTCGCCATCTTCGGGCGCGCCAATACGGCGGCCTGGCCGATGCAGGTCGTGTGGTACCTGGCCGCGCTGGCCATGGTCGGGCTTGCCCTGTGGCCGGTGCGCCGCGCATCCCAGCTAATTTGCACGTTGGCGGCGGCGTATTTCGCGTGGATCGGGATCGCCTATTTCACCTGGCTCATGCCCGGCATGCACTTTGCCTCGTGGTGGGCCGCTGCCTTCACGCTCCAGGCCATGCTGCTGGTGATTGCAGGCGTGGTGCGCAGCGATCTAGTGATCCGCCCCAGCAAGGACCTCGCATCGGGCCTGGGTGCGCTCTCCATCGCCTATGCGCTTATCGGCTATCCGCTCGTCGGATTGGCCGGTGGGCACCCGTTGCGCACGCTGCCAGTATTGGGAGTGTCGCCCTGCGTGACGGTCGTCTTCTTCTTCGGCCTGCTGCTATGGGCGCGGCCGCCAGCACCGAAGTACGTGCTGCTCGTGCCACTGGCGTGGGCGGTGGGCGCGGCACCGCCGGACCTGGCCCGGGGCGTCGCGGGGGACTACGGCATGCTCGTCGTCGCCCTGATCAGCGTGGGCCTGATTATCTGGCGGGACCGTGCCTCATCCCCAGCCTGGCAGAGCCTGACCGCCGGGCTGCTGTTCGCCCTGATTATCGCCTGGTCCGGCCACGAGGATGTGCTGATGGGCCTGGCGGTCGTCCTGGCTGCTGTGGCACTGGTGCAAGCCATCAACAGGGACCACCGACCGCCTCACCGGAGGCCAATCCCTCCCGCCCGGATGGCCAAGATGAAGGTCAGTTAGCGCGACAGCCCCAGGCGCTGTGGCCGGAAGCAGCAGCCGCAGGCCGACAACCGCAAACTGGCCGAGAACGGCAGGCTCAGCAGCATCCGCAGGCGAGTGACTCTTGCGCCCCGCGACGGCTCGAGTGCCGCCCCATTAGTTCCTTGACGCCCACCCCAAGTTCCGCCGCAGCGTCTACCGCAGCGTCAAGGACATCAACCAGCGGTGGGAACGAGCGCTGCCGGCCGTCCTGGAGCTCGGAAGCGGCAATGTTTGGTAAATCCCTGGTAACGCATCTAGGCGCGGTGGAGGGGGCGGGCGTAGCGTCCGGGGCGCCTCCGGTGACGTGTGGGCAGGAGCCGACCGCGGCAGGCGCAGAAAGGACGGCCAGATGAGACGGGTACTTTTCGGGCTCGCGGTGACGGCGATTACCGTGTTGGCCCTTGCCGGGCCTGCGAGCGCGGCGTCTGGCCAGGTAACCCAGTTCCGATTCCACGGGCCGTTCGCGGAGGCGGACTGGTCCACCAGCACGGCCACCAGTTTCACCGACATCTACATCAACGTGTCCCGCTCGAAGCAAGGCCCCGAGCTGTACGTCGACCACTTCACCGGTCACCTGGACGCGCACGGCAACTTCACCGGCGGGACCGACACATTCGCCGACGTGACGAGCGGCTTCTCGTTCACCATCGACCAAAGGAAACTGACAATTGCCAGCACCAGCGGGTCGGGCCTGCCGGCCACGACCTGTTCCGTCGATGCTAATGGCAATCCGACCAGCTGCAGCCACACCACCATCGGCGTGACCGCGCACTGGACCGGCAATGGACCCATTACCAGAGGTGTCTCCAACGATCATTTCAAGACCGGCGGGTTCAGTGTGAGAGACCATTTCAACGGGACCGACCGCAACGCCGCGGCAACCGGAGCCATCAGCGGCGTCACGCTCAGCCCAGCCGAGCTGCAGTACGCCGACCTGGGCATCACCAACTCGGGTACTGTCACCGTCTGCCACGGCACTGGCTGCTAGCCGAACCCGGGTAGCTGGCAGCGACGCTGCGGCCTGCCGCCGTCCAACGTTCTGACGGTGCGTGGGCCGCAGCGCCCGCCTGGCTGCCGGTCGGCGGGGTTACGAGCCACGGCACGGGCCAGCAGATGACGGCTTAAGCCGGGGTGGAGGGTGACGCAGGGCCCGGGTGAGCTCAGTAACCGATCAACAGAGCCACCAGGCCAGAACTTGGCGATCATGATTACTGAGGGCTGGCTGGGTGGGGCAGCGGCAGGCGGTCCTTGAAAACCGCAAGACGAAACGCCGCGGCTGCTGCCAATACTGTTGCCAAGCTGGCAGACAACCACCGGGTGGCGACAGGCGGGGAATATCGGTCCAGAAGGCGAGCACCACCGGACGGTTCTGGACAGTCTGCCCATATCTACGGATCAGAAGGTTGGGGGTTCGAGTCCCTCCGAGGTGCCCAGGTCACAGGCCCCTACCCGCTCTGGGAAGGGGCCTTGTCGTGCGGGTGGGAGCCATGTTGGGAGCTACGGTGGCTTGCGCCCAGGACCGAACAGTGCCCGGCTCATGGACGCAACGGCGCGGCGGTCTCCTTCCACCGGGTGCCCGTAGACGTCCTTTGTGATCGTGATGCCGGCGCCCCAAGATCTCCGACACCACATACAGCGGTGTGCCCTGGGCGAGCATCAGCGAGGCGCCCCGGTGGCCCAACCCGGTCCGGTTGCACAGCGTGGCGAAGGCGTACAGGCGGGCCAGGTAGGAGGCGGAGGTTTCGTGCCGTTGGGCAGGACCGCGACCGAGAGCCGCATCAGCCCGGCGCGGCCCTTGGCCTTCGGCGCTGGTCTCTGGCGCAGGCCGGCGTGGCGACCGGGGTCGCGCGCGGTTTCACTGGTAGGTGGCCAGGAACGACGTATAGGTGACCGTAACGCCGGTGGCGAGTTGCATGCGCAGGCCACAGTTGCCGGTCGTGAGGGAGCTGTCCGCCGCGGTGATGGTCCACGCGGTGGGTTCGGTGCTGCTGCTGGGCCAGGCTTTGACGTTCAGGGTGGTCC
>Ga0306920_100003119_pt1 | contig 21033 bp, 15 predicted proteins | sample flu12Cox44000170_FD_204666 | JGI IMG/M metagenome (GOLD analysis project Ga0306920, IMG submission 204666) | Lab enrichment of tropical soil microbial communities from Luquillo Experimental Forest, Puerto Rico - flux4day.12C.oxic.44.000.170 (v2)... | ecosystem: Environmental > Terrestrial >... | reverse complement strand
CAGCACCTGCTTTACCGGATTCATCGCGGCCTGGCCGAGACCGCAGATCGAGGCATCGCTCATGACCCGGGTCAGCTCCTGCAGCAATGCCTCGTCCCAGTGCGGCGCGGTCATCAGCTTGACCGCTATCTCGGTGCCGGCGCGGCACGGCGTACACTGGCCGCAGCTCTCATCCTCGAAGAAGCGCAGCAGGTTCAACGCCACCGCCCTCATATTGTCCTTGTCGGAGAGGACGACCACCGCGGCCGAGCCGATCAAGCACCCTTCAGGTTCGAGCGTGCCGAAATCGAGCGGAATGTCGGCCATCGCCGCCGGCAATACGCCGCCCGAGGCACCTCCCGGCAGATAGCCTTTGAAGGTGTGTCCTTCGGCCATGCCGCCGCAATACTCGTCGATGAGCTGACGAGCTGTGATGCCGGCCGGGGCTAGCTTGACGCCGGGGTCTTTCACTCGCCCCGACACCGAGAAGGTGCGGCGCCCCTGGCGGCCGTTGCGCCCCGCCAGGGTGAACCATTCGGGGCCCTGCTCGACGATGTCGCGGACCCAGTAGAGGGTCTCGACGTTGTTGCACAGGGTCGGCCGGCCGAAGAGCCCGACCTGGGCGGGGAAGGGGGGTCGCTGCCGTGGCAGCCCGCGCTTGCCTTCGATGCTTTCGAGCATCGCCGATTCTTCGCCGCAGATATAGGCGCCGGCGCCGCGGCGAAGATGAATGCGCGCATGACGCGCCAGCCCAGCCGCCTCGACCGCGGTGATCTCGCCTTCGAGGATCATGCGGCATTGCGGGTACTCGTCGCGCAGATAGATGTAAATCTCTGCCGCCTCGACTACCCAGGCGGCGATCAGCATGCCTTCAAGAAAACGATGCGGGTCGGTTTCGAGGAAGTAGCGGTCCTTGAAGGTGCCGGGCTCGCCCTCGTCGGCATTGACTGCGACCAGCCGGGGCAACGGCTCCTGGCGCACCAGGCGCCATTTGCGTCCTGCCGGAAACCCCGCCCCGCCTAGCCCGCGCAGGCCCGAATGTTCGAGGGGCTCGATCACCTGGTCGCGTGAGCGCTCGCCCACCAGGCAGGATTGCAGCAGGCGATAACCGCCGGCCGCACGATAGGCGTCGAGGCCGACAAATTCGGGGGTGGGCGGGTGTGTTTTGCCCGCTGCGACGGCCACGCCGACACTGGTGATGGTGGCGTTTTCGTGTAGCGCGTGGCCGATCGCCACGACCGGAGCATGATGGCATCCCCCCATGCAGGGCGCGCGAACCACCCTGACGCCATCACCCAGGCGGGTCTCCAGGTCGGCGAGGAGTTGCACTGAGCCCACGAGTTCGCAGCTCAGGCTGTCGCACACGCGAACAGTGATACGTGGTGGCGGAGCTTCGTCGTCCATGACGATGTCGAAATGGGCGTAGAATGAGGCGACCTCGTAGACCTCGACGAGCGCCAGCCGCATCTCCTCGGCGAGCGCCGCCAAATGACGCGCGTGCAGACAGCCGAAATGGTCCTGCAGCAGGTGCAGGTGCTCGATCAGCAGGTCGCGGCGGCGGTCACGGTCGCCGAGTAGCGTTTGGACCTCGGCAAGTGCCGTCGGATCGACTTGCCGGCCTTTCGGGTGGTCGGGCCCGCGCCGGCGTCCGGAGCCCGGATGGATACGGCGGTCGTGGTGTAGAAAGGGTGGCATCAGAGGCTTAGACCGCCCCTTCCTTGTGCATTGCCGCGATCTCTTCCTTGCCATAGCCGAGCCAGTCGAGGATCTCGTCGGTGTGCTCGCCCAAGAGCGGCGAGCGTTTGACCTCGACCGGCGAGTCGGAAAGATTGATCGGCGAGCCGACCTGGACATAGCGGCCGCGTGTTGGGTGGTCGACCTCGACCAGAAAGCCGCGTTTATAGAGCGACTTGTCCTCGTAGATGTCCTTCATCGACAGGATCGGCCCGCACGGCACGTCGACGTCGTTCAATTCCGTCATGACCTCGAACTTGGTCTTGGTCATTGTCCATTTCTCGATGATCGAGAAGCATTCTGGGATCTTGGGCAACCTTGCCTGCGGTGTTGCAAAGCCGGGATCGGTGATCAATTCCTCCCGTCCGCACAGTTTCATCAGCGACTCCCAGCTCGGTGGCTGGATGATCACATAAACATAATCGTTGGGGCCGCCCGGCGCGCAACGCAAAGCCGCACCCGGCTGGCCGCCGCCCGAGGCGTTGCCGGCCCGCGGCACCGCGTCGCCGAACTCCTTGTTCGGGTATTCCGGCAGCGGCCCTTTCACGATCCGCTGCTGGTCGCGCATCTTGACCCGGCATAGGTTCAGCACGGCATCGGTCATCGCGACCTCGACGCGCTGACCCTTGCCGGTGCGCTCGCGCTGATAAAGCGCGGCAAGCACGCCGGCGATCGTGTGCACGCCGGTGCCACTGTCGCCGATCTGCGCGCCGGTCACGGTCGGCGGACCGTCTTCCCAGCCGGTCGTGCTCGCCGCTCCGCCCATGCATTGCGCGACATTTTCATAGGCTTTGCAATCGACATAGGGCCCGGGTCCGAACCCCTTGATCGAGGTGTAGATAATCCGCGGGTTCAGTTCCCGGATATGCGCCCAGGTGAAGCCGGCGCGGTCGAGCACGCCGGGGCCGAAATTCTCCATGATCACGTCGCAACGCCGGACCAGCTCTTCCAGCACCGCCTTGCCTTTGGGTGTCTTCATGTTAACGGTGATGCTGCGTTTGTTCGAGTTCAGCATCGTGAAATAGAGGCTGTCAGCACCCTTCACATCTTGAAGCTGACCGCGAGTAATGTCGCCGCGCCCCGGCAATTCGACCTTGATCACATCGGCGCCCATCCACGCCAAGAGCTGGGTTCCGGTCGGACCCGCCTGGACGTGGGTCATGTCGAGGATGCGGACCCCTTCGAGCGCTTTGGACATCATTCGCCTCCACTTGGAAATTTGTCATTCCCGCGAAAGCGGGAACCCAGGGGCCATCGCTCCGCCGCTCGCTCCTGCACCCCCGCTTTTCGCGGGGGTGACGATTGTTGTTGAGGACGCCGCGCCGTCACTTCGTCGCCAGTCGTCGTCCCTTGTCGCGTCGAGAAAATCGCCATGCTGCTCGACATGCGCGGCGAGCCCCAGCGTGTGCTCGCGGGCCAGCCGTTCAGCGAGCCCCGCATCCTGGCGTTCGAGCGCTTCGATGATCCGCATGTGATCGACGATTGAACGCGCCGCCCGATTGTCCTGATGGATCGTGATTTTGCGGATCGCGCGCATATGAATGAACAGGTTTTCCGTCATTTCGGCGAGCAGGACGCAGCCGCTGATTTTGATGATCGCCTGATGAAAGGCGATGTTCGCATCGGAATACTCGTCGAGCCGCGCGCCGTTATTGCCGTTCTGGAAATCGTCCATCAGGCCGTGCAATTGGGCGATGTCCGCGGCCGTCGCGCGCTCGGCGGCAAGGTGTGCGGCCATGCTTTCGAGCGCCGCCATGACCGTGATCATCTCGACGATCTCGCGTTTGGTTTTGCGCACGACGAAGATGCCACGGCGCGGTCGGGTCCGGACAAAGCCTTCCTGCTCGAGCAAGGTCATGGCTTCGCGGATCGGTGTGCGGCTGACCCCAAGCCCGTCGGAGAGCTGCCGCTCGTCGAGCCGAATTTCCTCGCGATGGTCATAGATGTCCATCGCCATGATTGCCCGCTTCAGCGCGACATAGGCTTCCTTGCGAAAGGTGGTGCTAGTGTCGAGCCGCGGCACCTCAATCATGGTGCGGGTGCGGGTGGTGGCGTCTGGCATGCGTTCAGGTATATGGTATACCAGGGAGTCAAGCAACCAGCTTTTGCAACTGTCGGCGTTCCCAGCAGGAGAAGCGGCCGGGGGCGAACTGTGACACTGAAAGCGAGTGGAATCAGCCCGCGTCGTGCTGTTGTATCTGCTCTGCGGAAAGATTGCCGCCGGGAAGTGGACGCTTGCACGACACCTTGCGTTGCGCCCGGCGACGCCGCTGATCAGGGAAGATCACTGGACGTCAAATCTGTTCGCTGATGAGTTGCGGACAATCGACGATTACGGACGTTTCTCGGCGCGGCTTCGTGCTGCCATGGGACCGCACATTGTCGATATTTTGCGGCAGGGCCTGTCTGTTGTTTTGGATTTTCCGGCAAACACTGTAAGCAACAGGACCTGGATGCGCTCGTTGATTACTCAGGCTAATGTTACCTCGAGCTTCATCTACTTGATGTCCCGATACGATCTGCAAGCAGAGGCTGCGAGAGCGAAATCAGGCCGGCCTGCACCCGCTCCAAGTAACCGAAGCGGAATACGATCTGTTCACGAGCTATTTGTCCCGCCAGGCCCGGCCGAGGGTTTTAACGCCGTCGTTCACAGACCTTGAACCTGTGAAGCGGGTATAGCCGGAGACTCCGTCCAGGGCACCGACGGCGGGTTGCCCCGGCTTTCGCCGGGGTTCACCCGCCCTAGGGCGGCGCCGCCCGCTTACTCGGCGGCGGCGAGGTTCGGTGTCACCTCCAGTGGCAGGCCCGGGTGGCCGGTCAGCCTTTCGCCTTCCCCCCACATCTCCAGCGCGCGCCTCTTCATCGCCGGCAGGACCGAAGCGATCTTGTCGGTATCGAGATCGGCGGCGATACCTGGATAACCGGCGCGCTCGATCATCGCCGGCAATTTCCCGCTCTCGAACTGCTCGAGGGTCCAGGCGAGCGGGTTCTCGACGAGAGTCCGGTCCCAATAGATGCGGTGGTTCTTGTTGCGCGGGCCGTAGTGGTAATGCGCGCCGTTCCAGAAGTGGTCGAAGGCCAGGAGCTCGGTTTCCTCGGTATAGGCCTTGCCGGGCGTGCCGCCGATATCGGCCAGCACATGGATGGCAAGGCCGCCATCGCCAATCGCCAGGCGCCGCATTTCGAGGCCAAAGCGGATATTCCCGGCTTCGAAGATGTCGGTGCCGCGGTTGTGCTTTACGGTGTTCCGCTTTGTGGCATAGAGCTCGCGGGCGCAAGCCTCGACCGCGGGGAGGACGGTCTGCACCTCGGCCATATCGGTCGCCGCGGCGATCGCCGGATAACCCGCACGCTGCAGCATTTTCGGCAGCTTGCTTCCGAGTGTCTTTATGGTCCAGCCGATCGGATTGCCGTCGACCGTGGCGTCCATGCGGAAGAGGTTGGTCAGCGCCGTACCGCCCAGCATCTCCGGTCCGGCAACGGCAAGCTCGGTGTTTTCCGGCCCGTAGACGTAGCTTTTTTCGAAATCGAAGCAGTTGAACCGTAAGAGGGTCGTCTCTCGGCCAGCGACATCCGCCTTCACGTCGATCGAGACACCCTGATCGGCATGATCATGGATGTTGCCATCCCACAATTCGTGCTTGACGAAGAACGACAGCGGACCTGCCGTAAATTTCTGCGCTGCTTCTGCCATGTCTGGACCCTCCTTTTGGTTTGTGACGTTGGCGAGAGTGTACAAAACCGACGCGATCATCGCACGGGTTTCTCGTCGGTCGCGTCCCAGCGATGGGAGCAATGGTGAGTTGCGCTAAGCTCTACCCCTACCAAATTCGCAGACTTGTTGCTTCAAGCCGTGGCAAGTGACCGGCCACGAGTGGTGATCGTCGGCGCCGGCTTTGGCGGGCTGATGGCAGCGCGCGGGCTGGCGCGAGCCCCCGTCGACGTCCTGGTGATCGACCGCCACAACTATCACCTGTTCCAGCCGCTGCTTTATCAGGTCGCGACCGCGGCGCTGTCGCCGGCCGATATCGCCGAGCCGATCCGGGCTGTCCTGCGCCGTCAGCGCAATGCCACGGTATTGCTCGACGAGGTAATCGGCGTCGATCGCGCGGCGCGGGCGGTCGAAACTCGCAGCGGCCGCCCGCAGCGCTATGATTGGCTGATCCTCGCCACCGGGTCGCGATACAACTATTTCGGCCATGACGATTGGCCGTCGCTGGCGCCCGGCCTCAAATCGCTCGATGACGCAACCCTGATCCGCCGGCGCGCGCTGCTCGCCTTTGAAGAGGCCGAAGCCGCGTCCGAGCCGGCGCTGCGCCAGCGTCTGCTGACCTTCGTCCTGGTTGGTGGTGGCCCGACCGGCGTCGAGATGGCAGGTGCGCTGGCCGAGCTCGCCCACGCGACCTTGTCACGCGACTTCCGCAACATCAACCCGCAGACCGCCCGCATCATCCTGGTCGAGGCGGGGCCGCGCGTACTGGCCGGGTTTCCGGAAAAGCTCTCCGCCTTTGCCGTTCATTCACTTGAGCGGATGGGGGTGGAGGTGCTGCTCGGCACGCCGATCGAGGCGATCGACGACCACGGTGTCACCGCCAAAGGCAGGCGCCTCGAGGCAGCGAACATCATCTGGTGCGCCGGTGTCGAGGCCTCGCCGGTTGCGCAATGGCTCGATCTGCCTGCGGCAAAGGGTGGACGGGTGCAGGTCGCCCCGGATCTCTCGGTACCCGGTCATCCCGACATTTTTGTCGTCGGCGATGCCGCGCTGGTCGCCGGACCCGGCGGCGAGCCGCTGCCCGGCCTGGCACCGGTAGCCAAGCAGCAGGGCCGCTATGTCGGCGAGCTGATCGCCCGCCGGGCGCGCGGTGACACGATGCCGCCGCCATTCCGTTATCGCGACCAAGGTGCGCTCGCCACGATCGGCCGCCACTCGGCGATCGCCGATTTCGGCTGGATCAGGCTCACCGGTTTCGTAGCCTGGGTGATCTGGGGCATCGCCCACATCTTTTTTCTGATCGGCTTTCGCAATCGGGCATCGGTGTTTTTGAATTGGATATGGGCCTGGGCGACCTATGGCCGCGGTGCGCGTCTGATCACGGGTGAAGTGACAACTCTCGCTCCAGAGAGCGGATTGAACCGACCGCACGGTGCATAGAGCGGTTGCAACCCGCCGTGGCGCTGCGGGATCGCTGGTGGGTCGCTTCCGGCCGCCTCTGGGGTTCAAGACGGTAGGATATTCTGGTTCAGCCGAAAGAAATTCGTCGGATCGTACTTCGCCTTGATTCTCGCCAGCCTGTCGTAGGTCTCGGCTCCGACACCCTCGCGGACGACCTTGGGATCGCCGTCATGACCCGACAGAAAATTGAGGTATAGCCGGCCATTTGAATATGGCCGCATTGTCGACCAGAGCCGGCGTACCAGGCGACGTTTTCCGCGTCCTGCTCGCGCTTTGACCAGATCGCATCGATGCTGAACAGCCACGGCTGGCTCCGGTCGCCAAACGCCGTCGCATCGGCTGCCACGCTGCGCACAACCTCGCCAAAATACCAAACCGAGGAAAAGGTCATCTCAGAGGGTCTGACCGCAAGGCCGGCGACGATTTCCCCGATCAGCGGCTCGTCCAGCCTGGGCAGGTATAGCGAGCGGAAATAACTGCGATCCCTGCCTTTGGGAAATAGCGGATCGTAAAGCCCTTGAATGGCGCGGTACGGCAGCTTGGCGCTGAAATCTAACAGTGGCTCGCCAAAGGACCGCAATGGTGCCACAACTGCCTCCCCCTCCTCGGCAGGACCATCGTACAGCGCCGCCAAGGCCAGGACGCGCGTGGCCCGCGCCTCGTCCGGATAGTCGGGATCGTCAGGAATGGTCGAGAATTCGGCGAGACTGCTCACTTGTTCGGGTGCTGCGATCATGTAGTCTCGCCATGAGGGCAGCAGTTCTTTGGCACGGACCTCAGGATAGACTGCGGCGCAGAACATCAAGGTCGGCTCGATCGGGTGCAGCCGGAATTCGAAGCAAACGACAATGCCGAAATTGCCGCCACCGCCGCGAATTGCCCAATAGAGATCCGGATTTTCCGTCGGACTGGCGCGTAGCAGCCGGCCATCGGCAGTCACCACATCGGCGGATATCACATTGTCTACGCATAGGCCCGCCGTACCGCGGAGCCAGCCCACGCCGCCGGACAGCGTCAAGCCGCCGACACCCGTCGTCGAGATCAGCCCGCCCGGCGTGGCGAGATCGAATGCAGTGGTCTCGCAATCGACATCGCCCCAGGTCGCGCCACCTTGCACCCAGGCGCGGCGGGCCGCCGGATCCACCCGGACCGCGCGCATGTTCGACAAGTCGATCATCATGCCGCCGTCGCAAACCGCATGGCGGGCGACCCCGTGCCCACCGCCGCGCACCGCGACCGTCAGCCCGTGGTCACGGGCGAAGTCGACTGCGGCGATCACATCGGCCACACCTTCGCAGCGCACGATAAAGCTCGGCCGGCGGTCGATCATACCGTTCCAGACACGCCGAGCGGCATCGTACTCGGCGTCGCCCGGCCGCAGAATCAGGCCCCGCAAGGTCTGGCTCAGCGCGAGGATGGCCGACTCCTCCGGCAATCCCCCCAAAACGACATTCGCGACCATGCTTTGTCCCCTGTCGTACGTAATGCCTGTTGCCGGCGCCGATTGGCGATCTTGCCGACATTGGCGCCGCGACACTAAAGTCAAATCAGCAAGCAATCGGTCATTTCGGTCATGCCCGATGCCGAGGGGAAAATCCGCGCCGCGATCCTCGTCTATCCGGAGGTGACCGCCTCCGTCGTCTACACGATGCACGATCTGCTGTTCGCCGCCGGCCGCGACTGGGCGTTCATCACCACCGGCAAGCCGGGGCGCCAGCGGATTGCGCCCTACGTCGTTTCCGCCGACAAGCGCGAAGTCCCGAGCGGGAACGGTGTGGGGATCAAACCCGATTACGATTTCGCCGACTGCCCGACGCCCGACATCGTCTGTGTGCCTGATTTCCCGTTGCCTGCCGATGATCCCTGCATCGGCCGCTTCGATACCGAGGTCGCCTGGCTCCGCCAGCGCCATGAGGCGGGCGCGACACTGGCCTGCACCTGCACCGCCGCGATCTTGCTGGCGCAGACCGGACTGCTGGACGGGATGGAGGCCACCATACATTGGAACTACGCGCCGACACTGGCCAGGTACTACCCACGCTTGCGGGTCGATCCCGACAAGGCCTTGGTCGTTACCGGCGTGGAGCAGCGGATCGTCATGGCGGGCGGCGGCACCAGCCATCTCGACCTGATCCTTTATCTGATCGCCCGCTTTGTCGGTTTGACCGAAGCGCTGGAAGTGGCGAAAGCCTACCTGATCACCTGGCACGATGCCGGCCAACGGCCGTTTACATCACTGCTGACCGGCAGGCAAACCAGTGACCGGCTGATTGCGTGCTGTCAGGAATGGGCGGCCGATCATTACGCCGAGGCAGCACCGGTGACTGCCATGGCCCGGCTATCAGGCCTGTCGGAGCGAACCTTTGCGCGACGGTTCGCCAGGGCAACGGGCATGTCGCCACTGGATTACATTCACGCGTTGCGACTGGAGGAGGCCAAGCAGATTCTGGAAACCGAGGATCTGCCGGTCGAGGCGGTAGCGCTGGAGGTCGGCTATCAGGACAACGGATTTTTCGGACGGTTGTTTCGGCGACGCGTAGGCATGACCCCGGCCCAATATCGCCGAAGGTGGGGTGATCTGCACCGATTGCTGAGGCGCTCGCAGCGCGATATGCGCGAGCAGCCCAGTGCCTGCAATTGACGAGAACATATAGAACTGCGTCACGCAAACCCGGCGCAAGCCTAGGGCCTCTGCACACCTCTATCGCGCACAGCAGGGTGGGGGGCGGATGCAACCCGCCTTGGTACTGAGCGCGGTCGGACTGAGGCGAAGGAACGAGCAGCTGAACCGATCGAGGTCTGGGCCTAAAGCTGCTTCCACCGTGAAATTCTTGCGCCGCAATTGGCTCAGGATGCCTTGGTCGCCGACCAGGTGGCCGGCGCCGACCGCGACGAAATAGCTTTCGGGTGTTTGCAGAAATCGCTCGATCTTTGCCGTCATAGCGGTGTTGCGGTCCTCGAACAGCTTGATCATCAACGGTTTGAGCTGCGGATACTCGCGGGTGCTGCTGGTGATCACTTCTTGCATCGCGACCGCGTCGCCCGATTGCCAGGCGCGCAGCAGCAGATCGAAGCTGTCGGCCCATTTCTCCATGTCGACCAGGCTGCTCAGCAGCAGACGATCCTGCAGCTCGGAGGACAGCGAGCTGAGCAGTTTGATTTGCGACTCGGCGTCCTCCAGCGCGCCGATAGGCTTGTGCGATTGCTGCGCTTCTTCGAGGAAATGCCGGTCCAACCCGTATGATGGGTCGAAACCCATGCGCTTCATTTCGAGCAGCTCGACCAGCATGCTGACCAGCCAAGGGCGCATATGCGCGACGGCCGGCTCGGGCAGACCACCATTTTTCATATATGCCGCGAGGTGCGAACGGGTGGCCTCGCTGAGATGATTGGTAATGGTGTCGCCGTTCGCATAGGAGCCGTCCTCGATGAGTCCCCGTTGCGCGCTCTCGACTTCAGCGGGCGCGCTGATGTCGACTTCCTCGATCAGGGTATCAGCCTTTTTAAAGCTTTCCTCGATGATCGACGGCAGTGGATAGAAATCGGCCTTGCCGGCATGGATCGTGCCGAGCAGATAGACTACACCCTTGGGCCCGGTGACTTTCCACAAGAAATGCTTTGGCGCGCCGTCTCCGGCCGTCGGCGGGGCTGCTCCGGCCGGCGTAAAACAGCATAGAGCCAGAGCCGCGATCGCGAGCGCCCGTTTCCAAAACATCATCGAGTTGCGCCTTGTTTCCGCGTGTGCCACGTGGTGGAGCATCGACCAGTGGATGGGTGTACCGGTTAAGATGCGGTGAATGAGCTGTCTTGCTGCAAGACGGAGTCTACCAATTTGGCGGATGGGCGCGATGGGCGCCCAAAGCGTAGGTGCGTGTGTAGGCCGCGGCGTCAGCTCGGACGGCTATGCTTGTCGCAATCGCCGAGCCGCCGCCGCGATCGTCATGGCCCGCGGCGACCCGGCGGTTTCGAGGGCCGCAAATGCTGCATCGGCCAGAGCCTGCTCGCGCTGCGCGATGCGACCGATGACGACGAGGCACTCCTCGTCGGCCACCCTGCTCACCGCATCGATGACCGCGGCCGAGGGTTGCTCTCGGAGGAGCCGAAGCAGCAAAGGACGGGCCTCGTGCCGGCCCAACCGACCGAGCGTGCAGGCCGCCTCCCGCGCGACCACGCGATCAGCGTCGTCGAGCAGCTCGACCAGCAGCGGAACGGCTGCCGGCGAACGGCCCGCGCAGCAGCATGCGCCGGCGCGGATCTCCGGTGCCGGATGCCGCAGCAGCGAGGCCGCAACGCTGCCTGGAAGGCTCGCTCCCAGCAAAGCGGCCACCGCGACGGCGGATTTGAGCCCCGGCCCTTGAACCACCTGCTCGACGATCATGCGCATCACGGCTTGAGCAGCCTCGCGCCCGCCGATCATCGCAAGCGCATTCAGCGCTGCGACTTGCTCGGGAAGCTCCCGCTCGACACCAAAGCCGCGAAAGCGTCGGCACAGCGCCTCCAGCGCGGGTATGGCGGCTGCCAGCCGCCGGTGGCTCGCTTCGGCGGCAAGGGCGCGGCAATCGCCGAGCGAAGCAGATGGGATCGCCGCGACGAGCGCCTCGTCATCGAGGTCCGGCGCAATGAGTCGCGGCCGCCCGACCGCCGGGACGGTGGTCTGGTCCGGGCGTTTTCCGGCTCCCGCAAAGAGATCCAGCTGGCGGTCGCAGGCGCCGCTCATCGCCGTCGCATCAGGCGCCGCCACCACGCCCGCGCGGCGCCGATATCAAACCCCATCTCCTGTTCGAGCGCCTGCAGATCGAGCTTGACGAGATCGGCAAACCGGCCTTTCAGCACAAAGTCCGGCACGCTGCGCGCGAATTGCGCGGCCTGATTGGTGTCGCCGCTAAAGCCGATCATGATTTCGCGGGCGCGCCGGTTAATAGTAATGCGCTCGTCGGGGTCGGCGAGCATATCGGCCAGCTGATCGCGGAAGCGTCGGTGGCGGATGCCGAAATAATCCGCAAAGTCAAGCGGCCGTGCCCAGCGCGGCGCCTCGCCGAGCGCGTCGCGAATGACGCCGCGGAGGATCGCCGATGAGCGCGCGAAGAGATCCGGGAACTGCGCCGTCTCGGCGTCGATCTCGGCGCGCATCGCGCGGATTTCCGGGATCAGCCTTTGCAGATAGCTGCGATAGAGCGCGGTGCCGATCTCGCGCAGGGCGAGCCGGGCGATGCGCTCGGTGACAGACCGGTTCTCGGGGATCGCTGCGTCGATGTGGCAGGTCACCATGCGCTTGGTCAGATCGGGCGGTATTGCGCTGACGTCGCGGTTGGTCGTCAGCACCACCGGCGCATAATTGGCACTTGTTTCGTGGTCGGTGCGCACCAGGTCGGGCACGTGGCTGGTGAATTTGTCGCGGGTCACATCGTCGATCAGCAGGGGGATCGCGCCGAGCCGTTCGCGCAGCCCGAGCGTGCGATTGGCGGTGAACTGACCGCTGCGGACCATCTTCTCAAAGCCGAACATCGAGCGCGTGGCGATCTTGGTGAACAGCGTCTTGCCACCGCTCGATCGGCCAAACAACACGGCATAGACTGGGTAGACCCATGGATCGATGCCGGCCGGCACCGCGGCCTGTCGCAGATAGGGTGCGGCCGGTGCGGCGTAAAGCCATACGAGAAAGGCCCAGTAAACCTCGATCGCACCCTCGGCATTACCAAAGAAAGAGCGGAAGCTGTCGAGATACCTGGCGAGAATGCGGGCGTCCTTGGCAATCGCCTCGGCCGGGATCTCGTCTTCGGCTGCGAGCCAACGAACGCCATCGAGCTGCACGAGACCTGTCGCAAAGTCGATCTCGGCGCCCGGGATGCCTTCCTCGCCGGCGTCGGCGACCGGCCGGGCGCGATGCGAGCGGATAACCCGCAGCATTGCCCCGGCATTGATCACCGTGCGGCCGGTCTTGTCCTTGGGCAGGACGAGATCCTTCAGCTCGGCCCCAAGCGCCGAGGCCTGCCGCAGCGCCTCCGCCGTAAAGCCCGTCGGCGCCGGCCGCGGCGGCTGATCGACGAGCGCCACCCCGGCCGACAACGCCCGCACGATCGGCACGTCCTCGAGCATCAGCGGCGCTTCGCGCGCTACGGGGGCGCCTTCGCTGCCGGCCGCGATCAGCGCATCGGTGGCGATCGGCACGCTGTCCTTCCAGTCGCGCTGGTAATAGGTGTCGAAGAGCTGCCAGGCGGGCTCGCCGTCGAACACGACGAGGATTTCGTGCTGCCAGCCCTCAAAGGCGGCGCGGCCGAGATTGGCGGAGCCAGTTACCACCCGCGCGCCGCAGGGTCCTGACAGAAGATAGAGCTTCTCATGGCTCGGGCGGCCGCGCAGCAGACGAAACCGCAGCGACCCCTCTACTACCTGGTCGAGAAGCCGTCTCCCGGCGCGGCCCAGGAGCCGCGATAGCGCCTCGACGAGCGCCTTGTGATCGATCAGCGCGTCGGCAAAACCATAGGCTGCGACGGTCTGGGTCGCCTGGGCGAGCGCCAGATGCTCCTTTGACAGAATGGTCTCGGAGCCAAACACCACCTCTATGTCTTGCAGCCGCTCGGAGAGTCGCAGCAAGAGCTCGATGCTACTCGAAAAGGTGATCGCTTTGAGGGTGGTGAAACCGGCGAACAGATCCTCCCACCCCGCTTTCTCACAACCGGCGAGCTCGGCACGAAAGACGGTCAGCGGCTTCCCCGCCGCCTCCAGACTGGTCTCGGCAAACAGATCGTCCGGGATGACCCATCCTCCGCATCAAACCAATTCTCAACCCTCAGCCACCAATGGGGGAGAGGAAACTCCCGGTCGGCCGGCCCTGCGGGCCGTTCCGGGAGGAGGGGGTGCTGGTATCTATGCCATCCGATCGAAAGTCACGCTAGAGATGCCGAAAGTATCGGAAAGCCATGCTCGATTATCCGACATCATCGGCGGGCGGCCAAACACAACCTCGGTCGACTCTGCGACGCCGAGCTAAAAAGAGAACATCGCCGTATCCGGTGCAAGGCCGAAGAGGACGCGGCCGATACTTTCGTAATGGCCTGCCGCCCTTGGGCCTGTTGCGAGGCGGTATGCATGTCGCGAAAGCGCCGCTCGAACGGGCGGTTGTCGAAAGTCGCCGTGGCACCGCAGCTGTGGTATAGGGTGTTGACGACCTCGCGAGCCTGATTGATGGCCTAGGTCGAAGCCGGGCGAATCATCGTATTTTGCTCCAGGCTCAGCTCGCCGGTCGCGCCGACCGCTTCCCAGATTTCGGCGAGACCGCCGAGCAGGTGGGCGCGCGCGGAGCCCAGCCGTGCCTAGGCTTGTGCCCGCTGCGATTGGATCACCTGGATCTCGCATAGCCGCTGACGGGCACCGCGCGGCACCTTCTCCGTCGCGAGTTGGGTGAAGTCGGTGATCGTGCCGCGTGCGACACCGAGCGCTAGCCAGGCAACGCCCGCGGCATACACATTGCTGCTGCTGAAGCAGTAGAGGCGCCCCGACTGGCGTGGCGCGATCTCGGGGTCGCGCAGCACGGTATGACGCTCGGGGACGAAGAGATCGGACGCCGAATAGCGGTCGCTGCCGGTGCCGCGCAGACCGACGACATGCCAGATATCGATCATGTTCGCGCGGCTCTTTGGAAACAGCAGGGTGCGCAGGATTTCGCCGCCATCGGCGCGGCGCAGCGGCTCGCCGTCGGGCCGAGCGCTACGACATGGGCGCCGAGCCAGCTCGCGTGATGGCTGCCGCTGGCGAAATTCCAGGCGCCGGTCAGCCGGAACCCGCCGGGAACGACGGACAGTTCGGCCGGCCCGACCGGGCCCCAGGCGACAATGCCGTCCGGCGGTCCGAAAATCTCTCGCGCGACTTCCCGATCGAGAAAGGCGGCAATCATCGAGCAACCGTTCGCCTGCTCGACACACCAGCCGGTGCTGACGTCAAGGATGGCGATCTGCTCAACCAACTCGATGTAGGTAACAGGGTGAGTTCGGCTCCGCCGAGGGAGCGCGGCTGCAACAGGCGGAACAGCCCACTCTCTATCAGCGCCGAGACGATCGATGCCGGTAGTTTGCGGTTTCGCTCGATCTCGTCCGCCGCCTTGACGAGAGCAGGCGCGAGTGAGCGGGCACGCTCGAGGTAATCCGGGCTGTCGGACAAAACCGCGTCCATCTCTGGACCCCCAATCAGCGCGTCATCGCTGGATCGTTATGCAACCAGCAACGCGCCCCGCTCGTCCTTGATCTGGATCAACCGCCGAGCGCTCTTCAGGATTGATTAGTATTTTAAAACGATTGTCTGGACATGCGGCCGCATTGCAAACTAAAAGAGGATCCGGTGCCCCCGTGTCGGAAGATCTGATCCGGCGCCCGGCTTCTTGTCGATACGCTTTACATGGATGTTGTCGAAAAAGTTTCACAAACTTTTTCGACTGTCGGGTCGGGTGAAGGGCCGCACGCTCGATCCACTAGAATTTGGCAAGCAGGAGATTGATACGATGCTTAGCAGACTTGTAGTGGCACTCGGCGCGTTCGGCTTGGTAACAGGCGGCTTGGCGCTCGGAACGCCGGCGCAGGCCGACGTGAGGGTCGGGGTGATGACCTGCGATATGGACAGCGGCTTTGGCTATGTCTTGGGCTCATCACGCGATCTGCATTGCACCTTTGTGCCGGCGGCCGGTGCTCCTGAACACTATGAGGGCACGATCTCGAAATTCGGCGTCGATATCGGATACGTGCAAAATGCGGTGATGGTGTGGACAGTCGTCGCCCCGTCTGTTGCGCTGCCGCCAGGATCGTTGGCCGGCAGCTATGGAGGCGCAACCGCAAGCGCTACGGTTGGGGTCGGGGTCGGCGCCAATATGCTGGTGGGTGGCTCCAGCGATACGATCTCGCTGCAGCCGCTCAGCATCCAAGGCGGCACCGGTCTCAATGTCGCCGGCGGTTTCGCATCGATCAGCCTGACGTTTCAACCCAGCTAGCGCAGCACGAGGGCATGGCGGGCGCCGAGGTTGCGTGCGAGTTGGCACCGGAGCGCCCGCCGGTCGATCGGGGCAGATAGCAATGCCATCCGAGCCGGTGACCTCGGTGCCCGTGTCGCCTCACCCCAACCGCAACCGGTCGCAGCAAGCTGCTAGGCCGGATTTGATCATCCGGCCGCCGTCAAACGCGGCCACCACTTGGCGCCCTTCGACGGCTACAAACCCAAACAGGTCCGCGCTACACTCTGTCTGCATCGGAACTCCCCCACGGTCCTGAGATAAACCGTTTGTGCAACTCGATTTTCTCAGATCCAGGGACCCGATGCACCTATCCCCGTTGAGAAATCCGGGCTAGGCTCAGTCTCAAACGTAGGATTTACCCTGTCGTGTTGGCCGGGCTTGACTCGCCATTCACGGGCTTCCGGCACGCCCCTTGCTAGCTTCCGCGGATGCCCGGAGCAAGTCCGGGCATGGACGAACGATTGGATGTACAATCTGTTTGAGCCAGAGCACTAAGGCTTGCCGGCCGCTCTCCGCCGCCTGCCGCTCATCAGATAGATGTTGGCACGCGGCTCGAAGAGCGGGTCGGCCGAGGGCTCGATGCCGTCCACGCGCGGGATCGGATCAAAAATGATGTGTTGCTGCTCGCCGGCGTTGTTCGCGGCGATCTCCCGTAGGCTGATTTCGCCGAATGGGCGTTGCGGGCGGTCCTCGGGCCAGCGCACCGTGGCATCGTCCACCATGTCGCCGACTTCTGCCAACTGTACGACCACGCGGAACGTTACCGGATCTTTGGCAATGCGTTCTTTGATCTCGTCAAAGAGGAAGCTCGAAGCACGCGCGGCGGCTGCGGTCTCGCCGAGGTAGTCGTTGCCGGCTACCGGCAGTATGCGGTAGCGCCCGTAGTGGCTGATCCCGTCCGCGTTGGTGAACCTGAACGCGGAGACCGCGAAAAACGACTCCCTCGCAAAGCTGCTCGGGATCGGCTTCGGAACCTGCACAAACCGCATGGCCGCGGGATGCGCCCCGAGGAACTGCTCGATCGCATTCGGGTGCTGCCCGGCGGGGTCGGTGCCAATCACGGCATTGAGGAACTCCACAAGCCCCTCGGCGGTGCGCACCGGGAAGTTGTCGACCGAGTGAGCGATGATGTCGGTGTGGACATGCTCGCCGAGGTGAAAGCGAACCGCAAAGCCGCGCGGGCCGGCACTTTGGGGGTCGTTGTCGGCCACGGTCGGAATTCCTGCAAAGTCCGAGAAGCGCACCGTCACCGGCGTGGAATTCCGATGTAAATGCGGCGCCCGCGTCAGCGACGCGGCTTCCGGGGACGGCGTAAACGTGCCTCTCAGCAGGACGCCCTTGGCATGCGCGGGTCTAAACCCCGGATGAACGCCACCATTAGCTTTGTCGAACACGGCAAGGGTTTCTCGGCTAAGCGCTAAGAGTTTTTCGTCGGTCGTCAGGGGCATGGCTCGATCCTCCGTCCGATGATCCGACCTTTTACCACCGTCGCCCTGCGAAGATTAAGGCTATGGACGGAAAACGCGGCAGAATGGCTGAGCGACCATCGCCGGAATGCTCGCAGACAATCTGACCCGTAGGTTGGGGCGCCGGCCAACTGCCATCGCGTTGTACCCGACTTCATGGTACTGGCATGGCCGGGCCGACCCCGAAGCACCCTTTTGCACTGATCGAGAAAGACAACACCAGTGCCAACCCGCAAAGCCGAGGACCCAACCCGCGACCGGATTCTGATCGACTTCGCGCTGCAAGGCGGCGGTGCGCACGGCGCCTTTACCTGGGGCGCTCTCGACCGCCTGCTCAAGGAGCCGTGGCTGCAGATCGACGGCATCTCGGGGACATCCGCGGGGGCGATGAACGCCGCCGTACTCGTCGACGGTCATGCTAGGGGCGGCGCGGAGGCCGCGCGTTCCGCGCTCGAGAGCTTCTGGCGCAACGTTTCGCGCGCCGCCTTGCTGAGCCCACTACGCCGCGGGTTTCTCGACATTCTTCTCGATCGTTGGAGCCTGGACCATTCGCCGGTGTTCGTCGCGATGGACATAATGGCTCGGGTCTTCTCGCCCTATGACGTGAACCCCGGAGGGTTCAACCCGCTGCAGCAAATCCTCAAAGACTGCATCGACTTTGAGCGGCTCGCGAGCGCCCCGATCAAGCTGTTTGTCACCGCCACCAACGTACGCACCGGTCAGGGCCGGGTGTTTCGCAATCCGGAGATTACTCCCAACGTGCTCCTCGCCTCGGCCTGTCTGCCGAGCTTGTTTCAGGCGGTGGAGATCGATGGCGAGAGTTATTGGGACGGCGGCTATTCCGGTAACCCAACCATCACCCCCTTGGTGCGAGAATGCAGGTCGCACGACACAATTCTTGTGCAGATCAATCCCGTTGGACGCCCAGGCGTGCCAAAGACCGCCCGGGAAATCGTCAATCGCCTCAACGAGGTCTCGTTCAACGCCGTATTGCTAAAGGAGCTGCGCATGATTGCGCTGCTCCGGCAAATCGCCGATCCGGGTGATACCGAGGGTGCGGCATGGGCCAGCATGCGCATTCACCGTGTCGCCAGCGATGTGATGGTCGATCTCGGCTATTCCTCGAAGCTCAACGCCGAATGGGATTTTCTGTGCATGTTGCGCGACGCCGGGCGCAGCGCCGCTGATTCCTTTCTCGCCGCGCATGGGGCCGATCTGGGCCGCCGTTCATCTTACGATCTCGACGTCCTGCTGAAGAGCGTGTGAGCGGTGGGACTGTTCGGCATCCTGCTGGGCCTGGCCCTCCTCGTTTGGCTGGCGTACCGCGGGTGGAGCATCCTGCTGCTGGCGCCCGGGGCGGCATTGATCGCTGCAGCCTTCGCCGGAGGGCCGCTGCTCGCCTATTGGACCCAGACCTTTATGGACAGCGCCTCGCGCTTTGTGGCGCAATTTTTCCCGCTGTTCCTGCTCGGGGCGCTGTTTGGCAAGCTGATGGAGGACAGCGGGTCGGTTTCGGCGATCGCCCAGTTTATGAGCGACCGATTGGGGCCGGCTCGCGCGATACTGACTGTCGTCCTGGCCGGCGCCCTGGTGACCTATGGCGGTGTCAGCCTGTTTGTCGCGTTTTTCGTGCTCGTGCCGATGGCGCAAGCACTGTTCCGCACCGCAGGGCTTCCCAATCGGTTGATCCCGGCGACCATCGCTTTAGGGACATCCACCTTTACGATGTCGGCGTTGCCGGGAACGCCGGCAATCCAGAATGCCATTCCGATACCGTTCTTTGGCACGACGCCATTGGCCGCACCCGGTCTCGGCATCATTGCCTCTGCGATCATGCTCGCTTTCGGCCTGTGGTGGTTGGGGCGGGCCGCCGCTAGGGTCCGCGATAGCGAAGGTTCGGCGCCGGCCGTCTCCGCTGCGCCGGACCAAGCGGCGGAAGACGAGACCGTACGGCAGCGGGCTACTACCGCGCATGAGTTCGATCCGCCCGAGGTTCATCACGGCCATCCGAGCCGCGAAACCCCGCCGATCGGCTTGGCGGCATTACCGCTTTTCGTAGTGGTTGTCGTCAACGTGCTGATGACATTGGTCATCCTGCCGAACCTCGACGTGTCGTTTCTCGCCAAGGAAGAGTTTGGCGCAACTTCGCTGTCCGCCGTCGGCGGCATTTGGGCGGTGGTGACTGCGCTGATGGCGGCGATCGTCACCGTCATCGCCATCAACCGGCATCGACTGACTGGTCTACGGGAGACGATGGATTCGGGCGCCAATGCGTCGGTGCTGCCGGTGCTGAGCGTTGCGAGTCTCGTCGGCTTTGGTGCGGTGGTCGCGGCAGTGCCGGCATTTGCGATTGTACGCAATTGGGTGTTGTTGATCGGAGGAGGTCCTCTCGTTTCATTGGCGGTCGCGACCAATCTGCTGGCTGCTCTTACCGGCTCCGCGTCGGGCGGTCTGACGATTGCGCTCGAGGCGCTGGGTGGCACCTATATGCGCCTTGCCGCCGAGCACGGGATCGACCCCGCGCTACTGCACCGTATCGCCGTGCTGAGCGCCGGCACGCTCGACAGCCTGCCGCAGAACGGCGCGGTCGTGACGCTGCTCGCCGTGTGCGGGTCGACCCATCGCGAGAGCTATTTCGACATCGTTATGGCCGCGATTGTCGGCCCAATCGTGGCACTCGCCGCGGTAATCGCGCTCGGCTCGGTATTCGGTTCATTCTGAGGATGGCGTAAGGGCGCCTGTCATCAGGGCGCCCTTCGCATGCGCGGGTGTGCCGCTCGTACAGCGACACGGGTTGTTACAGCGGCTCTTCGTAATGCTCTTCGGTCGAGATGTGCTTGTTCGTGTAGTCCGGCAGCAACGCTGTGGCGGTGACGCTGATGACTGCGCAGACGACTACGTAGATGCCGATCGGGGTCGTCGAGTTGAAGGTCGCGAACAACCAGGTCGCGATAAAGGGCGCCGGCCCGCCGGCGATAATCGAGGCGAGCTGATATCCGATCGAGGCGCCGCTGTAGCGCAGTCGCGGAGGGAAAGCTTCGGCGATCAGCGCCGCTTCGGGCCCATACATCGTCATGACTGGAATGAACGACAGCGCAACCGCGGTGAACATCACCCACGGGATCTTGGTATCGAGCATCGCGAAATAGGCGAAGGTAAAGATCGCCACAAAGACACAGCCGATGATGTACATCTGCCGCCGGCCGATCCTGTCCGACAAGGCGCCGGCGATCGGCGCCCAGATAAAACCGAGTGCCGTCGTGACGATGAGGCCAGTCAGCAGCAGATTGCGCGAGGCGCCGAGCACCTGGGTGCCATAGGTAAACACGAAGGCGTTGAAGATGTAGCCCGGCGCCTGCTCGGCCATCCGCAACAGTGCCGTCAAGGCGATTGCCTTGGGCTGGCGTCGAAACACCTCGATCGTCGGGGCGCGGGCCACGCGGTTTTCTTCGAGAACGCGGCGAAACACCGGGGTTTCGAGGATACCGAGCCGAATCCACAACCCGACCCCGACCATGACGATGCTGAGCAGGAACGGGATTCGCCAGCCCCAGGTGAGAAACTGGTCGCCGGAAATCCAGCTGAAGATCAGCACCGCCAAGTTCGCCAGAAACAGCCCGGCGGGAGCGCCGAATTGCGGCCAGGAGGCGATAACCCACGGCTCTTGTTGCCGCGCGCCCATT
>Ga0306920_100003118_pt1 | contig 21035 bp, 25 predicted proteins | sample flu12Cox44000170_FD_204666 | JGI IMG/M metagenome (GOLD analysis project Ga0306920, IMG submission 204666) | Lab enrichment of tropical soil microbial communities from Luquillo Experimental Forest, Puerto Rico - flux4day.12C.oxic.44.000.170 (v2)... | ecosystem: Environmental > Terrestrial >... | reverse complement strand
TATATGCCGCCACGCGTATATCTGCGCCGGTCGCCGGGCGACGGTTGGCGCCGAGCAACCAAAGGTCTCCCCGCTTTGTGATCGGCCGCGCGCAGACAATTCGGGAACGGTGGGCAGTAAAGGAGCTTGTTTGATTTCGGTTGCTTCATCGAGGATGAAATCGACCTCGGCCATTTCAAAGCCGGTCGACTCGATCTCGAAGTCCATATCGACGAGAGCTTGCAGCTCAATGGCCAGGATCTCTCGGTCCCATCCCGCTTTTTCCGCGAGCTTATTGTCGGCCAAGATGTACGCACGCTTCTCCGCGTCGCTGAGATGCTCTATCCGCAACGTAGGAACCTGCGTGAGCTCCAGTCGTTTTGCAGCCGCTAGCGCCCGTGCCCGGCAATGATTGTGCCGGATCCGTCGATCAAGACGGGATTGAGAAATCCAAAGCGCTCGATCGATCGAGCAATCTGCTCGATCTGACGCTTCGAATGCGTGCGCGCGTTGTGTTGGTAAGGTTTAAGCGTTTGGAGATTTCGCAGTTCCGGTCGAGGCAACGAAACGACGGAACTGATTTGCTTTTTCTTGGACGCCATAGGAGCGCACCTTTCTCAGTGCAGTGCCCCATCGGCTGCGATCACCAGAACCGATTCGCCGAGCCCAGTCAAAATAGTCGGCGAAGGCGAAAAATCTGCGAGACATACTAATTACTTAAGCCGCCATTCCGACTGCGCCTTGCCCCCGCCGACCAGCTTAATGCAGACCGATTAGTGGCAGATTCGCAGAATGAGGGGTTATGGAACGGGAAAAGCCTCCGTTTCGATTTGCACCCCCATTACGGAGGGGCTGCTGCGCTATTTCACCAGGGTGGTCGGCACATCAACCAGATGCAGCAACTGCGTAGTCACTGACCCAAGGAGGAGGCCGCGGACCCCTCCAAGCCCTCTGGTACCTATGAAGATATGCTGAACGTGTTCCTCTCGGGCTACGCGATCGATCGTTGCCGCAACGCCGCCCCGCTCTGCACGGCTGACACACCGAATTCCTGCCTCACGGCAGGTGGCAACAGCGTCCTTTAGAGCCTCGTCAGCCCGCTCTTTTTCTTCCTGCGCGATCCATGTGGACGGCATGATCTCAGCGCCCTCTGGCACCCCGAGCCGTGAAAAGTTCTGCACATTCAGGAGAATGAGGCTGGCTTCCGGGAGTGCCTTCACATGGCCGATGGCGAGTTTAACTGCGCGGATGGATGCGGGCGAGCCGTCAACGGGTACAAGAATCTTCATGGATTCAGCCACCAACAGCAAATTGGTTCTGGCGCGTGAGGTTGCTCCTCCGAGACATGGTCACGACCAGCCGTAGCCCACGCGTTGAACGATGATGTTGTTAACGACCGCGCGCACGCCAGGGGTGGTTTCGGCAGCGAGTTGGGCCGCTTTCTTCTCCTCGACCGAGTGGACAAGGCCCCACAAATCAACGGTCCCGTCCTGAACGGTGACGGTCAGCATGGTCGGCCGCCATGGCTCCGAAGCCCTAACGATGCCGACGAGTTTGCCTCCCTCGACAATGGGTACACGCTTGATCCGGTTGCGCTCCAGCAAACCGGCGATCTCGCCCAGCGGGGTGTCAGGCTTGGCTGTAACAACGTTGCGAGTCATCACATCGGCGACCTTGCCGGAATGGGACTTGATGTACTCATTGGCAGACGCCCATCCAGTCGACATCAGCTCAAGCCACCAGGAATGCCGTCTGGTCGTGCCGATCTCCGGGCGCCGCATCAGATCGCCTTCGCTCACAATGCCGACCAGCCCGCCTTTCTCGTCGACAACGGGCGCCGCACTGATATGATTGTTCAGCAGGATGGCGGCCACTTCACCAATGGTCACGTTCACGTCCACCGTAATGACGTTGGAGACCATCACATCTGCAGCTTTCATGACCGCGTACTCCTTCTGAATCGTTGCGACCTCGTAGCTGGACAAGAAGATGATTGCAGAACACCCTCAAGCACATCGATTAAACGATTGTCGTTCCCGAACCTTCTGTGGCGGTCGATTCCGTCCCCCGACAAATGGGGCAAGCAGGGATCGCGGAAGTTGAGGTAAATCAAAAACCGCCGAAAGTGCGCGGATAAGCTCGTCAGCGCTCAGGCACGCAGCGGTGCTGCGAAGGGCATCTCCAGTGCGTACCGCGAATCTAGGGAGCTATTCGATGCCTACAGATGTGATCGTGGCCCTCGTCATGGCCGGTGCTTTCGGCATTTTTGCCGCCACGTTGTATTGGGTTGACCTGCAAACGCGCGGACTGAGCAAATAGCGCTGTAGCGTGGTCCCGATGCCACCTCCGCTATCCCCGCCGATTCGCTCTTGTCCGCTGTGTGGGCTTGCAATGATCAGTAGCAAGTCAGACGAACAAAGTGCCCACTTCGACACATTTTCGTGTCTCAGTTGTAAGACCGTCATTTCTCTGACTCCCCCGCCGAAGAGTCCCAAGCCGCAGCAATGAGCGCGATGGCTTGGGGTCAACTCAAAGCCGGACGGGTAACTTCACTACTTTACAAGCGTGTTGATATAGGCCGCGATGTCTTGCGCCTCCCGGCGCGTCAGCGGCACGTTCATGCGCGGGTGCGGATCGAGCAGCGCAAATGCCAGCGTTTCCGGACTGATCGCGAATTTCCGCGCAACCACATCAAACGGCGGAGCGTCAGGAACGTCTCTGCGCGGCGCGGGCGATACGATATGGCAGCCGATGCATCGCGTTTCCGCGATATGTCGGCCGTTATCGGCATCCGCCGCAGCCGCCGCTGACGCCACGAGGCTAGCCGCAACAAACAAATCAGCCGCACAGGTTCGTCGAATACCTAGAGCCGGCATCACTTCCGTAGCAATACCTCCACCGCCGTTCGCGCGCAATTTCCGCGGACGGCTGCCGAGATGCCAGCCGATCGATTTATCGCATGCCGAAGAGAGTTATGCGCAATCACAATATCGCTAGGGCGTATTTCCTTGCTTTCGCTCTGAACGATCGCACGCATTAGTGATCTGCCCGCCTGAACTGCCTAGCAGGTCCATGTCAACTTTCAAGAGTTCCTCAGATTGAGCGGAAGCTTTTTTGATGGAAACGAGCGTCCGGTGCGCATGTCGACGCGTTTGCTCTAAGTCTAGCGCAAAGACGGCGTTTTTGATTGCTGGCGTCATGATTTGAACCCAGGCGAAATTTTCAATGGGCTAAAATGCGTCCTAAGCGCGAGCGCAACTTTGATCTACATCAAATCCAATGATCCATTTCCTACGGGGTGCTCAGCACCGCCTAAGTGAGACGGCGTGCTGCCGACGTTTTTTCATCTAATGCGTGAGGAATCTGCGAGCTCCGAGGTCTAACTTTCCCCATTTACGCAGCTACGGAACGAAAGCGCAGGATCGCGAAGGCGAAGAAGAGACCTCCAATCAGCGCGACGATGACGAACTCCGGCCAGACCACGTCGATGCCGGCGCCGCGGTAAAGAATCGCCTGCGCAAAGGCTACGAAATGAGTTGATGGGGATGCCTGCATCGCCGTTGCGAGCCACGGGGGCATGCTTTCCAACGGCGTATTGCTGCCGGAGAGCATATTCATGGGCAGGTAGACCAGCATGAACAGCAGGCCCAGCTGAGGCATGGACCGCGCAACGGTCCCTAGGAATATTCCGATAGCGGTCGCGAAAAACAGATAAACCATCACCCCGCCCAGAAACAGCGGGATCGAGCCGACGATCGGGATGCCAAGAAACGTGCGGACTACACCATAGAGCGAGAGCCCGACTGCGACGGTGATCACCAGCCCGTTCGCCCATACCTTTGACATCGCGATCTCGAACGGCGTTATCGGCATGACCAGCAGGTGCTCCATGGTGCCGTGCTCGCGTTCGCGAATAAGCGCTGCGCCAGCGAGGATAATTGCCAGCATGGTAACATTGTTGATGATTGCCATTACTGAGGTAAACCATGCTGTCGTGATGTTCGGGTTAAACTCGATGCGCACAGCCAGATTGACTCGCGGTGTTGGCGCTCCTTCCGCACGCGACAGGAAATCGGCAACCTCATTGGTGATGATCTGCTGGATGTAGCCGGCTCCGAGCCCCGCCTGGATCATCGTGGTCGCATCAACGTTGACCTGGATTGCCGGGTGACGCCCGGCAAGCGCGTCCCGCTCGAAATTTGGGGGAATATCGACCACGAATGTGTACTTCCCGATATCCATCAATGGGGTGATATCGCGCTCGCTAATGGCACGGGGCGGTTGGAAATAGGGCGGTAGGAACGCGTGGGTAATGCGACGGGACAGCTGGGATTGGTCTTCGTCAACCATTGCAATTGATGCATTGTAGACCTCCTGCGAATTGCTCCGCCCCTGGGCGATCACCGCCAGTGAAAACGCGTAAATGACGAGCCCCAACAGAACAAAATCGCTGAAGAAACTGCGCAGCTCTTTGGTGCCGAGCCAAAAGATATTCGCCAGTTTGCGCATGGTCTAATTCTCTAGCGTTCCTGCTTTCGCAGAAACAGCAGGCTCAGGACCGTCAGCACCGGTATGAAAACCGCAAGTTCAGCCAGGCTCGGGGCCAGGTCGCGAAAACCCAGACCCTTGGTGAAGGTGCCGACACTGACCGGGACGAAATACGTCATCGGAAATGCCCGACCCATGAGCTGCGCTATTCCCGACAAGGACGACACCGGCACCATGATCCCCGAGAATTGAGTCGCGGGCAGCACCGTCAGAATCGCCGTACCAAACAAGGCGGCAATCTGGGTGCGTGTAAACGCCGAGATCAACATCCCGTAAGCGGTCGTGCTCGTGACGTAAATCAATACCCCCGCCAATAGAGCGAGAAAGCTTCCCTTGAGCGGCACCTGAAAGATGAATACCGCCATCAGAAACATCATTGCGAAGTTCGTGACGGCAAGCCCAATGTAAGGAAGCTGCTTGCCCCACAGGAACTCTATGCGGGTCGCGGGCGTGACATAGAGATTGGTTATGGAGCCAAGCTCTTTCTCGCGGACAATAGCGAGTGCCATCAAGATCGCAGGGAAGAGAGCCAGCAGCATCGAGATGCTGGTAGGCACCATTGTATAGATGCTCTCAAAATCCTGATTGTATTTGTACCTGATCTCGATATACGCGGGCGGCGCCGGGCCTGGGGCTGTCGTTTTGACAGCCGGGTCGGTCAGATAGAGCTCGTTCATTGCTTGCAAATAGCTGCGGATGGTGGCAGCGCGAAACGGCATTGCTCCATCGATCCACGCGCCGACCCACGCAGGACGTGCGCGTTGTATATCGCGGCCGAAACCCGGCGGGATTTCAATGGCCGCCCGTATATCGCCATTCTTGAGTCGTTTTTCGAGATCGCCATAGTTCGCGAGCGGTGCCTTCTCCGCAAAATAAGTGGACCCCCTGAGCTCCTCCAAATACGCTCTGCTCTCGTGCGACTGGTCACGGTCGAGCACCGCGAACGATAGATTGTTGACGTCCGTCGAGATGCCGAAGCCGAAAACCAGCATTAGAAACGCCGTGCCGAACAGGGCAAATCCAAGCCGGATTGGATCGCGCAGGAGCTCCAATGTCTCGCGGATGGTGTATGCAAACAGTCGTCGCAGGCTGAACACGTATCTCGTGCTGGGTCGCTGAATTACCAGGACTTCAGATGTTTTGCGCGCGGGTAAGACGGGTTCCGTAATAGAGGGGGCGCTTGCAGAGGAGCCGCGTGCTCGTATTGCCTCTTCCAGGTAGCTAATGAAGGCGTCTTCGAGGCTTGCGACCCCGCGCGCCTTGATCAGTCCCAGCGGCGTATCCGTCGCCAAGACCTGACCTGAATCCATGAGCGATATGCGGTCGCAACGTGCAGCTTCATTCATGAAGTGAGTCGAGACGAAGATGGTCACGCCTTCCCTGCGCGACAAATCGACGAGCAATTCCCAGAACCGGTCCCGCGCCAAAGGGTCGACGCCCGATGTCGGCTCGTCGAGGATGAGGATCTCAGGGTCATGCACGATTGCAACGGCGAGCGAGAGGCGCTGCCGAATCCCCAAGGGCAGGTTCAAAGCCTGTTGATTGAGGTACTCCTGCAAGCCGAACCGTCCCACAAGATCCGCAATCCGCGCCCGCACTTTTTCAGCAGGTAGGTGGAAAAGCCGAGCGTGCAGCTCAAGGTTCTGCCGAACCGTAAGCTCGGTATAGAGAGAAAATGACTGTGACATGTAGCCGACACGCTTGCGCGAGTTCATGTCGTTGGCATCGAGCGGCTTGCCAAACAGCAGCGCTTCTCCGTTGCTTGGCGAGAGGAGGCCGGTCAGCATCTTCATCGTCGTTGTCTTGCCGCAGCCATTCGACCCGACGAAACCAAAGATTTCGCCGCGCTCGATGGTGAAGCTCACTCGGTCGACGGCAGTGAAATCGCCGAACCGGCGGGTCAGCTCACGTGCCGCAATGACCGGCTCGGCGCCGATGATACGACGCGGCGGTATGTGCAACGCCTTATGGCCTGCACGCAGTTCGGCTGCTAGCAGCGCGACGAACGCGTCCTCCACGGTGGTCGAGCGCGTATTCCGCTTGAGATCGGCCGGCGATCCCGTAGCCAGAACCTTTCCTGCGTTCATGGCAACGAGCGAATCGAACCGCTCGGCTTCTTCCATGTACGCGGTTGCGACAAGCACGCTCATGCCACTGCGACGCAAACGCATACGCTCGATCAACTCCCAGAACTGCCGGCGCGAGAGCGGGTCGACGCCGGTCGTGGGTTCGTCGAGGATCAGGAGGTCGGGATCGTGGATGAGCGAGCAGCAAAGTCCAAGCTTTTGCCGCATGCCGCCGGAAAGCTTTTTTGCCGGCCGATCGGCGAACGGTGCAAGGCCGGTGCTGTTCAGAAGCTCGAAAATGCGCCATTCCCGTTCGGCGTGCGTCTGCCCGAACAGGCGTCCGAAGAATTCGATGTTCTCGCGGACGCTGAGATCCGGATAAAGGTTCCTTCCCAAGCCTTGCGGCATATAGGCGATCCGGGGACAGATGGCCGCGCGGTGTGACGCATCCGACATGTCACCGTCGAGCACAAACACGCGGCCGGATTGGATTTGCCGGGCGCCGGCCATGATGCTGAGTAGCGACGATTTGCCGACTCCGTCGGGCCCGATCAAGCCGACAGTGCAGCCGGCCGGCAGCTCGATCGTGACCGCGTCTAGGGCAACTACGTGAGAATAACACTGCGTGACATCGTCGAGACGCGCAACCGGATCGGCGCGCCCGGTCATTTCGGCGAAGTTCCTTGCAGCCAAGCAGGCCAAGCAACCGTCTGATTGGTGAGCACGTAAGCAATTCCTGGTAGGCCGCTCCGTACCGCATCGCCGCGCGCGCGCAACCGCTCGGGATCGATCCGCACCCTGATTCGAAACGTCAGCTTGGCGCGCTCGCTCTGAGTCTCCACGGTCTTGGGCGTAAACTGTGCCTGCGTGGCAATGAACGACACCTTGGCAGGGATCGCCACATACGGATAGGCATCAAGAACGATGCGTGCGTCGGCGCCGAACCTGACTTTTCCTGCCGCTTCGGTCGGCAAATAGAGATCCATGTACACATAGGTGATGTCGAGCATGGCGAAAACTTTGCCGCCCGCTGGGAGTACCTCGCCAACACGAGCTAGGCGGTACTGAATGCGTCCGTCGGTCGGTGCAACGAGCGTGTTGTCGGCAATCTGGACCTTATAAAGTTCCACATCATGGGTGGCGGCTTCGAGCGCGTGCTCGGCTATAGTCACTCGGGCGCTGGCAGCTTTCAGCGCGGCGTTGGCTCCATCCAACTGTTGCTGGCGCTGATCCAAAAGCTGCTTGGTCGATACGCCCCTCTGCACGAGGTAGTTGGCGCGATCCATTTCCTGCTGCGCCAGGAGCACTTGGGCGTTCTGCTGAGCAAGGTTGGCACTGGCTTCGTCGACCGCTTTTTGCGCTAGGCTTGCCTGAGCTTCGGACTTCTTGAGGGAGGCTGCGAGATCTTGGGTGTCCATGCGTGCGACGACTTGGCCGGCTTTGACCATATCGCCTTCATCGGCAGACATTTCAGCAATGCGACCGGCGTATTTAGTGGCGACGTTGATCTCATCCGCTTCCAGCCGGCCGTTACCCCAAACGATCCCGGCAGGCAGCTGGGCTCGAGACTGTCTCCACCAATAGTAGCCGCCACCACCCGCAGCTAGACCCAATGCCAGGCAGGCGAGCGCGATCCTGGCCCACCGCCTCCTCTTTGGCACAGGACGAGCAATTGGCACCGGTACCAACGGGCCGCGTGTTCCCTCTACGTCGGGCTTAGCGATGGGCTGCGAGCGGCCGAGCGCCTCATCCTCCAAAGGGGCACGCTTCGTGTCAGTCTGCTGATTCAAATACCGCCTCCACTCTCAAGTCCCAGCCCGATCAGATTGGCGAAAAATAAGATTGCTATAGTCGATTCATATCAAATTTGGGCGTGTATTCCTAAGTTCAGCTTCCGTCCGAAAGCGACCGAAGCGCCTGCGTCGCCGCAAAATGACGTGATCTGCCATAAGCGGACATTAGCCCGGCGCTAGCAGCGTTTTGGCGGCAGAGGCGTTGTGACCATCCCGTTCAAGTTCCGCGACCCGCTCACGCTGACGGCTCACGTGTTCTTGACCTACGGCGACATGTCTTTCCGCTTGTTCCAGATGCCGCTCCAGCATCTTCCGATCAACCGGATAAGGACGAAAACCAACGCCGAAACTTGCGATCCGTCTGCATGAGCGACCAAGCAAGTCTTTGTCGATATCCGAAAGTGCATTAGATCGAACTGAAGCTTTTTTGATGTAAGTGCTGGCCTCCGCCACATCTTGACGGGCCTCTTCCACGTCTCGAGCAATCACGTTATTCGCTGTTGGGCTCATTTGATGTCAACCTAAGAACAAGCTTCGGTGTAGAGATGCAATCCAAGCGCGAGCGCAACCTTGATCTACATCAAATCCCGACAAGTTGATCCAAAAGGAGCTGCGGTCTGACAAATCCGCTACTCACGATCCTTGTTGACGGTTGGGACGATTAGTCCTTTCGATTCATCCGGCTTTCTGGCGACGGCGCTGGCAACGCGAACGCTTTTGTCTACGCTCACGTTCGTACCGCGCGATCGGCGATACGTTTGGCAAATTCCGCACAAGCCAAATAGGCCAGAACGATGACGGCGATGGTAACGGCGAGTCCACTCGATAGCGGAACGAAGCCGAGCGTGGTTGCGGCCGGTGAAAAGACTAGAATCAAGGCGCCCGCCAGCGCAGCAAGCGAGCTGGCGATCAGCACAGGATGAGGACGGCTCAACCAGGCGGGTCCATGCGTTCGAATAACGAATATGACGAGAATTTGCGTCGCGATCGATTCGACGAACCACGCCGTCCGAAACAGATCTGGGCCCGCTGCGAATGCGAAAATCAGAATCGCGAAAGTTGCCATGTCGAACAGCGATGACAGTGCGCCCATTACGGCCGTGAATCGTAGGATTTCGCCCATATCCCAGGCACGCGGCCGCGCAATCTCCGAGGGTTCAACGCGGTCGAAGGGAATGCCGATCTCGGAGAGATCGTAGGTCAGATTATTGAGCAGAACCTGAATCGGAGTCAGCGGCAAAAACGGCAAGAACACCGACGCCAGCGCCATCGACAGCATATTGCCGAAATTCGAGCTTGTAGCCATGCGCACGTATTTCAGGATATTGGCGAACGTGCGCCTGCCTTCGTCTACCCCGTCGGCCACGACATTGAGGTTGCGAACCAACATGATCATGTCCGCCGCCTCGCGCGCCACGTCGGTGGCTCCCTCGACGGAAAGGCCGACGTCGGCGGCGTGGATGGCTGGCGCATCGTTGACGCCGTCACCCAGAAATCCGACGGTATGGCCGCGCTGCCGCAGCGCCAGCACAATTTTCGTCTTCTGATCCGGCGAGATCCGGGCGTAGAGATCGACCTCTTCCACCCGCGAGGCGAGCGCGGCGTCGCTGAGCTCCGCCACCTCGGCGCCGGTCAACAATGCCCGTTCCGGCAGGCCGAGTGCCCCGGCAAGGTGCCGCACCACCGCAGCGCCGTCCCCCGATAGGATCTTGACCCGTACCCCGGCGTTCTCCAGCCGTGTGATCGCTTCGGCTGCGTCCGGTTTGGGGGGATCGACGAAAACACAAAAACCGGAGATGACCAGATCGCATTCGTCTTCCGCCAGCAACTGGCTGCGAGCCGGCGGCATCGGCTTCCAGGCCACTGCCAAGACGCGATTGCCCTGCGCCGCCTCGTCACGCTCCATGTCCTGCAGCGCCGCGCGCGTGGGCTCATCGATCGGCAGAGCGCGGCCGTCGGCGTGATCCACTCCTTTAGCGCGCGCAAGAATTTCCTCCGCGGCACCCTTTACGATCAGCATGCGTGCCTGATCTTTTTCAACCAGCACCGAAACTCGCCGACGCTCGAAGTCGAACGGTAATTCGTCGAGCTTGGACCAGCCGTCGAGGGGCACCTTCGTCGCGTGGCTTGCAATCGCCTCGTCAAGCGGGCTGCGGATACCGGATTCGAACCGGCCGTTTATGGCCGCCAGCATGAGCACCCGCTCACTGTTCGCCCGATCCACGCCGGGATGCCTGAGCAGCGCGATGCGCGCCTCGGTCAGGGTCCCGGTCTTGTCGGTGCAAAGCACGTCCATGGCGCCGAGGTCGTGGATAGCGGCAAGCTTTTTGACCACCACGCGCTTCTGCGCCATGCGCAACGCCCCGCGCGCAAGCGTGACCGTCATGATCATCGGAAGCAGTTCGGGCGTGAGTCCCACTGCGAGCGCGACCGCGAACAGGAAGGACTCGAGGACGGGCCTGGCAAAGGCCAAGTTCATCAGCAGCACGAACAAGGTGAGAAAGATCGTAAGCCTCAGGATCATGAGACCCAGGCGATGGATGCCGCGTTCGAATGCAGTCGGCGGTTGACGCCCGGCGAGTTCTGCCGCAATCCCACCGAAGCGCGTCGCCTTGCCGGTCGCCACCACAAGCATGATCGCTTCGCCGCTGACGATCGACGTCCCGGCGAATAGGGCATTGAACGCTTCGGGCGGTGTCGTTGCGGTACAAGGACCGGGATACTTGTCGGCTGGATAGGGCTCTCCGGTCATCAATGCTTCGTTGGCATGAGCATTGCGGCTCTCCAGCACGATCCCATCGGCCGGAACGAGATCTCCCGCTCGCAGCTCGACCACGTCGCCCGGCACGAGTTGATCGACCGGGATGGCGGTGACCATGCCGTCGCGGCGAACATCGGCATGCACCGCGACCGAGCGTTTCAAGGCTTCGGCGGCGCGCTCGGCTCGATGCTCCTGAAATAAATCGAGACCGATCGAGAGCACGATGACCGTGACAATGATGCCAAAGCTGCCGAGATCCCCTGCCGCTCCCGAGATCGCGGCTGCGACCAGCAGGATGGCGACGAGCGGCTCGGCAAAGCGTCGGCCGATCTTGCGGACAATGTCGACGCGCGGCGGCTCGGCCACGGTGTTGGGACCGTAGCGGGCGAGCCGATCCTCCGCGCCGTTTCGCGACAGCCCCTCCGGAGTGGCCGACAGCCGCTCAAGCAGCGCTTGAGTCGGTAGACACCAGAATCGGTCAAGCGGAAGATCGATCATGAGAGCAGGATTAATCCATTTCCTGCCATCACGATCCTGTTTGACATTTGGACCGCGTGCGCCCGCGCGTTAAGAGGGCTCAAGATTTCCTGGCGGTGCTTCAGCAAAATTTGATGCAGGTCAAAGATCGCCATTTTACTAACCTCAATATTGCATCGACAAAAGGCGTGGCGGTCATGCTTAGTGCGATCCTCGTTGCTGTGAATATGTGCCTACAGGGCGGCGAGCAAGTTGACGTTTCCCGGTTCGTTGATCCCAGTGCGAGCTGGCTGGAACTCAAGGTCACCTTGAAGCCTGCAACTGGAATGCTCGTGGTTTACTTCCCCGGTTATGAAGAGCAGCAGGCGCAGTTCACAGACCCGGAATCATCGGCCCTGATTCCCTTTGCAGAGCCGATCCTGTGCTTGAAAGCCATTGGAGGCCCATTTGAATTCGATATCGAAGTGATGCCCGTCGAAGCTGGAGAGTAACTCAGCACGCGGGTCAACAACTGATATCAGAAACCGTAACGTAGCCGAAATGCCAAAACCGCAATTGCGAACTCAGCGTTCAACCGTGCACTCGCCGAGCGAAGGCGGTGAGGCATTTTCCCAGCTTCGCAACGAGATGGTTGAAGAAGCCATCGTTGCGCGCGGCGTTCGCTCGGAGCTCGTTCTCAGCGCCATGCGCAACGTCCCGCGCGAGACTTTCCTGCCGCATCAGCTGCGCGAATTTGCCTATAGCGATTGTCCGCTGCCCATCGAGGAAGGGCAGACGATTTCTCAGCCCTATATCGTCGCCTTCATGACCGAGGCCCTGGCGCTCGAGGGCGGCGAAAGGGTGCTCGAGATCGGAACCGGCTCAGGTTACGCAGCCGCTATCCTCGCTGAGATCGCCGGCGAGGTGTACACGGTCGAGCGTATCGGCCAATTGGCGGAGAAGGCAGCCTCGATGCTCGCCGAGCTCGGCTATGACAACGTCCACGTGCTGCACGGAGATGGCACCAAAGGCTGGCCGGACCATGCGCCGTACGATGGGATTATCGTCGCGGCCGGCGGCCCAAAGATTCCCGACTCGCTGAAGGAGCAGCTCAAGATCGGCGGCCGGCTGGTCATCCCGGTGGGGACTGATCCCAAGATCCAGGAACTGGTTCGCGTCACGCGGATATCGGAAAACGAATACCGCCGCGAGGATCTGGCCGATGTCCGATTTGTTCCGCTCATCGGGCACGAAGGATGGACGCCGGCTGAGCATCGGCCGACGCCAGCGCCGTCACGGCCGGCCCGCGTGCCGGTCAAAACGCTGCCGCGAACAGTGGCGGATGACTGCGAGCCGTTCGATTCGATCGAAACGGCACAGTTGGATCGATTGCTCTCCCGCATCGGCGATGCAAGGATTATGCTGATCGGCGAAGCCTCGCATGGCACATCCGAATTCTATCGGATGCGCGAGCGCATTTCGCGCGAGCTGATCGAGAAGAAAGGCTTCCGCTTTGTGGCCATCGAGGGCGATTGGCCGGATGCCGCGCGGGTCGATCACTATGTGCGGCACCTGGAATATCCGCCGTCGGAATGGACCGCTTTTGCCCGCTTCCCGGTATGGATGTGGCGCAATAACGAGGTTCGCGCGTTCATCGATTGGCTTCGCGGTCATAATGCGCTTCTCAAGGGCGGCGCCCGGGTGGCCTTTCACGGGCTCGATTTGTACAGCCTCTACGATTCAATCCGCGCGGTTCTCAGGTATCTCGATCAGGTCGACCCGCACAGCGCCCGTGTCGCGCGGGAGAGATATGGATGTCTGACCCCCTGGCAGTCAGACCCCGCCACCTACGGCCATGCCGCGCTGACGGGCGCATATCCAACCTGCGAACCGGATGTGGTCCACGTGTTGACGGATCTCCTGCACAAGCGCCGCGACTATGCGGAACGCGATGGCGAGCGCTTCATGGACGCCGTGCAAAATGCCCGGCTCATCGCCAATGCGGAGCGCTATTATCGCATCATGTACTACGGCTCGCGCGCCTCGTGGAACCTGCGCGACAGCCACATGTTCGAAACCCTGAAGACATTGCTCGCCTTCTACGGCCTGAAGAGCAAAGCAATCATCTGGGCGCACAATTCTCACATCGGAAATGCCGCTGCGACCGAGATGTTTTCCCGAGGCGAATACAATTTGGGGCATCTCTGCCGCAAAGAATTCGGTGACCTCGCCTATTCCATTGGTTTCGGCACCCACACCGGCACCGTCGCGGCAGCCTCGAATTGGGACGGTCCGATGGAGATCAAGACGGTGTTACCGTCAATCTCCGACAGCTACGAGCGCGTATGTCACGAGACGGGAAAGCCGTCGTTCCTGCTGAGCCTTCGATCATCGCCCGAGCAGACGGGTCTGCGCAAACCGCGGTTCGAGCGGGCCATAGGGGTGATCTACCGGCCGGAAACGGAGCTCGCCAGTCACTACTTCCAGGCGGTTCTGCCGGAGCAGTTCGACGAATACGTCTGGTTTGACGAGACGACGGCGATCACGCCCTTCGAGACTAAGACGCTGGAAGATCTGCCCGATACCTATCCCTTCGGGCTTTAAGCGCCGGAAAAGCGCGCGGCCATCGGTATTTCCGAGCTTTGCATCTTCGCTCGGGCCAATGATGCGCGGCCTTGCGTAAGGCCCCCCTCCGGGCAATCCCTGAGGTAAATCATCTGAATTTTCGGCGGCAGATAGAGGCGCTATCAGTAGGCATCGATCATGGCTCTTGGGGATTGGTCATGGACACGCTCACTGAAAGTTCGCTCGTTACCTCGCATACACGTGAATCGGGATTGGGTCAGGGAACATCGGACGAAGCTTTGATCAGCGCGATCGCTGCCGGCGACCAGCGCGCAATGCACTCCCTCTACGTGCGGCACAGCGTGCGGGTCTATCGCTTTGTCCTGCGCTTGACCAACAACAGTTCATTGGCCGAGGATCTGGTCAGCGAGGTGTTCATCGACGTGTGGCGCGACGCCCGCGGGTTCAAGGCGAAGTCGCAGGTTTCCACATGGCTCTTGGCGATCGCGCGCAACAAAGCGCTGTCGGCAATGCGAGCCCGTTTGGACCAGCAACTCGATGATGAGACGGCGATGTCCATTCCCGACCCCGCCGACGACGCGGAAACCATCATGAATGAGCGGGGTCGCAGCGCTATCGTTCAACGCTGTCTTTCGCAGCTCTCGCCGCTGCATCGGGAAGTGCTCGACCTTGTCTATTATCACGAAAAATCGCTCGAGGACATCGCTCGAATCGTCGGAACGCCGGAAAACACGGTGAAGACTCGTGTGTTCTATGCGCGCAGGCGCATGGGAAACCTGCTCAAGGCTGCGGGATTGGAGAGTAGCCGGACAGGAGCGTAATCGATCCCTCGCGCCAGCCTTCACTGCTTTCCACGGGAATTTAAAGCGGACCTACGCTTTCTTGATTCAGATCAAGATCCAACGAGCGCTACCCTCTATGGTGATCTCTCTATGAACGCAATTCTTGACCTACAGACGATGTCGCAAAACTTCGTTCATTGCTGCGCAAGAGTGCCGAGGTCTGCGCGGAGATTGGATACCATGTCGTAGGTGCTGAGCAGGAAATCAAGCGCATTGAGCCGCGACTCCGCGCGGATGCATCAGTTGTCGCCTCCGGTGATGCAGCAGAGCGAATGCCTCAGCCCACAAGCAAAAGAGGGCGGAGACGTTTCGGCCGTCCCAGCGTTGGTGGTCCACAAAAGCCGCGCGCGGCGCTCGCTAGCGGAACTTCCACAATGCTCAAACCGAATTCTGGTCAAGAGGCAACAGGACGCGATTTGCACCAAATCCTCGGTGACCTCGACGACAGCACAGTCCTCGCGATCCTGGCGTTGCATCCAACCGTCGCAGAGCTCGAAGAGGTGCGAGTCCGGCTCGACGGAGGAGATGATGCTCTCGGGCAACGGTCGCTTGGCGGTGTCGTTGCCGAAGTCTTCGATATGCTCAAAGTGGATGAAGAAGAGCCGCCGCCAAGTGCCGGGAGGTGAGCGCCATGATTTCTCTGCAAGATTGCGTCGACCTTTGCGGGCTCGAAGAGGATGAGGTTGCCGCCATCAGCGAACATGAACATATCCCGGAAATAGCTGCCGCCGCCCTCGCCAGCTATTTGCTGCATCAGCCGCACGGCGGAGAGACCATTCGAACAATGATCATCGACGATATTCACAAAGCGCTCGACCAAGGTCGAATCAAGCCTGTTCATGGCGTTGCGGCATTTTCTTACACAGCATCCCGACGCCCGGGCCGGGTGCACGACCGAGTAACGCGCGTCGCTCTCGTTCGCGACGACCTTCAATGCTGTTCGCCTAAGGAGCAAGCTTCCAAGTGATACAGCAGCTCGTCGTCATCTTTCTGCTACTCGCAACGTCGAGCAGCTTGGCCCAAGAGCGCAAGGCCAGCTCGTTGGAAGAACGCGGTCGTGCCTTGGCAGAAAGAATGTGTTCGGCGTGCCATGCGGTCGGGAAGAGCGGCGAGAGTCCGCATGTTGGCGCGCCTCCGTTCCGCGCGCTCGATCGGCGGGTGGAGCTTGATTCGTTTACGGAGCGGTTGCGCGAAGGTCTGACGTCCGGTCACCCGGATATGCCGACATTTCGCTTCACGCGCGAAGACGCCCGTGCATTGCTCCTTTATTTGAGGACTATCCAGGCTCAGTAACCGCATGCTCAGTCGAACCGATCTGTTACCTGGGCTGGAGAGAGCGCGGTCGGTAGAAGATGTTCGAAAACATCTTCGACCTATCATCGTCGCATTGCCCGCCGCGGGCTTCGTTATCGGCCTGTTGGCGCAGTTTTTCGGACGCAGTGATTGGGCTGGTCCGATATGGGCCACGGCCACGATCCCGGTCCTGATCGCTCTCGTGGCGGAGATCGTTGTCAGTCTGCGCCGCGGCGATATCGGCCTGGATATCGTGGCCGCGCTGTCGATGTTCGCGGCGCTTGTTTTTGCCGAATACCTCGCTGCCGTCGTAGTCGCCTTGATGTATGCGGGCGGTCAGTACCTCGAGAGCTTTGCCGAGCGCCGTGCAAGCCGCGAGATGACGTCGCTCCTGGCCCGTGTACCGCGCAGCGCCATGCGATACCGCAACGGGCGGCTCGAAGACGTGGGCCTGGACGCGATCGACCCGGGCGGTCGCCTCGTCATTCGCAAGGGCGATGTGATCCCGGTCGACGGTGCAGTCATCGAAGGCGTGGCCGTTCTCGACCAGTCGGCTCTGACCGGCGAATCCATGCCGATCCAACTTAAGGTCGGCGACAGCGTCATGAGCGGCTCGACCAATGTCGGTGAGGCCTTCCATTTGCTGACGACGCGACGGGCGGCCGAGAGCACTTATGCGGGCATCGTCCGTCTGGTCGAAGCTGCGCAGAAGTCGCGTGCGCCGATGTCGCGCCTGGCAGACCGATACGCCATGGTATTCTTGGCGGCCACCATCGCGCTCGCGGCAGCGGCTTGGATGGGAAGCGCCGATCCCATCCGTGCCGTCGCCGTGCTCGTCGTAGCGACGCCGTGCCCTCTCATTCTCGCGGTGCCGGTCGCGATCGTGGCGGGGGTCTCGCAAGCAGCCAAGCACGGCATTCTGATTAAGGGCGGCCTGGCGCTTGAGACTCTGGCGCGCGTGCGCTCGCTTGTCATCGACAAGACCGGAACTCTGACCCACGGCCAAGCACGCATCGTTTCCATCCATGCCCTTTCCGATCAACCTGCCGAGGAGCTGCTGAGCCCTCGCTCGACCAAGCGTCGAAGCACATCGTGGCGCAGACGATCGTAGCGGCCGCCCGAGACAAGGGTCTCGAGCTCGCGATCCCTCATGACATTGTTGAAAGACCGGGTGAAGGCATCGAGGGCGTCGTCGAGGGCCATCATGTGATCGTCGGCGGGCTTCGATTTGTGACCGGGAAGCTCGCCAAAACGAACCTTTCTCAATTGCGCGCGCGGCGCTCTCCCGGAAGCGTCGCGGTGGCAGTGGGCGTCGATGAAAGGCTTGTCGGGCTTTTGATCCTTGCCGATCGTTTGCGTACGGGAACGGAGACCTTACTTCGCGATCTCAAGTCGCTCGGAGTCGCGCGGATCGTTCTCGCCACCGGCGACCGGCGCGACGTGGCCGAGACGGTGGCCAGGGGCCTGCCCATCGATGCGGTCAGATCCGAGCTAACCCCGGACCAAAAGACCCTGGTCGTATTGTCCGAGCGAAAGAACGGCCCGGTCATGATGATCGGCGATGGCGTCAATGACGCGCCGGCGCTGGCTGCTGCCGATTTGGGGGTGGCCATGGGTGCCAAGGGTGCGGCCGCCTCCGCCGAAGCCGCCGATGTCGTGCTGCTGGTGGATCAACTCGATCGCGTATTACCGGCAATCCGCATCGCCCGCCGATCCCGCTTTATTGCGCTCGAAAGCGTCTATGCCGGTTTGGCCCTGTCGGTCGCCGGTATGATCGCGGCGGCACTGGGCCTGATCACGCCTGTGCAGGGCGCCATCCTCCAAGAGGTGATTGATGTTGCGGTCATTCTCAATGCGCTGCGAGCGCTGAAGGATGGGAGCCGCGGCTTGAGAGCGGAGAGTATCGACGCAGCAGAGGCTCGCGTGGCCCCGTCTGGATTTGATCTAGATCATAATCCGGCAGGAGCGGACGCTCTATCAATTCATTCTCGCGCAGGAGGCGATCGACCATGACCAAGCCAATCCCCGACAAAGCCGAAGTCGCGCTCGAATATCCGGACAAGCTCTACATCGGGACCTTTGAGCGCACAGCCCGCTTCGACGCGCATCTCGATGAAACCGGAATTTCGCTCAGCCTGCACCGCACCGGCGCAGCCGACGTGCGCAAAACCGTGCGCATGCATTTCCACTACGCGCTCTTTGCCGAGATCCTGCGCGACCTGGCAAAAACGGTCTCGTCCGTGCCGCCGGCCGATGCCGCCCACCGCGACGAGCTGCGGGAGGGGGCGGAGGCGCTCTACCGGGCGTTTGATCCTCGCCGCAACGACAAAGAAGACATCGCCCGGGCCATTGACGAGCAGCACGGCTCGAAAGGTCATTTGAGACTCAGAATATAGGCAGTGATGTCACCGCGGTGAGCAGGACATTGGGCATTGATTCATGTGACGTATGCGGCTTGCTTGTCCGATGTCCTGCGCCTCGCCTCCGCCTGTCGTGATAGCGAGCGCGGCGGCTATCCACATGAGATTTTTTCCCTGCATGCAAAACCTCCAGACCCGTCATCTACATAAACGAAGACCGCCGGCTTGATTTTTGATTCAGGTCAAAGAAATCGCTCGCCACTGACCGAAACTGCTCATCGTCGAGAAAGGAGCCGTGCCGTGACCGAGAGTGCGGGTTTCCTAGGGGTCGTTTGAATGAAAGATGAGGAGAAGTGACATGGCTGAAGCTGCAACCAAAATGCCCGCAAGAAATGAAGGGAAAGTGGCGGATCGCCCGGCCGAGTGGCGGCCGTTCGAGAGCCTGCGACGGGAAGTCGATCGCCTGTTCGAGGATTTCCAAGTGGGATCCTGGCGCTCGCCGTTTGGCGGCGGTCTGTTCGACGTCCCGCCGATCTGGCGCGGCGAGACCGGTAAGGCGCCCGCCGTCGACGTTGTCGATACGGACAAGGCCTACGAGATCACGGCCGAATTGCCCGGGATGAACGAGAGTGACATCGACGTCAAATTCTCCGATGGCACGCTGACGATCAAAGGCGAGAAGCGGGACGAAAAGGAGGAGAATAAGAAGGGTTATTACCTCTCCGAGCGCCGCTATGGCTCGTTCCAACGTTCGTTCGGTGTGCCCGACGGCGTCGACGTGGACAAGATCGAGGCGAACTTCAAAAACGGCGTGCTCACGGTCACGTTGCCGAAGACGCCGCAGGCCCAGACGAGCGAGAAGAAGATCTCGATCAAAAAGTCCTGAGTGCCGCGAGGTCGAGTCGGGTGAGACTAAGAGTTGGTAAAGTCGTGTCTCGTTTTGGCTTCGCACCACGAGGTGGCTGTCGTTGGTTTGGCGGCGGCCACCTTTTCCAGGTTGGCGGCGCAAAGAGTGAACAATTGAGGTAAGGGGATCATGCCATATTGTTCCAATAGCGAGTGGCCCGCGCCTGTGCGGTCACATCTTCCGCCGCACGCTCAGGACATCTACCGCGAGGCGTTCAATCACACCTTTGCGGCGCATCCAGGAGGAGCGGGCGCATCGCACCGCGTGGGCGGCGGTCAGCGCTCCTACGTGAAGGTCGGCGGCAGCTGGATCGGACGCGCGACCACCACTAATCGGGCTCAACCTTTCGCCGCTCGACGGCGTAACGCCGGGACATAGTCATGCAAAGCACCGTTCAGATCGACTTTCAGGGCATGGAGCCGAGTGAAGCATTGCGCGCCGCCATTGTCGCGCGGGTTACAGCGCTCGAGGATCGCTTCGCGCGCATAACCGCCTGTCGCGTCGTGCTCAAGGCACCGAGCGGGCGCCACCTCAACGGAGGCCTCTACGAGATCAATATCCGGCTGACGCTTCCGGGTGGAAAAGAGATCGATATTGGACGCACTCCAAAGCTCGACGAGCGCCATGCCGACGTTCAGTTTGCGCTCAACGATGCTTTCAAGCGGGCGCGCCGCCGACTGCAGGACCAGGTCCGCCGTTTGCAGGGCCACGTTAAGACGCGTGCGAGTTAGTCAATGACGAGATCGCCGCGACGCAAGCGACTGTGCTGAAGCGGCCATGAGACTAGGAATGCAAAATGGACCGAATTTTGCCAGGATCAAAAAGCCAAAGCGCGAATGACGCTCCCCGACCGGACGGCTCGATGTACCGGTTTCTCGCGTGCACGGCAGATCAATACATGACGCGCGCGGTCATTACCGTCACCCGGCAAGTTACGCTACGAGAGTTGGAAGGCCTATTTGAGAAACATGACTTCAATTCCTTCCCGGCGGTGGAGGAAGGAAAAATGCTGGGGATTGTAACCAAATTCGATTTTCTGAAAGCCTTCGCCTTTACCACGGGTCAGATGGTGCCGCACTACGACGAGCTCATGAACCGGCAGGCGGTGGAAATGATGACGGAAGCCGTCGTGCACGTCGAACCGATTACGCCATTGGCGCGGGTCCTCGCGATCATGGTGAGCCTCAAGACTCGCAGTCTTCCCGTGATCGGCCCCGGACGCGAACTGTTGGGCATGATCTCTCGCGAGGACGTGATGAGGGCGCTCAGAGAGACGACATCGGCATGTGATAAGCCGGCGAGCTGCCGTTGAGGGATTGTTCAGGCGCATCATTTCTTGGAGCCATTAAAATGGTCAAGATCAAGGTGGAAGCGGGCGATTGGGTTGTGGTGTGCGATGGCCGCAAGGCGCTTTTCCTCGAGAATATCGGGGATGAAGTGTTCA
>Ga0306920_100003117_pt1 | contig 21036 bp, 18 predicted proteins | sample flu12Cox44000170_FD_204666 | JGI IMG/M metagenome (GOLD analysis project Ga0306920, IMG submission 204666) | Lab enrichment of tropical soil microbial communities from Luquillo Experimental Forest, Puerto Rico - flux4day.12C.oxic.44.000.170 (v2)... | ecosystem: Environmental > Terrestrial >... | reverse complement strand
TGGTGCGGCCGCCGGGGGCGCTGAGGGAGGCAGTGAGGGTAGCGTCCAGGGTGTCATCAGGTCCGAGGGCGGTGTCGCTCTGGCCGACGCGATCGCGGAGCTTGCCGTTGTAGGCAAGGGTGAGCGAGGCGGCGGAGCCTGCGGTGCTGACCGTGAAGCCGCCGGTGAGCGTGGTACCCGGAGCGCCCGGGTTGGTGACGGTGATGTCGCGGGTGCCCGGGGTAGCGCCGGCGGAAATGACAAAGGTCGCGGTGATCTGGGTTGTCGAGCCAATGGACACATTGCTTACCGACACGCCTGTGCCGTTCAGGCTGACCATGGCTCCCGCCGCGAACCCGCTTCCGGTAATCGTCACCGGAACGATCGCGCCGGGCGCTCCCTGATTGGGAGTGACCGAGGTGATCGCGACGACCGGCGCCGTCACGGAGAAAGCCCCCGCCAGCGTTCCCGTCCCCCCGTTAGGATTCCTCACCGTCAGATCCCGTGCTCCAATCGCAGCGCCTGCCGCGACGGTCAGAGCCGCGGTCATCTGATTGGCCGTGACGAAGGAGACATTCGACGCGGTGACGCCGATCGGGCTGAGGCTCACTGTCGATCCGGCAACGAATCCGGTCCCGGTGATAGTCACAGGGATCGTCGCGCCCGGCGCGCCCTGATTCGGAGTCACGGAGCTGACCGACGGAACGAGCGCCGCCAGCGCCTGATCGACTCGTATCCTGGGCGTCGTGACGGTGTTGCTCCGCGTATCCAAGATCGGCACTCCGGTCGACTGGAGAGCCGTGAGAATCTGGGTGACCGTAGTGCCCGGCGCCGCCTGCTTGAGCACGGCCCACGTGCCGGCCACGTGCGGCGTGGCCATCGATGTTCCGCTGGCGGTCCCGTAGGTAGCCCCGGTGACCGACGAGAAGATCGACGATCCGGGCGCGAGCAGGGACACGAAGGACGCCATGTTCGAGTAAGAGGCCACGACGTCGGACTTCGTCGTCGCACCGACGCTGACCGCGGTGGAGATGCAACCCGGTGCGCTCACGGCATTCGTAGCTCCGTTGTTGCCCGCCGCGATGACCGTGGCGATGCCGGCGGCCCGGAGATTGTCGATGATCGACTTTGTCGGATCGCTGTCGCAGGGCGATGTCGACAGGCCGCCGCCCAGGCTCAGGTTGGCCGAGGCGAGGTTCCTGGTCGTGCGCACGGCGTACACGCGCTCGAGCCCGGCGATGATGTCGGACGTGAATGCGAGAGCGCAAGGTGCCGAGCCGCCGCAGTCACTGGCCCTGAGAAATTGGGAAAAGACCTGAACGGCCATGATCTGTGCGCCCTTGGCGACGCCGGAGAATGCAACGCCGGCCGGACCGCCATTGCCGGTCGCAATCCCTGCCACGTGGGTGCCGTGCCAGCAGCTGGCGCTCAAGGGACAGCTGGCGCCGGCGCCCGGTCCCGTTTGCTGACTCTGTCCGTTCGGGCACATCGTCAAGCTCACGCCGGACACCGTGCTCGAGTAGCAGGCCTCCTCGACGACCTTGCCGGCGAGGAAGGGATGGCTCGCCTCGACGCCGGTGTCCACGATCGCCACCATCACGCCGGTGCCGTCGTATCCTTTGCTCCACGCCTGATCCGCGCCGATCAGGGGCACGCTCTGCGGAAGGGTGGGCGCGTTGATGGTGTCGATGACCACGCGCCTCACCCATGGCGCGGAGGCCTCGAGCTCACTCAGCGCGTCGGGCCCGACGTCGAGAGCGACGAGCGGCACGGAGCTGTACTGGCGGAGGACCCGGTGCGTCCGCCCGGCCAGCCTCGAGAGGATCTGTCCTCGAGCCCCGGCAATGTCGCTGCGTTGCAGGTTGAGGGCCGCGCCTGAGAGCAGGCCCTCCGGGACCGGTGCGCCGCTGGGCAAGCGCATCTCGGCAATGACCCGCACGCGGCCTTCCCGGAGAGCCTGCTCGCGCAGCTCCACCGGGACGACGCTGCTCGCCGAATGCACTGACGCGCGCAGGACAAAAAAGGGCACGCTCAGGAGGACGAGGAAGGTGCCCACCAGGATGAGGGAGAGGAGAGAGCTCGATCGATCAGGCACTATTGGGGCGCCGCCGTCCTGTCGAGCTTCACCGCCGCGACGACGTCAGGCATCCGCTCCAGGGCGAGAAGGGCGGTCGCGTCGATCTCCAGCGAGAGCAGGGGAACGGACGCATAGCGGCGCAGCAGCGACCCGTGCGACCGCGGCAGGCGGGACAGCACCGCGTCCTGCGCGCGGCCGATGGCAGTGGCGCGCAGTGCCTCGTCGCCGCTGTCTGCCACGAGCAAGGTCACGAGCACGCGAGCGCGGCCCGCGTTGACGAGCGTCCGGACCTCCGGATCGACGTCGATCACTCCTGCCCAGCCCGTGACGGAGCAAACCAAGCTCGCGATGTGCGCGACGAGCAGCGCGACGATGACCGCTCGGGTAGCGCTTGCCCCGGCCATGTCCGCGGTCGCTCCCCTCCTCACTTGACCGCTGATCCTCCTGGATGCACCTGGCACTGTTCACCGCCGATATTGACGTGACCCGGGGGACTTGGTCAACTTCCGTGCGGTGGGGGAACTATGTAGGGTAGCAACGCCCTGGAAGGGCCGCCGCACACCACGGCCGCCGCCACGCGCCTAGACCGAGTCCAGCATGGCTTCCGCCTTCCGCCCGTTCTTGTCGTTGGCGTACTCGCGCACGAGATCGGCGTTGGGGTAGGAGCCGGGCTCGGGCAGCCCCTGACGGTGCATGGTCTCCGCGTCCCGCAGGAAGAGGCGTAGCTCGAGGCCGCCGGCCTCGGCCAGGCGCGCCAGGTAAGGGAGATCACGCCGGCAATCGGACGACCAGTCCTCGGCGATGACCAGCACCTTCGCGGGCCCGCCGGGCTGCGCGGTCAGCCACTTGGATCGTCGCGACTTGCTCGTCGCCAAGCCGCGCCCTGGCGTGGCGCTCGCGGAGATTGCCGCGCGAAACGTGCGGAGGCAAAGCCAGCCTGGCCACGCTCACGGTAGCTTTTTCTGATCCCGCACGCGTGCTGGGAAAGGGGGCAGAAGTCGGGCGAGTGCTCCGTGGTCGGCCAGGTTGGACGACGTCATCCATTCCTCTTTCCACGGTACCGGCGGGCGAGCAGCCACATCGCGCCGACGCCGAGCAATCCTAGCGAGAAGGGCTCTCGCCGAGGCCGGCACGAGGATCTTCAATGCGGTATCCCCAGGAAGAGAGTGAAAGAGATCAACGATCTGATCGGGAGGGAGGATCGCCGCGGGTTTACCGCTTGTACGAGACATGATCGCTCCTTTTGGGTGGCCGAGGTCGGGGTCAGGGCGAGTCCACGTCGGCCATCAGGGTGACGGTGACGCGCCGTTTTTTGGCTTCTGGGGTGCGGCGGTCATCGGATGGGCCGAGCGTGATCTCCTGCACCCGGGAGAGTTCTACCCCCTTCTCCTCGAGGAATCGCCAGACGGCTTCGACCCGGCGCTGGGCAAGACTGAAATTGTAGTCGCGCGTGCCCGTGAGATCGCTGAAACCCCTGAGTCGCACAATGAGGGTCGGGCTGGCCTGGAGCTCCTTGATCACGTCGAGGAGGGCGATCAACGCGCCCTCCGAGAGATCCGCCTTGTTGAAGTCGAAGTAAATCTCGACGGTATCCACGACCCTCTGCCTGTAGCGGTTCGACCAGAGACGCGTCAGGCGGCCGTCCACGCTCTCGGCTCTGTTCATCGCGGCATCCGCCCGCTCGTGAGCGCTGCGGGCGAACTGGTCGGTCGTCTTGATCTGTTCACCGAGGCCGTCCAGGCGCTGATTGGTCTCGATCTGGTTCTTTTCCACGAGAGTACGGACCCAGTCCTCGGTCGCGCAACCTGAAACGGCCATGAGGACGATGGGGAGCAGCACGCCGATCCTCATCTGCTGCACCATTGCGTTCTCCTCTCATCCGATATTCCCGATAGGGACCGATTGGCGCCGCCGCAGCCGGAGCCCACGTGAGGCGCCTGCCCCGCCCGGCCAGCCCGTCAACGCGCCTTCAATATCTCAACGGCACTCATTCGTAGGGGCAGTGGGCCGGGTCCCCTGCGTCGCCGCGGGCGGCCGTCGGCGCCCGCGGGAATGTGGACGTGTCTCGGAGAGCCGCCGAGACCTTGGGGCAGCGGAGGGCATCAAGCGCGGGAGGAAGCGCGATGTGAAATGCGGTGCTGGGTTGCCGGGGTCCATGGCGCGGCTATCGTAGCCGAAGGGGGGCGGACGGGCCAAGGCGGCAGCAGAGCCTCAGAGCCGCCGTGCCGTATCCAACGGCGCCACGTCCTTCTCGCTTTGACTGGACCACTCGTATCATGGCAGCGTGTCCAATGGGATCGCGCCAATAGGAGGTGGACATTGGCGGGATTTTAGAAGATCTTGGCGGGCAGGAGGGAAGCCGATGACTCCGGCCGTGATTCTCTCGTCCGACTCGCACGTGTTCGAGCCGCCGGATCTGTGGACGAAGCGTATCGACCGGGCCTTCCGAGACCGGGCGCCACGGATCCAGCGCATCGACGGCGCCGACCAGATCGTGATCGAGGCCGACCAGATCCTCTCCGGCATCGGGCTCATCTCGAACGCAGGCGCGCGGTTCGAGGCGCCCGAGACCATTTCCGGACAGGGGCTCTTCGAGGACGTGCCGCGCGGCGGCTACGATCCGGAGCAGCACCTGGCCGACATGCGCCTGGATGGTGTCTCGGGCGAGGTGCTCTATCCTTCGCAGGGCCTCTTTTACTTCCGGGTGGCCGACACGGCCCTGATGTCGGCGATCTTCCGAGCCTACAATGACTGGCTCGCCGACTTCTGTGCCACCGACCGCAGGCGGCTCAAGGGCATCGCGATGATCAACCTGGACGACGTCGGGGACGGCATCCGCGAGCTCGAGCGCGCCGCGCGTCTAGGCCTGGCCGGCGCGATGATTACCGAGTACCCGCTGGAACACCGGCGCTATGACCAGTCGGAGTACGAGCCGTTCTGGGCGGCCGCCCAAACCCTCGGGATGCCGCTAAGCCTGCACACGGCTACCCGGCGCCAGGGGAAGATCCGCGGCGCGGGCGACAAAACGTTGCGCGATGCGAGCAGCCGCTCGACGAAGGCGTTCTATCCGGCGCTCTCGATGTGCGACATGATCTTCTCGGGCGTGTTCGAGCGCTATCCGCGGCTCACGGTGGCCATCGTCGAGTTCGAGCTCTCGTGGGCGCCGCACATCCTGACGTCGATGGACTACACGTATCGCGAGCGCCACGGCGAGGCGATCTACCGATTCCAGGACGGCATGAAACCGAGCGACTTCTTCCATCGCAACGTCGTGTTGAGCTTCCAGGAGGACGCAGTCGGCATCCGCCTGCGCGACGTGATCGGCGTGGACAACATGATGTGGGGCTCGGACTATCCGCACAGTGAGTCCACGTTCCCGCAGTCACGCAAGATCCTCGCGGAGATCCTCGCGGGTGTGCCCGAGGCCGAGCAGGCGAAGATCGTCGGCGGCAACACCGCGCGCGTCTACGGGTTCGACGTGGCAAGATCGCTGCCCATGCGTGAAGAGTGACGCAGGCCCGATCCCGACCTCTGGACACAGATCCATGGGGAATGGGGCCGCCCACGCTCGCGGAGCGACTATCCATTTGTAGATCGGCACGGCCGTCGGCCTCGCCAAGAACTGGATCAACGCCTTTGCCGCACCAACCGTTTCGTGTCGGTGGCGAGGGCCAGTGAAAAGCCGCGCCGAGATTGTTCATGCAAGCCGCCCCTACCGGAACGCGGGGATGACGTGCTTGGCGAACATCTCGATCTGCCGCACCTCCTCGTCCCAGGACATGAACCCCTGGTCGAAGAACCAGCCGAACCACTCGAGGTCGCCGTTGCCGCCGATCTTTTGCAGGGCTTCTACCTCCCGCTTGATGTCGTCCGGCGTCCCCGCCAGCGCATACTTGACTTGCCGCATCCGCTCGACCGTCCATTCCGCCGGTGGCAGGGGCGTGTACGGATCGAGTGGATATTTCGCCGCGTCTTCCGGCGTGCGGAAGGCCTCCCAGAACCCGAAACCGCCGAAGTAGTTCTGGAACCCGGCGTAGTTGGTGTCGTGCAGCAGCGCCACCGCCTCGGCCTCGTTGCGGCCGAAGTGCACCGCGCGGAAGGCGCCCACGCTCTCGCCCAGACCGAGCTTGCGCCCGTTCTCCGCCGCCACGTCCTGGTAGACGTGGCACAGGCGCTGGAAGTCCGGCGGGTGCGCCACCAGGATCCACGGCACGATGCTCGACTTGGCGGTGTAGCGGATGGTCGTCTCGCTCACCGAGAAAGGCTGGAACATCGGCGGGTGCGGCTCCTGGTAGGGCGGGGGCACGACGCAGATCTTCCGCACCACGCCGTCGTCGTCGATCTCGCCGGGAGCGCCGTACTGCCGCGTCCAGTCGGCCACCGGCCAGCGCGTGATCCCTTCTTTGTACGGATAGGGGACCTTGTAGTACTCGCCGTCGTACTCCCACGCCTCCTCGGTCCAGGCTTTCTTGATGACCTTGACCGTCTCCTCATAGACCTTGCGGTTGTGGTTGTCGATGGAGGAGCCGTCCATCGGCGCCCCGGTCACGTGGTACTGCTGCCCCAGGACGTTGACCCACCGGTCCTGGTAGCCGCGGGCGAACCCAGCGTAGACCCGCCCCTTTGTCAGATGGTCCAGTACGGCCAGCTCCTCGGCGGCGCGAATGGGATCCCACGAGGGCAGCACGAGCCCGAGCGGGGAGAACTTGATGCGCTTGGTGCGGGCGGCCAGGTCCGCATAGATCAGGAGCGGGGCCACCGACGTCTCGTAGCCCTCGGAGTGGAAGTGGTGTTCGGTAGTGGCCATGACGTCGAAGCCGGCGTCGTCGGCGAACACGGCAAGCTTGCGCAGCTCGTCCAGCATTTGCTGATACCGCTCGTTGTTGCGGCCGATGGGCCGCAGGCGCTTGCGATCTTCCAGCGTTCCGGGCACGGTGGGCAGGACGAAGAGCATGAACTTCATGGCTTGCCTCCTTCTTCGGTAGGCGCGCTCACCCCCATGAGATCCTTCCTCCGCTAGAAGCTCCGCGGGGGAGTGAGTCTGCGCCCCGGGACGGGGCGAGGTCAAGCCTACCGGCCGACCGAGGGGTCGCGCAGCCGCACCGGGATGGCCGCGGCAATTTGACGACGCCACAGGCCGGCCGGAGAGTGGATGCGTGCACACCGTCCTGCTTCGCTTCGTGGCGCTCTACGCGCTCATGTACGGCGCCTTCGGCGTGTCCTCCCCGTTCCTGCCGGCATTCTTCGAGGGGCGCGGGCTCACCCCCGAGCAGCTCGGCGCTCTCTTCGGCGCCGGAACGGCGATCCGGCTCATCTCGGGGCCGGCGTGCGGGCGCCTCGCCGACCGGACCCAGGCTCTTCGAGGGGTCCTGGCCGGGTGTGCGTTGCTGGCGGCGGCGGTCGCCGCCGGCTTGCTGGCCGTGACCGACGTCCCCGCGCTCTTCGCGATCAGCTTCCTGCACGGGGCGGCCCTGGCGCCGATCACCACGCTCGCCGATGCCCTGGCCCTGCGGGCCAGCGCGCCCCGGACGGGCGACGCGGGATTCGAGTACGGCTGGGTGCGCGGCACGGGATCCGGTGCGTTCATCCTCGGCACGCTGCTGAGCGGTCAGGTGGTCGGCGCCTGGGGTCTCGGCTCCATCCTGGTGCTTCACGCCACGCAACTCACCATTACAGCCGGCCTGGCGCTGCTCGTGCCCGCGCGTGGCCCCACCGAGACCACAGGCGCGCGGGCGCCGACGCAGGGTCTCCTCGGACTGCTGCGCCTCGCCGACTTCCGGCGTGTCATGCTCGTCGCCACCCTCGTGCTGGGCAGCCATGCCATGCACGACATCTTCGCCGTCATCCGCTGGAGGGCAGCCGGGGTCAGTCCCTCCACCATCAGCGTGCTGTGGTCGGAGTCGGTGGCCGCCGAGGTCGTGGTCTTCTTCTTCGTCGGCCCGCCACTCGTGAGATGGCTCGGCGCCAGGGGCGTGATGGCGCTTGCCGCCGCGGCCGGCCTCCTGCGCTGGGCCATCGTCGCGTCGACGACGGCCGTCACGGCGCTCATTCTCGTTCAGCCCTTGCACGGGATCACCTTCGCCGCGCTACACCTGGCGTGCATGCGCGTCATCCCCGCAATCGTCCCGCCTGGCCTGGCCGCGACGGCGCAGGCCATGTACGCGTTTGGACCGGCGGCGGCGACCGCGCTGCTCACGCTGGCATCGGGGTATGTCTATGCGCGTCTCGGCGGCCAGGCCTTCCTGGTGATGGCGCTGCTCTGCGCGGCGGCGGTGCCTCTGGCGCTCACCTCGCGCGCCCGCGAGTCCGGCTCGTAGCCTTCTCCGTCCCAGCGGCCACGGCCTTGCCGCGATGCGAGTGAACGCGGCGTTAGGACTCGTACTTGTAGCCGAGCCCGTAGACCGAGTGCACGACCTCGCGATCGGGCAGCACGGCGGAAATCTTCCGGCGGATCTTCTTGACGTGGCTGTCGACGGTGCGGTCGGACACCACCCGCTCGTCGCGGTACATCGCGTCGATGAGCTGATCCCGAGTGTAGATGCGGCCGGGATGATCCACCAGCACTTTGAGGAGCTGGAACTCCACGGCGGTGAGGTTGAGGTCCGATCCGCCGATCGTCGCGCGATGCCCCGCCTCGTCGAGCTTCACGCCACCGCCTTCCGAGGCACGCTCAGCACGTCGCGAGCGACGACCTCGCGCGGGCTGAAGGGCTTGCAGATGTAGTCGTCGGCGCCCAGCTCCAGGCCGAGCAACCGGTCGATCTCCTCGACGCGAGCGGTGACCATGATGATCGCCGGCTCGCTCGAGGCGGCGCGCAGCGCCTTGCAGACCTCCAGTCCGCTCTTGCCCGGCAGCATGAGGTCCAGCAGCACCAGGTCCACCTCGTGTGTGCTCACCCACGACTCGACCTGATCGCCGCGGTAGAGCACGCTCACCTCGAAACCGTCCTGGGCGAGGTAGTCGTGCAGCAGCCCGGCCAGCTTTTCCTCGTCCTCAACGATCAGCACCTTCTCAGCCACGGGGGGGATCGCTCCAGAGCGGAAGCTCCACCCGGATCGCGAGTCCGCCGAGCGGGCTCGCGGCGGCGATCAGACGCCCGCCGTGACCCTCGACAATGGCCCGGACGATCGCCAGGCCGAGTCCCGAGCCACCGCTCACGCGACTGCGCGACGCCTCCACGCGATACAACCGCTCGGTGAGCCGCGGGAGCTCCTCGGGCGCGACGCCGGGCGCGCTGTCCTGCCAGTCGACGATCGCCCAGTCGCGCTCGCGCCGGAGGCTGATCGCGATCTGGCCGGGCCGATCCGTGTAGCGGATGCTGTTCTGCATCAGGTTGGCGAACAGCTGGGCGAGCCGTGTCTCGTCGGCGAGCACGATCGTGGGGTCGTCCAGGTCCAGCTTGAGGCTCAGGCCGCGCTGCTCCGCCTCACGGCGCCAGCCGGCGACCGCGTCTCGGAGCACGTCAGCCAGATCCACCGGTTCTCGATGATACGTGAGCGCGCCGCGATCGGAGAGCGACAGCGTGTGCAGATCCTCCACCAGTCGCGTGAGCCGCGTGGTCTCGAAGGCCAGCGAGGCGACGCTGTCCTGGTTGAGCTCCCGCACGCCGTCCTGCAAGGACTCGATCTCGCCGCGCAGCACGGCCAGCGGCGTGCGCAGCTCGTGGGCGATGTCGGCCACCCACGCCCGTCGCGCTTCCTGGGCAGCGGCCAAGGTGGCGGCGAGCGTGTTGAAGTCGCGACCGAGCCGCGCCAGCTCGTCGTGACCGCGCGGCGTCACCCGCGCCGTATAGTCACCGTGGATGAGCGCATTTGTGCCGCGCATGAGCGCGCGTACGCGGCGGGTGAGCCAGTACGCCAGGCCTGCCGCGAGGCCGAGGGCGGCGATCACCATGCCGATCGCCACCGCGGCGAAGGCCTGGTGCTGGCGCCGGAGGTACACGCGCTCCAGCGACTGCACGAGCTCGACGCGCGGAACGTAGCCGAGATAGCCGACGACCGTGCCCGCGGCGTCGATGGGCTTGAGCACGGCGCGGGGGGCGACCTCCGGGCTGCCGATGAGCCGCGTGTGGCTGGCGTCGAAGAGGAGCAGCCGGGGGTCGATGGTCAGCGGCAGCTCGCGGCGCTGACCGGGCTCGGCCGAGGACGGCAGCCCCAGCGCATCGCGCGACATGGCCATCCAGCGATCGCCGTCGCGGGCCAGCCCAGCCCAGCCGCCATCGCGCGTGTACACATCGGCGAGTCGGTCGCTCATGAGCTCCAGGCGCGCCTCGTCGGCGCGGTTCAGATACTGCACGAACCCGCTCTCGAAGGCCCAGGTGAAGACCAGGTAGGTCACCAGCGTGAGCCCGGCGATCGCGCCGGCGATCACCAGGAACAGCTTGACGTGCAGTCGGTCGAATCGCTCGAGCCTCACGACCTGAATCGTACCGCGGGATTGTGCAGGAATTGTGGACGCCGAACTTCCTCGATTCATGCACATTTCGTGCGTGTTTGCCCCGTCAGAATGATCAGGAAGCGGAAAGATCACGTGGGTGCAGCGAGGGAGACCGACATGAGCCAGGCACCGAGCACGGAAGGGGAGCGGAAGACGGTTCTCGGTCGTGTCCGGAATCTGCTACCCCGGCGGCGCAGCACCCGGGCGGTGGCGTTCGGCGTTCTCCTGGCCCTGAGCGCCGGGGGCATCTACGGCGCCCACGCCTGGGCCGCCCGAGGAGCGGCGGACACGCAGTACGCCGTAGAGACCGTGCAGCGCGGTGATCTCGAGGACACCGTGACGGCGACCGGCATTCTGCAGCCGCGCGACTACGTCGATGTCGGCACCCAGGTGTCGGGCCAGCTCAAGACGCTCCACGTGGAGATCGGATCGCGCGTGAAGACCGGGCAGCTCATCGCCGAGATCGATCCGACGGTCTATCAGACACGCGTCGAGGCCGATCAGGCCCAGCTGCGCACCCTGCAGGCCCAGCTAGAAGACAAGCAGGCCCAACTGACTTTGGCCGAGCAGCAGCAGCAGCGCCAGGCCAACCTCATGAAGGACAACGCGACGACGCAGGACGCGCTGCAGACGGCCGAGGCCGGGTTGCGCTCGGCCCGGGCCCAGATCGACGTCCTGAAGGCGCAGATCGAGCAGACGCAGTCCACGCTCCGCGGCGACCAGGCGAACCTCAGCTACACGAAGATCTACGCGCCGATGTCGGGCACGGTGGTGGCCCAGAGCGCCAAACAGGGGCAGACCCTGAATGCCAACCAGCAGGCGCCCGTCATTGTCCGCATCGCCGACCTCACGACGATGACCGTGCAGGCGCAGGTCTCCGAGGCGGACGTGGCGAGCCTCAAGCCGGGCATGCCAGTCTATTTCACGACGCTGGGCGATGCCAGCAAGCGCTGGTCCGGCACCCTGCGCCAGATCAACCCCACGCCGGAGACGGTCAACAACGTCGTGCTCTACGACGCCCTCTTCGACGTGGACAACCGGGACGGGGCGCTGATGACCCAGATGACGGCCCAGGTGTTCTTCGTGAGCGGCGAAGGCAAGAACGCGGTCCTGGCGCCCGTGGGCGCGCTGCGCCCGGCCGGAACCCAGGCCGGTCCCCGCCGCCGCGGCGATCGTACCGCCGATGTCGTGGCCGTGGATTCACGCACGAGCCTGGCGAACGGCCCCGCGGTGGTGCGGGTGGTGAAGAGCGACGGAACGATCGAGAACCGCGAGGTGCGCGTGGGCATCGTGAGCCGGGTCACCGCGCAGATCGTCTCGGGCCTCGAGCCCGGCGACCGGATCGTGGTCGGGCAGCGCGCAGCCGCTCCGGCGTCGACGGCAAAGCCGGCCACCGGCAACCGACCCCAGATGCCTTCCCTGATGACGCCGAGGGTGTGACGCCATGGCCACGATGACGACGACCCGGAAGGAGGACACGGTCATGAGCATCAGGGAGCGCGCGGCGGCCGAGGGCACGCCCCTCATCGAGCTGGCCGGCGTCACCAAGACGTACCGCCGCGGCGAGCTGGCCGCCGAGGTGCTGCACGGGATCGATCTGGCGATCTATCCCGGGGAGTTCGTCGCGATCGTCGGCGCCTCGGGCTCAGGCAAGTCGACCTTGATGAACATTCTCGGCTGCCTCGATCGCCCGACGTCCGGATCGTATCGATTCCGCGGCGAGGACGTCTCGGGCTTCGAGCGCGACGAGCTGGCACGAGTGCGCCGCGAGGCCTTCGGCTTCGTCTTCCAGAGTTACAACCTGATCGGCGCCGCCACCGCCACCGAGAACGTCGAGGTGCCCGCCGTCTACGCGGGCATGCCACCCGTGGAGCGCCAGGAGCGCGCCCGCGCCCTGCTGGCGACGCTCGGCCTCGGCGATCGGCTCGAGCACAAGCCGACGCAGCTCTCGGGCGGCCAGCAACAGCGGGTGTCGATTGCGCGGGCGCTCATGAACGGTGGCCAGATCATCCTGGCCGATGAGCCCACGGGCGCCCTCGACAGCAAGAGCGGCGCCGAGGTGCTGGCGCTCCTCGAGGATCTCTCGCGCCGGGGCCACACCGTCATTGTCATCACTCACTCGGCGGAGGTCGCGGCCCACGCGCAACGAGTGATCGAGATCCGGGACGGCCGGGTGGTGGGTGATCCCGGCCCGCAGCCGGCGGCCGGCGCGGCGTGGCGACCCGGATCGAAGCGGGCGGGCGCGCGGTTGCTGGATTGGCTCGAGGCCGTGAAGGCCGCGGGGCGCGCGCTGGGCTCGAACCTGTTCCGCACGGGGCTGACCCTGCTCGGCATCGTCATCGGCGTGGCCTCCGTCATCGCGATGCTGGCCGTGGGCAATGGCGCGCGCCAGGCGGTCCTGGACCGCATCAGTGGCATGGGCACCAATCTCCTGCTCGTGCGACCCACCACGTCGAGCCGCGGCCCGGGGGGCGGCGGAACCGCGACGATGACCCCTGAGGACGCAGACGCGTTGGCCGCGCTCCCCAACGTGCTCGCTGCGGTACCGGAGCTGGGGGGCAACGTCACCGCACGCTTCGGCAATCTCGACTACCAGACGCAGGCAACGGCGACCGGCGCGGATTTCACGGTAGCGCGCAACTGGCCGACCGCGCGCGGGACATTCTTCTCTCGAGCTGACGTGCGGAGCTACGCGCCGGTGGTGGTGCTGGGCCAGACGGTGGTCGCCAACGTCTTCCCCGACGGGCGCGACCCGATCGGCGAGCACGTGGTGCTCAACAACGTCCTGTTCCAGGTGATCGGCGTCATGAGCCCGCGCGGCGCCTCGCCGACGGGTCAGGATCAGGACGACACGGTGTTCGTGCCCTACACCACGGGCAGCCTGCGCCTGTTCGGCCAGCGCTACCTGCGCGACATCACGGTCGCGGTGGACGATGTCACGCGGATCGACGAGACGCAGGCGGCGGTGAGTCGGCTCCTGACCGAGCGTCACGGCAAGGAAGATTTCCAGATCCGCAACATGGCCTCGCTGATCGACACGGCGACCCAGACCCAGAACACGCTGACGATCCTCCTGGGCTCGATCGCCGCCATCTCGCTGCTCGTCGGGGGCATCGGCGTGATGAACATCATGCTGGTCAACGTGACGGAGCGGACGCGCGAGATCGGCGTGCGGATGGCGACCGGCGCGCGCGTGCGCGACATCATGCAGCAGTTCCTGACGGAGGCGGTCGCCGTGTCTGGCCTGGGTGGCTTGATCGGTGTGGCGGGCGGGCTGGCCAGCGCGCTGGTGATCCAGCTTTTTGGGACCGCCGTGAAGATCTCGACCGGTCCGATCCTGCTGGCCTTCGGGTGTGCGTTTCTCACGGGCCTCGTGTTCGGCTATCTCCCTGCTCGCAAAGCGGCGGCGCTCGACCCGGTCGTAGCGCTGGCCTCGGAGTGACGACAATGAAGATCTTATTTCCACGTGTGGTCGCCCTGACGTTGGCGGTGAGCCTCTCCGGCTGTGCGATCGTGAGTCCGCGCCTCGAGCCCGAAGTCCCGGTGGCCGGGAGCTGGAACGAGTCGGCGCCGGCCGATGCGGTGGGGGTGACCCCGACCTGGTGGACGAGCTTCAACTCGCCGGAGCTGGCCTCGCTGGTCACGGAGGCGCTGGCCGGCAGCCCCGATCTGGCCGTCGCCACCGAGCGGGTCAAGCAAGCCGAGGCCGAGGTGCGCGTCGCCGGCGCCTCGCTCTTTCCCCAGCTCAACCTCGACGGCGGCGCCTCGGCGCATCGGAGCGGCAACACTGCCGGCGCGGTGCCCGCGCTGACCGACAGCGCGAGCTCCATCGAGCTCACGGCGAGCTACGAGCTGGACCTGTGGGGGAAGAACCGCGCTGGCGTGCGGGCGGCGGAGTCGTCGGCGGCCGCCTCGCGCTTCGATCGCGACACCGCGCAGCTGACTCTCGTCTCGGGCGTCGCCACCAGCTACTTCGACGTGCTGGCCCTGCGCACGCGCTTGGCCATCGCGCGCGAGAACCTCGACATCGCGCAGAAGGTGATGGACGTCGTGTCGGCGCGCGCCCGCGACGGCGCGGCCTCGGCGCTCGACGTCTCCCGCCAGCAGGGCACGGTCGACTCGCAGAAGGCGGCGCTGGTGCCGCTCGAGCAACAGGAGCGCCAGACGCTCGCGGCGCTGGCCGTCCTGTTGGGCCGCCCGCCGGAAGGCTTCGACGTCAAGGCCACGGGCATCGACGATCTCATTGTGCCGTCGATCGATCCTGGGCTGCCCTCGACCTTGCTGGTTCGTCGTCCGGACCTGGCGAGCGCCGAGGCCCAGCTGGCCGCCGCGAACGCCAACGTCGCCGCCGCGCGCGCCGCCATGCTGCCGAGCATCACCCTGACGGGCACCGCCGGCCTGGCGAGCGCGGCCCTGACGTCGCTGCCCACCGCCGGCGCGACGGCGGCCGCCGGGCTCGCCGTCTCGCTTCTGCAACCGATATTCGACGGCGGCCGCCTGAGCGGTCAGAAGGCCATTGCCGAGTCGAAGGAGCGCGAGTTGGTCGAGACCTATCGCAAGGCGATCCTCTCGTCCTTCGCCGACGTCGAGCAGTCGCTGGCCGCCACGTCGCACCTGGGCCAGCAGGAGCAGCTGCAGGAGGATGTGCAGACGCAGGCGCGGGAGGCGCAACGCCTGGCCGAAATCCGCTATCGCGACGGCGCCGACGATCTGCTCACGGTGCTCGACGCCCAGCGCACGCTCTTCGCCGCGCAGGATCAGCTGGCACAGATTCAGCTTAGCCGGCTGCAGGCCGCGGTGGGCCTGTACAAGGCGCTCGGCGGCGGCTGGAGCGGTCCGGACGCGAGCGCGGCCCAGGCCGCCGCGAAGGCGCCGAGCGCCTGAGCGTGGATGAAACGTCCGGATTCATCGACGCTCGAGCTTCTCCGACCAAGGCCCGGATTCACGAGGGTCTTGGCACCCGGGGTCCGGGTTGACCTACAAAGGCGGCGGGCCGACCACCTCCCAGCCGTGGCGCCGCCGGATCTCGTTGGCCTCGTCTCCGTTGATCTCTCCAGGCGGACGCGTCAGCAGCTCCTCGAAGAACTTCCCAGCCGGCGCCGGCGTGTAGAGGAACAGCACCCGGCAGTCTTCGGCGCTCGCGTTCTTCCACGCATGCGCCACGCCGCGCGGCATGAAGGCACAGGCGCCGGGCCCGCCGACCACGACCCGGTCGCCGATCTTGAAGGTGACCTCACCGCTCAGCACGTAGGCGACCTCGTCGCTATCGTGGTGAAGATGAAACGTCGTCTCGGTGCCGGGCGGCGCGGTCTCCTCGAACGCCATCACGCTCTCGCCGGTGTCGCCGCTCAGCAGCTTGAGCGCGGCCGATCGGCCGGGCGCCATACTCAACACCGGCCCGCCGCCTGGTGGCACCACGATGGCTCGTGCGTCCATCGCGAATCCTCCTTTCAGGGCGTCGATCGACTGATCACCTTCGACAAGCGCGAAACCGGTCGGACCGGACCCTCGAGCGGCCCGAGCTGCCCGTGCTCGAGATGCGTGTAGCCACCGGGCACGAGCACGATGTCGAGAGCACCTTCGCCGGCCACCTGGTACGCAATGCTGATGTCACCGCTCTGAGCGTAGCGCGTCAGTTCGCTCATGGTGCCACCTCGGACCTCCCGGTACCGGCGCTCAGAAAGGTGAACGGAGCTTAGTCGGGATGGTACACGCGGTCAAGGCGCTCGGACGGCAGCGCGATGGTGCACTACATCGAATCGATGCGCCCGCAGGGCGGGTCGCAACCATTCTTCACTCACGGTGCGATAGCGCAGGCGGATCAGCCCGTCGGTCCTGTGTCCACGATCGAGCGAATCTCGCTTACGGTCTTGCCGGCCAAGCCTAGCTGCGCGAGATTCCGTCCCTCCGAACGGAAATCGCGCCGGAGCATCGTCGAGGTCAGCGTAATGAGGCTGTCGATGACCGGCGTCGCTACGCGGGCGGCCCGGCCCAGCTCCGACATCGCGACGAGCCCGCACGGCACGTCCTCGATCACGTACTTGTGCTGGAGCGACAGCGGCGTCGGCGTCCACTGATAGGGTCCCGTGGGCTCGCGAGTCAGGCGATGGAAGGTCTCGTGGAGCGAGTCACCGCCGAGTCCGTAGGTGGTCAGCAGCCACTGGTGGATGCCGGGTACCTGCGCGCCGTACGCCCGGGCCACGGCCAGCCGCTCGGCATCGAGCGCTTCCAGCAGCGTGATGAGGCTCGGCGTGTACCCCTCGGCGTAAAACCGATACCCGTTGCCGCTGCCCTCGAGGCGGCCGATATTGCCCACCATGTTGACGACGTGCAGGGTCGCGTTCATGTTGGTGAGTCCGGTGGTGAGAATGCTCGGCGCGGCCACCACCTGCGGGAACGCGGCGCGCAGCGGGGCCAGGACCTTCTCGACACGCGAGGCCGGCACCGACGCGACCTGCAGGAAACGCTTCACGATCGTCAGCTTCACGCGCGTGGGCTCGGGCCAGCCGAGCGAGTAGGGGTAGTTGTCCATCTCGCTCACGTCGACCGCGGCGCGACAGCCGGCCGCGCGCAGCTCTCCGCGCACGAGGAGCGAGCCGCCGGTGCCGCCTTGGATGAGCAGGATCGACTGGCCGTCGCGGAGCACGCCGGCCAGGCCGCGCGCGACGTCGCCGTGGAAGTGACTGCCGGTGACGACGATGATGACGTCGGCGCCCTCCACCGCCGGCGCGAGCTGGGGCGTCACGAGCTCGAGCGGCGCGAACCCTGTGGCCAGGCCTTCGACGTCGAGCCCGCCGCGCTCCCGCACCTTGGCGATGCGCGCCTCGTCGCGATCATGCAGGCGGAGACGATAGCCAAGTAGCCCCAGGTTGGCCACGAGGGCGATGCCGCCCAGACCCGCGCCGATGATCGTGACGGTGGCTGCCTGCGCTGGCTGGTTCATGCGCGGCAGTCTACAACGTTCGCACCGGTGCACCGAGTCGGTTTAGAATCTACGCCATGACCGTCTCCAGGGGGCGCGAGTTCCTCAGCATTCCGGGACCCACGAACATTCCCGACGCGGTGCTCGCCGCGATGCATCGACCGGCCATCGACATCTACGCTGGCGACATGCTCGCGGTCACGCACAGCCTGCTCGAAGATCTGCCGAAGGTCTTCCGGACTACGGGGCGCACCTACATCTACGCGGCGAACGGCCACGGCGGCTGGGAGGCCGCGCTCACCAACGTGTTGTCGCGGGGCGAGACCGTGCTGGTGCTCGAGAGCGGCCTGTTCGCCCTCGGGTGGGGCGACATGGCCCGGATGATGGGCGTCAAGGTCGAGGTCTTGAAGGGCGATCCGCGACGCGCCGTCGATCCCGTGGCCCTCGGGCAACGCCTCGCCGCCGATACGGCGCAGGAGATCAAAGCCATTCTCGTCGTCCAGATCGACACCGCATCGGGCGTGGTGAACGACCTCGCGGCGATCCATCGAGCGATCGCGTCGGTCAGGCACCCCGCGTTGCTGATGGTGGATGGCGTCGCGTCGCTCGGTTGCATGGCCTTCGAGATGGATGAGTGGGGCATCGACGTCGCGATGGCGGGCTCACAGAAGGGGTTGATGACCCCGCCCGGTCTCGCGTTCGTCGCCGCCAACGAGCGGGCGCACGCCGCCCATGAGCACGCGGACCTCCGCACACGCTACTGGGACTGGACATTCCGCAACGGCGAGGCGCACTACCAGAAGTACGGGGGCACGCCGCCGGAGCACCTGCTCTTCGGCTTGCGCAAGGCGCTCGACATGCTCTTCGAGGAAGGCCTCGACGCGGCGATCCGCCGCCACGCCCTCCTCGCCGAGGCCACGCGCCGCGCCGTGAGCCGGTGGGCGGAGGCGGGTGCGCTCGCCTTCAACATCGTCCGCGCCGAGGAGCGCGCGAACTCGGTGACCACGGTGCTCGTGCCGGGCGGCGAGCCGAGCGTGCTCAGCGACTATTGTCGCGAGAAGTGCGGCGTCGTCCTCGGTCGCGGCATTGGCGACCTGCAGGGCCGCGCGTTCCGGGTCGCGCACATGGGCCACGTCAACGCACCGATGGTGTTCGGGGTGCTCGGAGCGATCGAGATGGCGCTCGAGGCGCTCGGCATCCCGCACGGACGCGGCGGCCTCCAGGCCGCCGTGGAATATCTCGGACGCGAGGTCCGCCCCTAGCGTCTGTTGATGGCTGGGACAGCGCGACGCTGGAGACCTCGAGGCCTCCGGCGTCACGCATCCTTGCCGGCGCCGATCAGCGCTGCCTGAGATTCCGCACGTAGATAGTATCGGCGCTGACGGCGCCTGCCCGGATTTGATCTGCGTAAATCACAGAGGCGGTCACCTGCGGCGCCTGAATGTCACCGATCGAGTTGGCCGAGTTCATCGTCACGCCGCCCGTCTGATAGACGACGCCCTGAATCCGGTCTGCATCGATGCGATTCGCATAGATGGTGTTGGCGCGCACTTCCTGAGCTGTGATCTTCCGAAATTCGCGGTGTGGCATCTCCTGTGCTTGCATGCATCATCCCGCCGGAACGCCACCCACAGAAGGAGGCATTCACTATGACAAGGGGGAAGAGAATACTCGGCAGGTCACTCATGAGCCTTGCCGCTCTCGCCGTCTGCGCCGCCCTGGCAGGATCAGCCGCGGCCCAGCTCGAGCTGGGCGGCCGCGCGACGCCGCAAGTCGCCACGCCGCCGTTCCCCGGTTCGTCCTCGATGGTCGTGACCTCTCCGACACTACAGGCCGACGGGTGAAGAGGCTGCCGATACCAATATTCCGCCCCGCGATCACTGGCCAGCGTTCATGCCGGCTACCCGCTATCCGCCGCGAATGTCGCGGGCGTCGGATTCACTCCGGGTCTGCTGTCACCCGTGATGCTCGGCATGGAATGGCTATTCGCCCTCTTGGAGCTGCTGGTGAGCAGGCTTTGTAGCCAGGCAGGCATCATTTACCCTCTGCGAAACTTCGACTTCCCAGTGCAGGAAACTCTTCCGCGTTCTTCTTTCTTCGCCACGAGGACATCGATGGCTCGAGAGACGCGGGGACGGGCATTTCCGCCACATTCCGACCCTCTGGCATACGGATGCGACAGTGCGTGTTCGAGGTATGCCGCTGGTTCCTGCCCGGCGACATTCGCCCTTCGCCGAGTCTTCGCACGGCGAGGCGGAAGGGAGGATGCCCCGGAGTCTATGCCCTAATAGATGTTGCTGCGACGGCGGCCCCGCGTCCCGCGCGCAGGACGAAACGTCGAGGGCGGCGTCACGTGGAGAGACACCTCGTCTCGATCCATCGAGCGAGCTCGCGTGAGAGGGTGCTCTCGTGTCCGGAGAATCCGTGGAGGGCGCCGGGGATGACGACCGGGGTGAACGATCGGGTCTTCGTCGCGTTCTTTTCAAATGCCTCGATCAGTGCCGCGACGGGCCGGTCGAGGTATTCGTCGCGGCTCCCGACGACGACCGCGATGGGAATTCGGATTCGTCGGAGCGCCGTCCAGCGACCGTTGGACCGGTAGTAGGGGAAGAGGTCCTCGGCTTCCCCGGCTCGATAGAGGCTGAGGTAGCGCCGGGCGCTCCGGAAGCCGAATGCTGTGGGGACCAACCCGTCCGGATCACGCGCCGCGAGGCGCTCGGCGATGGTGACGCGCCGCCGGAGCTCGGCGGGGCCGATCTCCATCATCTCCCCGGCGATGTCGGAGACGGGACCGAGCAGGATCAGTCCGCGCACCCGACGGTCGCGGGTCCGGGCCGCATAGTGGAGGACCTTGTTGGCGCCGGTCGAGTGCCCGGCCAGGATGATCGTACGGTAGCCGGCCCGGCGGGCAAACGCGATCGTGGTACGGATGTCCTCGACGCACTCCGTGAAGCGCTCGAATGCCGAGCCTTGGAGGCGCCTCCCTCCGCGTACGACAATGTCGTGCCCACGGTTGTTGAACTTGAGATAGGCAACGCCCACTCGGTTGAGTCGCCGCGATAGCACCTCGATGAGCGGCTGCCCAGACGCGAACGTCGACCCGAGACCGTGGACCCAGATCAGCGCCGCCCGCCGCCGGCGCGTGGGCTCCCGGATCACGCCGTCGAGCGGGACTCCATCGCGAGTGTGCAGGCGGGTTAGCGAGACGTGAAGGCGCGCCACGCGGGTCATGGCCGCATCATGTTACGCGAGGCTCGCGAGCGGAGGATGTCTGTGTGATGCCGTCGTTAGCTCCCGCAACCGTTGGAACGCGTGGGAGTCCAACATGCCTTCGGTGCAGCGCCAGCTCCAGTTCCCTTCGGCATGCCCCGGCACGTTCATGCGCGCCTCCGCGCCCAGGTTGAGCACATCCTGAAGGGGAACCATCGCCAGGGCTGCCCGAGAGGCCCACGCCAAACCGATGAGTTCCCAGGAAGCCTCGTCAGTCCTTCCTGTCGGCCGCTTCAGGTAGCTCCACACGTGCTGCTGCTCGGCATCGGGCAACCCTTCGAACCAGCCTCGCGTCGTGGCGTTGTCATGAGTACCTGTGTACACCACCGTGTTGGGAACATAGTTGGTCGAT
>Ga0306920_100003116_pt1 | contig 21037 bp, 18 predicted proteins | sample flu12Cox44000170_FD_204666 | JGI IMG/M metagenome (GOLD analysis project Ga0306920, IMG submission 204666) | Lab enrichment of tropical soil microbial communities from Luquillo Experimental Forest, Puerto Rico - flux4day.12C.oxic.44.000.170 (v2)... | ecosystem: Environmental > Terrestrial >... | reverse complement strand
CGCACCGAAAGGAAGGATCCCATGAACGATCCAGTGCACTTGGGCCTCGCACTGATCGCCGGGATCGTCACGGGGATCCTGCTGATTGGGGTATGGGGCGCGTGGGTAAGGGACGAATGGCGTCCTCGACCCAGCGGACCGCGTGGGAGGCAGTGATACGCGGCGACGCCGTTCGAACGTCAATTGGAGTGGTTGCAGCTCTGGTCAGCCTCGTGATCCTCGGATCGGTCACCGACGCCGTCGCGTGGGGATCGAAAGGGCATCGCATCATCGGGCTGATCGCACAGGAATTGTTGTCGCCGGAGACCAGCGCCGGAATCGAGACGATTATGGGGACCGCCGACTTGGCGACCTTCGGTCTCTATCTCGATGACAACAAGGATCGGCTTGAGCAACAGATCCCCGGTTCGCGAGCGTGGCACTACGACAACATTCCAATCTGCGGAAGCAAGCCGCACAGCGAGTGTGCGACGGGCACCGGGTTGGAGCGGACGCCATGCTGCGCGACGCTACCTCGCAGCGTGGGACGCGTTGAGTGGTGACCCGAGTAGGCGACATCGCGGCTCGTCTGAAAACGCTGGAGTCACAGCTTACGCAGCTGCTGGGCTCATCGACCATCCGATTCGACGACCGCTGCCGCAGCGCTCTGCCCGAGACTCATGGCATCTACCGAATCTTCGATCCCACGACGCCAGATCAGACCGTGCGTGCTGGTCGCACGAAGACCGCCGCTGGTGGACTGCGGCAACGTGTGTACCAGAATCATCTGATGGGAAATCAGGCTGGGAACCTGCGGGCTCAGCTCGTCGCCGACGGGATCTGCGCCGATCTTGAGACCGCAAAGCGGTTTGTTCGGGGAAGTTTGGCGGTGCAGTTCCTCGTGGTCGAGAACGAGGAAGAGCGAGCCAGGCTTGAGCCTTTCATGCTTGCCGTCCTTCAGCCTCGATACTGTGATTGAGGGGCGCGGGTGGAGCGGAGGCGCGGTCAGAGGTCAGGGCGAGTTCAGGAGAGCGCGGGCGCTCCGGCGCGAGATCCGGCGCGCGGGGGGTAGTTTAACTCGATCCAACAGACTGCTATTTGCCTGTCTCCATGAACTGCACGCAGTCCCCTTGATTCTTGAAGGTGCGTGGGAACTTGAAAGTGCTCCATCCCCCGTCCTTGCAGTCATCCTTGGCCGCCGGAACAATCGCAACGTCAAAGGCAGCCACAAAGTTCCCGTCCACTGAGACGATGGTCTGGCCCCCGGTCGCCGGATCTACTCGGATAATGCCGCTCGCTCCGGGCCCTCCCCCAGCAGCATTCGCAACGATGATGTCACCGTTGGCTGCGATCGCAAGACCCACCGGGGCAGTGAAGTAGCCACCGGAGGAGACCTTTGTCTGGCTCCCAGTCGTCGGATCGACGCGGATAATCCCGCCCGGCCGACCGCCGAACGCGTCAAAGTCCGCCACCAGAATGGAGCCATCAGCAGAGACCGCGATGCCCACGTTCGACACAAAGCTACCTGCTGAGGAGACTGTTGTTTGGTGTCCCGTCGCAGGATCGACCCGGATAATGCCGCCCGACCCACCAAATGCGTCAGGGTCTGTGACGAGAATGTCTCCATGGAGGCGATGGCGAGGCCGATAGGGCTAATGAAGCTGCCACCAGCAGAAACGATGGTCTGATCCCCGCTCGTCGGATCGACCCGGACAATAGCTCGCGCACCGACGTCGGCCACGAGAAAGTCGCCGTTGGCATCGATCGCGATCCGAAATGGGTCGACGAACCTCCCGCCAGAAGAGACAATCGTCTGAGTCCCGGTCGTCGGGTCGACACGAACTACGCGACGGGCTCGATCAACGATGACAATGTCGCCGTTGGCCGCGATCGCGACACCGGTAGGGTCAGCGAAGATCCCACCTGAGCTGACTACTGTTTGTGCTCCGGTTGTCGGATCCACCCGAATGATCCCACCGGCAAGGCCAAATGCGTCGGGATCGGCAACAACGAGGTCCCCTGGATTTAGGGTTGCAGCCGCGACGTAATTCCCCAGGGTGAGGGTGAGAAGGACGATGAGGACGGCTCTACGGTACAGTCCTGATCGGCTCATTAGAACACCTCCGCCGCACGGACTCGACTTGCGGAGCGGTAGTCTAACAGGTTTCACGAACAAAGGGTTCTCAGAGTCACAAAGGGTTCGGGGCACTTCATAAGGGCGCGGGGATGAGCCGCTACGTCAAACGAGCGCGACCGGAGCCGACCGACGAGAGCTACCGCCTCTTCGTCTTGCTTGGACCGCTTGCGTGGCGTTGTTACGGCGGATGTGGCGATCGTGGGTAAGGAACCCGCTACGGGCGCTCCAGCGAGGAGTGTCCAGGAAGTGGGTTTTCATGAATAGAAATTATCGGACTCCTCCGTCGCCTCCTGTGGCGACGAGGTGAATGAGCGGTGAGCGCGTGTCGATCCTTGGCTGCTGTCGAGAGCCGTGCCTCAGATGGCGCCGCCGCTCAATCGCATCACCCATCATGCGCGGGCGAGCGTTGCTCGCCAACGACAGCGCGAAGAGAAGGATGAGGAACCTCGCACAGCAGCCGAAACAACACAGTCGGTATCGTCACGGAGTGAGGAGGAGAGAGCGAGGAAATTGCGGCAACACATTTTGCTCTTGACAGGCCGCTTCAGAGAAGAAGGATCGACGATCGCTCGCCGTCACCGAGTGTGTCGCTGCCTCGGTTATCCAGCAGCGTTGGGACTTGACCCGGGGTGCCGTCCTACCATCTTGGATGAAGTGGCTCTGCAGAACCGGGCGAGAGCCGAGAATAGGCATTGACATGCCCCCTCCGGCCTGCTCATAGTTGCCCTGTTTTCGCGAAGGAACTGTCCGATCCCGGGGGGCACGATGTTCGTGGCTCGGGTTCTCGGACAACCATTCGTAGTCCGCGTTGACCATCGCAGTGGCCGGCGCGGACGTCTGCCTTTTCATGCGCGGTCGCCCTGACGATGCCTCGCGCACACCTCGCTTGAGCCGAATGGAGAGGTTTCTCTGAACTCGGGGGTCCCAGCGTCGGCCCACAGGCAGTGGGGTCGCTGGGTCGTCGGGGAGCGTGTCGAAGAGGGGCAGCGAGAGTCATGGATCAGGTTACCTGCGATGTCCTCGTAGTCGGCGGCGGCGGGGCGGGTCTGCGTGCCGCCATCGCCGTGGCAGAGACGCAGCCGAGACTCCGCGTCGCCGTCATCTCCAAGGTTTATCCCATGCGCAGCCACACGGTCTCGGCGGAGGGAGGAGCCGCCGCAGTGATCAAGGCTGAGGACAGCCTGGATGAGCATGCCTACGACACCATCTCCGGCGGCGACTGGCTCACCGACCAGGACGCGGTGGAGGCCTTCGTGAGGGAGGCCCCGGAGGAAATGCTGCGGCTGGAGCACTGGGGCTGTCCATGGAGCCGGGAGCCCGACGGCCACATCGCCGTGCGTCCTTTTGGGGGAATGAAGATCGAGCGGACGTGGTTCGCCGCGGACAAGACCGGCTTCCACCTGCTCCACACGCTGTTCCAGACCACCCTGAAATACGACGCCATCGAGCGATTCGACGAGTTCTTCGTCACAAAGCTCCTAGTGGACGAAGGACGCTGTCACGGTGTCGTCGCGATCGAACTATCCACCGGGCAGACCCGGGCCATCGCCGCCAAAGCTGTCATCCTCTGCACGGGGGGTTGCGGCAAGGTTTTCCCGTTCACGACCAATGCCAACATCAAGAACGGCGACGGAATGGCCCTGGCCTATCGCGCCGGAGCCCCGCTCAAGGACATGGAGTTCGTCCAGTACCATCCGACCGGCTTGCCATTCACCGGGATCCTGATCACCGAGGCCGCGCGAGCGGAGGGCGGCTGGCTCCTGAACAAGGACGGCTACCGTTACCTCCAGGACTACGATCTGGGCAAGCCCACGCCGAAGCCGGTGTTGCGCTCCATGGAACTGGGTCCACGCGACCGGCTCTCGCAGTGCTTCGTCAAGGAGCAGGAAAAGGGCCGCACGCTCGAGGGGCCGTACGGGCACTACGTCCACCTGGACATTCGTCACCTGGGAGAGAAGCTGATCGAACGGAAGATTCCCTTCGTCCGGGAGCTATGCCTCAAGTACGTGGGAATCGATCCGGTGAAGGAGATGATCCCAGTGCGGCCGGTCGTCCACTACATGATGGGCGGCATCCATACTGATATTCACGGGGCCACACCAGTGAGGGGGCTGTATGCGGCGGGGGAGGCCGCGTGCGTGAGCATCAACGGAGCCAACCGGCTGGGCTCCAACTCACTTACTGAGATCCTGGTCTTCGGCGCGCGGGCCGGCAAGGCTGCCGCGGCCTTCGCGGCAGGGCAGGCCGGGGCGAACTCGCCTCTGGCCGCTCAGGCCCGCGACGAACAGAGGCGGCTCGAAGAGCGCTTCCTGCGCAAGAACGGCGGCAGGGAGAGGATCGCGATGCTACGCGCCGAGATGCACCAGATCATGGAAGAGAGTGCGGGCATCTATCGGACGGAGACGGCTCTCAAGGAGGCGGCGGGGAAGGTAAAGCGGCTCCAGGAGAGGTTCCAGGATCTCTCCCTGGACGACCACAGCTACACCTTCAACACTGAGCTGACCGCGGCCCTCGAGCTCTCCTACATGCTAGATGTCGCGCAGACGATCCTCCAGTCTGCGCTCGAGCGAAGGGAGTCGCGTGGCTCACACCAGCGCACCGACTATCCGCAGAGAGACGACGAACGGTTCCTGGCGCACTCCCTCGCCTACCGCACAGAAGATGATTCGCCCCGGATCGAGTATCGGCCGGTCACGATCACCCGCTGGCCGCCGGGCAAGCGGGTCTATGGGAGGTAAGGGAAGGATGCCGTCCAGCGTCGCTCTCACCGTAGCGCGCTATCGGCCAGAACGGGAATCCGAACCCACCTTCCAGACCTATGAGATCCCGTTTCGGAAGGACTGGGTGGTTCTGGATGCGCTCAACCACGTCAAGGACAGCCTGGACGGATCCCTTTCCTTCCGGTGGTCGTGCAGGATGGGGGTGTGCGGTAGTTGCGGAATGAAGGTGAATGGCACCCCGAAGCTAACGTGCGCGACCTTCCTGTCCGACTACCTGCCTGGTCCCATCCGCGTGGAACCCTTGGACTACTTCCCCGTGGTGCGCGACCTGGTGGTGGACCTCACAGATTTCATGCGAAAGCTCAAACAGGTGAAGCCCTGGATTATCCGCAAGGAGGAGAAGGCACCGGGCGAAGGCGAGTACCTCCAGACTCCCGATCAGCTCGATACGTACAAGCAGTTCAGCATGTGCATCAACTGCATGCTTTGCTACTCCGCGTGCCCCATCTACGGACTTGAGCCGAGCTTCATCGGGCCGGCCGCCATCGCGCTGGCCCAACGCTACAACATGGACTCCCGAGACGAGGGGGCGGCGGAACGCCTGAAGATCCTCTCCGAGCACGACGGCATCTGGCAGTGCACCTTCGTTGGCGAGTGCACGAAGGTGTGCCCCAAGCACGTGGACCCCGCTGGCGCTATCCAGCAGTACAAACTCACCGGCGCGACCAACTGGGTCAAGTCGCTACTCCTCCCGTGGGGCACGAGATGAGCGCCGAGCCGCACTACACCCTGTACCATCCTCGGTGGTATCGCCGCCGCGTGTCGGTCTGGTGGTGGCTTCAGAAGCGGTCCTACACTGGCTTTGTCCTGCGGGAACTCACCAGCATCTTCGTGGCGTTCTTCGCCGTGGTCTATCTATGGCAGCTACGCGCCCTTACCCAGGGTCCCGAGGCCTACGAGCAGTTCCTCGCCCGACTGACGACGCCGCTCTTCCTCGCGCTCGATACGGTTGCCTTCCTCTTTGTCCTCTTTCACGCCATCACCTGGTTCAATCTGACCCCCAAGGCCATGGTCGTGCGCTGGCGCGGTAAGCGAGTGCCCGACTGGCTCATCCTCGGCCTGAACTATGCGGCCTGGCTCGTGCTCTCGGGGGCGGTGGCCTTCGTGCTGCTGCGCGAGTAGAGCGTGGAACGGATCACACCGCTCTTGTGGCTCTTGTTCAGCGCGGGCGGAACGGTGGCCGCGCTCCTCTTCCCCGTCCATTTCTTTCTGACGGGCCTGGCCTTTCCCCTGGGATGGCTCGAGGCCCCCTCCCACGAGTCCCTCAATCGCCTGCTGACGCATCCGGTGACACGTCTGTACCTCTTCATTCTCATCTCCTTGCCACTTTTCCATTGGGCTCATCGCTTTCGGTACACGCTCTACGATGGGCTGCAGCTGAAGCATCTGACCGTGCTCATCGCCGTCCTGTGCTATGGCGCTGCGCTGGCGGGAACTGCCATGGCTGCCTACCTGCTCTGGAACATTTCGTAGCGAACAACGCGGAGGGCTATCGACCACCGAGGTTCATGACGGAGGTGGATAAGATGTCGAAGTATCTCGTTGTCACGCATCAGACCGCCTTGAGCCCCGACCTCCAGCGCAAGGTGAGTGCGCTGGTCGCAGAAGATCCCGCCGCGGAGTTCGCCGTGCTTGTACCGGAAGCACCCGGGTTGCCGATTACGTGGGAGGGCGAAACGGTAGACGTCGCGAGACATCGCGCGGACGCAGCAAAGACGGCACTGGAAGAGAAGGCGGGAGCGCGAGTGACCCGTACGGCTGTTGGGGCGTCCGACCCGTTGCAGGCGATCGCCGACGAGCTACTTGCGCATCCTGGCTACGACACCCTTGTCATCAGCACATTCCCGCCGGGCATTTCCCGCTGGCTGAAGTTGGACCTGGTGCACCGGGCCGAGCGCAAGTTTGGCCGGCGGGTTATCCACGTGGTGGCCAAGTCCGATGCGCAGGAGCGAAATGCGGTGAAGTTTATTCCCGCGGGCTATCACTCGGTCACGGCATACCTCACTGTGGCGGATGGGACGAAGGCGCTCGACTTCTACACACGCGCCTTCAACGCGCAGGTGACCGAGAGGATACCGGGACCCGGCGGCAAGCTGATGCACGCCGAGTTCAGGATCGGTGACTCAGTCGTGATGCTAAGCGACGAGTTTCCTCAGGGCGGCACCCGCTCGCCGCAGTCGCTCGGCGGCGCCTCAGGGTCGCTGTTCCTCTACGTCCCCGACGTGGACGCCGCCTTCAAGCGGGCCGTTGACGCTGGCTGCCGGGCAACGATGCCGCCGGCCGACATGTTCTGGGGTGACCGCTTCGGCAGGCTCGTCGATCCGTTCGGGCACCACTGGGGTCTCGCCACCCACAAGGAGGACCTCACGCCCGCGGAGATTGGCAAGCGGGCGCAAGTCGCCATGGCGCGGGCGGCGGAGACGACGTGATGCGTGACATCGACACGAGCACCATCACCGACGCCGTCAAGAGGGAGGCCAACTGGAATCGCGAGCTGACACGCGCCGCGTGCCACAAGAGGGGCCCAGGAGGAGTCGACGAGGGAAGAAGCCGTCACAGTTAAAAAGTGAGGCATCTCCGGAGAATGAGGGTCGTTCGCGGCGATGCTGAATGCTCCGGCTGCCAGAATTCTTGTGGTCGACGACGAGCCGGTAGTGGTTGACATGCTGGTCACTTGTCTCCGCGAAGAGGGCTACGGGGTCGTAGGCGCAGAGACGAGCGACGAGGGCTTGAAGCTCGCCATCCTATCCCGACCCGAACTGGCTTTGCTCGACATTGCCCTACCCGGGATGAACGGCATCGAATTGCTCAAACGAATCCGCTCGATCAGTCCAGCCACCAGAGTGATCATGGTCACCGGGAATACAGACCCCGCGCTCGCCCGTGAGGCACTCGAGCTGGGCGCTCTCGCATATGTCGACAAGCCATTCGACTTCGCCTACCTCAAGCGGGTTGTAGCGTTGGCGCTGCGAGAGGGTGTTTGACAATGGTGCTCGAACTGTCTGAAGCGGCGACAGAGCTTAGGCTTGAAGCCCCTCAGGACCCTGCCGGGTTGACTCTCAGACTAACGACCTTTTGGATTGCCCGTCCGACGTGCTGTGAGGCGAGACTCCATGTGAACGGCGAATCCTAGGCGCAGGTGCGAAAGACGGGGGCGGGGGCTATATAAGGAAGCGACCGCGACACGGCGGGCAAAGTTTGACACGGGAGTGAAAAAGAGTTCTTCCGCTCGAGGGGGTTCGCCATGCGCGAACGGCCGATCGCCGAGACGGACATCACTGCAGTCCTGGGGTTGCTTGAGGCGCTCCCTGAAAACGACGTCCACTCCAGGATCAAACGATCTTTCGAGAACGGCCGCCGCGAGACTCGAAAGATTGCTGGCGCGATACGTTGGACCATACTCGAGAATGGCGAGGATGTCGACGTGCTCATAGCCGACATCTCGCACTCACTCAAATATGGAGGCCCTACTAATGAACGGCGCGAATCGCTCAATCGCGTGGTCGCCCACCTTCACGCGATGAAGTAGGTCCGTGGTGATGTTGTGGCTTTTTTGTGGCGGGATCGCGACGCGCAAGTCACCGTTGACATTGACGTCTTGGCGTGCCCGATTGCGGGGGCCGCCTGCGCCTGATCGCTACGAAGCGCCATCGATCACAAGAACGGCTGCCAGCCCACCCTCACGACGGCGTGCTGGAGATGTTGCCGATCGTCATCGATCACGTACGAGCGGGGAGTCCAGCTCGACGCTGAGCTGCATCGAGCCGCTCTCAGCCGCGAAACCTGGGCATCATCTCCCTGGCAAAGAGCCGCATCTGACCGAGCAAGAGATCCGGGGTGTCGTCTTTGAACAGGCGCACATCCCGAAACGAGGCCGAGGTGCTCCAGGCCGCTCTTTCGAAAGTCCTCGATCGCGGCGACTGAGTGCCGGGACGATCGCGTCCCAGTTGCGGTGATCGATCCAGGAGCCGTGAACAAGCACGAGGGGATCACCACTGTCGCCGGTGATCTCCCAATGGAGTCTGACTCCATTAATTACCGTGTTTGGAATGGTAAATACTTCCTTGCAGAGGAGAATGCGCTGCCGACATCGATTCCGAGCAGCTCTGCCGCTCCTCCAGTTTATACGCCACGCCGCACCGGGATCGTGAAGGTGAATGTCGCGCCTGCGCCCAGCTGGCTCTTCACCCAGATCCGTCCGCCGTGGAGTTCGACAAACTTCCGGCACAAGGTGAGTCCTAGCCCGGTGCCCTCCACCTTCTTCGCGGCCGTCCCCACCTGGCGGAATTCCTCGAAGACCTTCTCCTGATCCTCTGGGGCGATGCCGACGCCGGTGTCGCTGACGGAGACCTCGACCAGCCCGTCCTTTGGTGCCGCTGAGACCTCAATCCGCCCGCCTTCGGGCGTGAACTTGATCGCGTTCGACAACAGGTTCAAGACGACCTGCCGGACCTTGCGTTCATCCGCCTGAATTTGGTCCAGCCGGTTGTCGATGCTTGTATGGAGTGCGATTGACCGTCGCCCAGCTCTTTCACGCACCAACATCAGAGCATTCTCGATGGCCGTGGGGAGATGGAACTCCGTTAGCTCCAGCTCCATCCGCCCGGCTTCGATCTTCGAGAGATCGAGGATGTCATTGATTAGCGAGAGCAGGTGCGTGCCAGATGCATAGATGTCCTTGAGGTACTCCTCTTGCTTCGCGTTCAACTCACCGAACATGCGGTCAGTCAGGACCTCAGAGAAGCCGATGATGGCGTTCAGGGGCGTGCGCAACTCGTGGGACATATTCGCCAGGAACTCAGACTTGTGCTGGCTGGCGACTTCGAGCTGCCGACTCTTGTCCACGATCTCGCGATTACTGGTCTGGAGTTCCTTGAATAGCCGAACGTTCTCGATGGCAATGACGGCCTGGGCTGCGAACGTCTTGAGCAGTTCGATCTGAGCGTTTGCGAAAGGCATTGGCTCCGGGAAGGCGACCGTAATGACACCGATCGGCTCACCGTTGCGCAACATCGGCACCGACACCAGGCCGCGGAAGCCCCCTGTGAGCGCAAGATCGTGCTGGTATTCGGGATCCTCCAGAACGTCCGGCACATGGACGACGCCTCGACTCAGCACCGCGCGACTCGCCGATTGTGTGCGATCCGGGCGCCTGGGGTACAACTGCTGCATGGACGCGAGCCACTCGGGACTGTGGCTATAGTGAGCGACCAGATGCATGAATTCCCCATCAAACCGCTGCACGTTGCCGAACGTCGCGCTGCACAGGGTCGCCGCGCTCCGGATGATCGTATCGAACACCGGCTGGACGTCGGTCGGGGAGCTACTGATGACGCGCAAAATCTCGCTGGTCGCCGTCTGCTGCTCCAGCGCTTCGCTGACTTGTGCGTGGGCTTCGGTCAGCGCCCGATTCTTCTCCTGCAGTTCTGTAAAGAGCCGCACGTTCTCGATGGCGATGACGGCCTGGTCGGCGAAAGTCTGAAGCAGCGAAATCTGGCGCGCTGTGAAGAGCTGAGCCTCGCGTCGGCGGAGATTAATAGAGCCGATCACGACGCCTTCGCGCAACAGCGGGACGCCGAGCACCGCGCAAAAGCCGAGACGCCGCGCGTTCTCGCTGATCTCCGGGAACTCGTGGAACTCTGCCTGCACGTCGGCAAGGTGAAGAATCTGAGCGGATTCCACGAGTCTGCGCCAGGGCCCCACGAGGGGAATGGCGAACTCGCCGACGGTCCGACTCTCGATCGACCCATCATGGGCGACGAGTCGCGCCAGATCGCCTTCAAGGCGGAAGATCGACGCGTCGGCGGCCCCGCACAGCCGTCGCGCGCTCCGCGCGATGACGTCGAAGACGGGCTGAACGGCCGCTGGCAAAGTCGAGATAACCCGCAAGATCTCACTGGTGGCAGTCTGCCGCTCCAGCGCGTCCTTCGTCTCGTTGAATAGCCTCACGTTCTCGATCGCGATGACCGCTTGGTCCGCGAAGGTCTTGAGCAGGTCGACTTGCCGGTCCGAGAACGGCTCGACGCGCGTACGCGCCACGGTGATCGCGCCGATCGGTGCGCCGTCACGCATCATCGGCACAGACAGCACGGTACGGTGACCGACCTGGGCGGTCGGCGTCTGCGCCAGTTCCGAATCTTCACGCATGTCGCGCACGTGCACGGGTCTTCCCCACAGCAATGCTCGACCGGTCAAACTGGCCGTGCTCGCGGCCATCGGGTACATCGTCTGCATCGCCTGAACTGACTCGGCGTCTACCTGCTGGGCGGACGCTGCCAGGTGGATCATCTGGCCGGCAAAGCGGAACAGAGCGCCGAGCCTGGCATCGCAGAGACGGACCGCCCGCTCGATGATCGTGTCGAACACCGGCTGGAGATCCGTGGGCGAGCTTGAGATGACGGCAAGGATCTCGCTGGTCGCCCTCTGCTGTTCCTGCGCCTCCGCCAGGCGCTTCGCTAGGTCGGGGACCCTAGCGACCTCGTTCCTGGGCGACTTGCGGGCAGCAGGGGGCTTGGCCTCGGCCTTAGACTTCGCTGGCTTTGGACCCGGACGCATCGGCCTCTCCTTGCCTCTTACACTGAAGCGGCCGAGGACAGGCTACGGCGAACGCGCCCGCCTGGGCAAGTCGGCTGGCCAGTGGTGTCAGGCTCCAGCTTCCGGCAGATGCATCCCACTCGCATCACTGACCCAGCACACCCTCGACGCCCCGCGCAGACCTTCAACTCAAAAAGGGTTGGTGACGGCCGATGCCGACGGGCTGGCGGGTTCAGCGGCGATTCATTAATGTACAGGCGTTACTCAAGCCTGATCGGATCACCGCGACGGATCGTGCCGGCGCGCACCACGGCAGCATACACGCCGACGTTGACTTGGTTATGTTGAGCGGCCGTGCGGAGGATTCCCGGATCCGGCGGGAGGTCTCCTTGCGCCAGAGTGGTCATCACGCAGCGCCCACACGGACCGGTAATGTTGAGACGCCCGTCCCGATGGTGAGGGTGTGGCGAAGAAGAAGTTGTGCGCTATGGGTCTGTCCAAGACGATGGTTCAATTGGCGAAGACGTACCCGGCGTCCAGGGGGCGCATTCGACGAAGACCGTCAAACGGCGCGAGTGTGGTTGAGCAGCTTTCACCGCGCTGACAATGGGCGTGCACGCTGGAGATAGGTTCCATCGCTCCCTACGTGCGTCGTCTGACAGAGAGACGAGCTCCGTGAATTCCTCGACTGATGCATCAAGCGTCAAAACGACGGCAAGAAACGCCAACAGCCACGCCCGTGACGACCCTGATCAGCATCGGACGGGCTGCCTCTCCGGTGCGATCACCGAAGGATCGTCCCATATCGTTCAGAGGTGCATAACCAGTGCCGGTGAGAGAAGTGCCGATAAGCGTGTGCCTGTTTCCGGGTCGTGGTCGATGATTCCAAGACAGAATGCTCAACGTCAGTGGACAAACTGCGTCTATGGACCGGGTGTCGGGAATTCCAGAGACTTCACACTGGACACGGTTGAGAAGTGGGCCAGGGACTTCGGTTGCGGATTGAGGCTACCTCGTCCCGGTTTGGGATAGCCGGCGGTGAGATTGATCAAAGACGAATCCACGCAGATCCGAACGCCTTGATGTCGAAGTCGGCCGCAGCCCGCTGGCGCCGCTCTGATTGTCGGCGTTCGATCTTTGCGGACGAGACGTCCCGTCGCCGCTCTCCCTGGCGCCGGTCATACATCACACGAGCCGCGCCGAATGCTCTGACTGCACATTCGTACAACTCTGTTTGCTCCGGACGCACGATGAGGAAGCCAGGTTCACGCGATTGAGTCAAGTAGCTCGCCCAGTCGCGCGGCTCAAACTGAGCGGGTGTGTCAGGGCGCCGCCACGCCCATCCCGCGACGGCCATGAGAATTGCTGCTCCAACAATCGCGACGCCTCCAGCACGAAACCGATGGTCCCCTGTGATATCGCCGGAGATGACCGCGACAAGGCCGATGGCGACCAGCGCGGCGGGTACGAGGCCGCGCCTCCATCGTTTCACCCTCTCAGCATCGACAGTTTCCATAACTTCACACTCTGCCTGCGACTCCCAGCGAAACTGTCACCCAATCTCCGTCATCTCTGCCTTCGCCTTCTCCAGCTAGAGTACGTCATCCCCATCTCGCGGTACATCGTCGCCGCGGTGGTGAGGTGCTCTTGCGCTAGTTCGCGCACGCCCGTGCGCCGATAGAGCTTGCCAGGCCGAGGTGGCAGTGGGCGACGAGGGGGCATGCCGCGGGGCTCGGCGAGTGCCATAGGGCGGCTCACGTTTGGTCAGCACCAAATGCGGGTCATCCATGAGCTGCGGCCGACCATGCGCTCGGGAAACGCCCCTGGAAGTCGAGGATGCGTACCTCAGTGGGCCGGATCGCGATGCGCGCCCAGCCCTGAAACGTCTGATGCAACGCCTTTAAAAATTGCTCTCCGCCCGCATCGCCCAGGTATCGGCGCGCCATACTCAGGTACTCAGCGAACGGTTGCTTGGACACCTGCACAGAAGCCGTCCCGCGCAAGGTCAGCCACTTATACGGCCACTCGACAGTGTCGATTATGACCGCAACTTGGGGCCGGGCGGCGAGGACCTTCATCTTGGGCGAGTTCGGTGGCGCGCCCATGAGAATATCTTCGCCCGTCCAGTGGAACCACATTGGTACCACGCGCGGACTCCCGTCACGCCAAGTGTAGGCGAGCCGCGCCACGATCGGCGAACCGAGCAGCTCTAGCGCCAGCTTGTCCGTCTGCAACATGCGTCGGGCCTCTTCGATCGTCATCATCACCTCCACCTTTCAGAACGCCACTGGTAGCTTCTTCAGGCCGCGCAATGTCGAGGATTCCCTCCACTCCAGGGTTGAGGTCGCGAGCCGCAGCCCGGGCATGCGGCGCAGGAGTGAACCGATGGCAATCTGACCCTCGAGGCGCGCCAATGGAGCGCCGAGGCAGAAGTGGATCCCGAAGCCAAACGCGACATGACGATTGTCGCGACGCGTGATGTCGAGGCGGTCAGGATCGGGAAAGTGCGCAGGGTCGCGGTTCGCGGCGCCGAGCGCGGTGACCACCAGGGAGCCCTTCGCGATCTTGCGGCCATCGAGCTCGACGTCAGTGTTGGTGATGCGCCCGGTCCGTTGTACGGGGCTGTCGTACCGTAGGAGCTCCTCCACCGCGCTTGGAAGCAATGTAGGGTCCGCACGCAGCTTGGCGAGCTCGTCGGGATGATTGAGCAGCGCGAGGAGGCCGTTGCCAATGAGGTTCACCGTGGTCTCGTGGCCGGCAACGAATAGCAGAAGGCATGTAATGAGCAGCTCGCCCTCGCTCAGCCTGTCCCCCTGCTCCTCCGCCGCGATCAGGAGACTGAGCAGGTCGTCGCGGGGCGTCTGGCGACGCTCGGGAATGAGGTCGCTGAAGTAGTCGAGCATAGCCTGCTGGGCCACCCGACCCCGCGTCACAACTTCTTCGTCCGTCGGCATGCCGATGGCGTCGACGCTCCGGGCGAGGTCCGCCGACCACTGCCGGATCCCGCTATGGGCATCGGTCGGGACACCGAGCATCTCGCAGATCACCGTCACCGGCAGCGGGTAGGCGAGATCCGCGATCACATTCATCGCGTGCGCGTTCTGGACCCGATCCAACAACCGATCGACGATCTCCTGGATGTGGTTTCGCATGCGTTCGATCATGCGTGGTGTGAAGGCCTGACTGACGAGCCCGCGCAAGCGCGTATGATCCGGCGGGTCTCGGAAGAGCATCGACCGCGCCCCCTCGCCATAGACGTTGGCGAGGATCTGGGCGAATTCCTCGCGCCCGAACCGGGGATCCTTCAGGACCGACACGACGTCGTCGTACCGCGTGAGGATCCATAGGCCCATCGGCGTCCGGTGCACAGGGTCGGCGGCCCGCAGACGATGGTAGAAGGGGTAGGGATTCGCGTGGAACTCGGGAAGGAACGGATTGAATTCCAGCTCAGTGGAAGCCATTGTCTACCTCGATCACGCCAGTTCTTCCAAGTCCGGAGCGGCGCGGTCCAGCCAGTACGTCATCCCCATCTCGCGGTACATCGTCGTCGCAGTGGCAAGATGCTCCTGCGCCTGGTCGCGCTTGCCAGTGCGCCGGTAGAGCTTGCCGAGGCCGAGGTGGCAGTGGGCGACGAGACCGGAGATCTTCATGATACGCACCGCGCGAAGCCACGAACGCTTCGATGCTTGTGGCGACATTGCCAAAAGCACCGGCGCTCCGCCTACGCCTCGCGATACCAGTATGCGAGGCGCCAGAAGGCGCGATCCCACGCGGTATGGTCGGCGCCCTTGATCGCGATCGCGCGCGCGTTCGTGGTCGCGCGACGGGCCATGGGCAGCACCGCGCCGCCCTGCACGAGCAGCTCGTTCATCTGGATGAACAGCGCCGCTCGCTTCACCGGATCGATCTCCGTCCTCGCGGCAGAAAAGAGATCGTCGTACGCGCGACTTCGCCACCGCGGCGCGTTGTAGCGCTGGTAGTTGTTCTCCTTCGAGGGAACTTCCTCCGACGTGAAGAGGCTCATGAAGCGTTCTGGGTCCGGCGCCGACTGGAAGTAGGTGACGAGCTGGAGGTCGGCGCTGAAATGTGTGTAGGTGTCGCGGTTCGAGGGGTCGGAGCTGCCGAACACGGCCGGCGTGATCGACTTCAGCTCCACGTCGATCCCCGCCTTTCCCGCGGACTGCTTCACGATCGCCTGGATCTTCTGTGCGGACGCATTGATGGCGGTCTGGAACACGACCTTCAACTTGATGCCGTTCCGTTGCCGGATCCCGTCGGGCCCGCGACGCCAGCCGCCGGCCTCGAGGGCCTGATTCGCCTTGTCGACATCCAACTGCCCCGGCGGCGTTTTCGCCGCGTAGGGGGCAGGTGCGTTCAGCCAGCTCGTCGTCGCAATGCCCGTCCGGCCGAAGACCTCCCGCTGAATGGAGGCGCGATCGATCAGCAGGCTCAGCGCGGTCTTCACCGCTGGATCGACGAGGAACGGATGCTGCGTCTTGATGCTGGACCGCTCGCCGTCCACCTCTCTCCACGGATCGGTCTGGTTGACCTGGATGTGCGTTATGTCGCCCCCGAACGCGAAGTCGAGCTTCCCCTTGCCGGTCGCTTCCAGCCGTCCGAGGATGTCGTCGTCGACGCCCGCCATGTAGGGCGCATAGTCATAGGAGCCGGTCTGGAGCACCGCGCGCGCAGCGGACACCGCGTCGCCGCCGCCCTTCACCTCGACGGTCTCGAAGAACGGCCGGTTCGGAACGTGATAGTCCGGATTGATCTCGGCCCTGATGAGGTCGCCGGATTTGAACTCGAAGCATCGATACGGTCCGGTCCCGACCGGCCGCAAGTTCGCCGGCGCCTCGCGTGAGCGGCTGCCACGGTACGGCTCGAACACGTGACGCGGAATGATCATGCTCACACCGCAGAAGGCCGCCATCCAGTACGGCGTCGGGGCCTTGAAGGTGAGCCTGACCGTGTGCGTATCCACTGCGTCCGCGCGCTCGATCGCCTGGAGTCCCACGACACCGGGTGACCCGGTCGCCGGATCCATCACGTACTGCCAGTTGAAGACGACGTCGTCCGCCGTGAGCGGCTTGCCGTCGTGCCAGGTGACGCCGCGCTTGAGCCGCCACGTGACGGACCGGCCGTCACGCGCGAGCAGGCCATTGGCCACGGTCGGAATGTCTTCCGCGAGAACCGGGATGAGATTACCGTCGGCGTCGTACGACGCCAGCGGCTCGTAGAAGATCCGCGAGGCGTCCCAGTCCTTCGTGCCGACGGCGAGCCGTGGGTTGAGGATCGTCGGCGCCTGCCACGTCAGGATCCTCAGCGATCCGCCGCCTCCGCGCTTCGTCGGCGTGAACGTGGGCTGCTGCGCAGCGGTCGCGACACCGACGGAGGCCAGCATCTCGCTGGCAACCGGGGCCACTATTCCGAGCGCAAGCATCCGCTCGATGAACCACCGCCGCGTGATACGTCCGTGTGTGACGTCATCCAGGGTGGCGCGGAGCTCGTGCTCGTTCATGCGCTTGTCTCCTCATGGGAAAGTATGGGGACCGAGCGTCGCAGAACGCATCCTGGCGCGGTACTTTGGCATGTGCGCCGGGCGGAGGCAATGGTCGAGCTTGTGTCCTGCCAACCCCGTATTTGCGAAGGCTCCGAAATGTCGCTACGGGCCGAATCTGGTGAAGAGCGAGCTGGAAGTGGGTCCGACGTCTACCTTCACGCTGCCAGTGCGCACCACGCAAACAAGATCCCCTAAGGCTTAGCGAAGTTATTTATCTCCGCCTCGGCCTTCTCCAGCCAGTACGTCATGTCCATCTCGCGATACATCGACGTCGCAGTGGTGAGGTGCTCCTGCGCCTGCTCGCGCTGGCCCGTGCGCCGATAGAGCTTGCCGAGGCCGAGGTGGCAGTGGGCGACGAGGGGGCGCATCCCAAGTTCCTCGGCGAGCACGAGCGCATCACGGTAGTAAGCGCTGGCGTGATCCGGAGGATCGCGACGGGCGGCGACGTCGCCGAGGACCCGAAGGGCCCACGCCTCGTAGGGGCGTTGACCGCGCTCGCGAGCGAAGGTCAACGCTCGTCCAGCGACTGCGAGCGCATCCTCGAGCCGATCGGTGAGGCCACCTGCCTCGCCCAGATGCATGAGGAAGAGCGGTTGGTAAGCTCCGAATCCCATGGTCTCAATGGCGCTCGACGCGGGCTCCAACAGCGTCATGCCCTCCGCGACTCGCCCCGAGATAGCGTAGGCGTAGCCCAGACTCCCGGTGAACATCACTGAGAAGAAGGTCAGGTTCCACTCGCGAGACACTGCGATCCCACGTTCGAGCAGGGCGACCGCGCGGCCAAGGTCTCCCCTGGTGATGTGGAGATACGCGAGAGTCCAGCACATGAAGGCCAGGGTGTATGGATGATCGAGAGACTCGGCGAGGCGGAGACCGTCCTGGCCGTGGGCAACCCCTTCTCTGAACCGTCCGAGTTCGGCGCAGACCCAGGTCGAATAAGAGCGGAGGAGCACCGCAGGAAAGCCGGCGAGGCCAAACCGTTCCCGGATCAGATCTCCTTTAAGCACCTCCAAAGCTTTGCTGAAAAGCTGCTCGGCCTGTCGAAAGTCGCCCGTCCAGATGCAGGCCGAGCCGAGGTACATATTTCCCGCGACCTGAAGCCGAACATCTCCGATCGACTCGGCGATGGCATGAGCGCTCTGGCCGAACGCGAGCGCTTCCGTCGGGTGACCCGTTTCCCTGAGGTTGTGGCACAGGTAGATGAACAGCTGCCCGAGTCGCCGTTGATCTCCGAGCGTCCTCGCCAGGCGTTCGGCTTCGCGGAGGGAGGCGAAGCTCCGCTCGAATTCCCCGAGTGGATGGAGTGCGATTCTCAGGTCGAAGCGAAGATCGATGGCCTGCTCCAGCCTCTCTGGCGTCTCACGGAGATGCTGCAGGGCCACCAGCGCCTGCTCGAAGCACGTCACCGCCTCCCGGTTGGCCGATCGCGCAAACGCCTTGGCGCCGGCCTGCCGGAAGTACGTGACCGCCTGCTCCCACAGTTCGCCGCGCAAGGCATGATATGCCAGGCGCTCGATGTGCTCGGTCAGCCGGTCCGGATAGCACCGTTCGATGGCGCCGACGATGCGCGCGTGCAGGGCCTTGCGCCGGTCCTGGAGTAGGGTGCCGTAGGTGACTTCATGCGTGAGCGCATGCTTGAAGGTGTATTCGGGATCCGGAAAGAGGCGCGTCTCGTACAGGAACTCCGCCGCTTGCAAGTGAACGAGGCCCCGCTGCACCGCGTCCTCCGCGGCTTCCGCCACCGCGTGGAGCAGCACGGACGGCACGTCCTTGCCGATGACGGACGCCGTCTGGAGCAGTTGCTTGTCATCCACCGAGAGACGGTCGATCCGGGCGGCCAGGATGATCTGTACGGCCGCCGGGACCTCGATCGCCTGGATCGGCCGGGTGAGCCGATAGGCGCCCCGCTCGCCGGCAAGAGCTCCCGTCTCCGCCAGCGTCCGGATGCTCTCTTCGATGAAGAGGGGATTCCCGCGGCGGACCAGCAATCGCTTGAGGGGCTCCAGCGCGGGGTCCTCGCCAAGGAGGGCCCGCAGCAGATCGCCAACGCGCTCAGGGGGCAGCGTGTCGAGGCGGAGCTGGGTGTAATAGGTCTTGCTTGACCAGCCGTGCTGATACTCGGGCCGGTAGTTGACGAGCAGGAGGCACCGGGCCGTGGGCAGGCTCTCAACCAGGCTGTCGAGCAAGGCCTGCGTCTCCGCGTCGATCCAGTGCAGGTCCTCGAAGACGACGAGGAGCGGTTGGTTCTGACTCTCCCTGAGCAGGAGGCTCTTGACCGCATCGAGCGTGCGCTGACGGCGCTGGGCCGGATCGAGCGCTCGCCAGGAAGCGTCCTCGATCGGCACGTCGAGGAGGGTCAGCAGCGCGGGCAGGGTCGGCTCTAGGGTGCGATCCAGCGTGAGGAGCCTGCCGGTTACCTTCTCGCAGATCTCGCGGTGGCTCTCGCGCTCGCTCACCTTGAAGTAGGCCCGCACGAGGTCGATGACGGGCGCGTAGCTAGTGACCTTGCCGTAGGACCGGGAGCTCGCCTCCAGGATGAGCAGGTCGCGGGCAGTCGCGCCGTCCTCTACATCGCCGACCTTGTCGGAGAGTCCCGGACATTCGGCGGTCGCCGGTGGTCTCCGATTCTCAACGCCCCGGCCGAGATGCTCGAGCTGATCGACGCCGCGAACGGCCAACTCGTTACGGTCGTCCGCGCGGCGTTCCTGCCGGATCCGCCATCGAGCCCGGGACGGTGGACGCTGGCTCGCCAAACGCGGGTGGACGTCCCGGAATGACGAAGCCGAAGTAGCGCGCACCCTCAGTCGCGCTGCAAAGGAGCGGCTGGGTCACCGGTCGCGTCACGCCATTACTCCCCCTCAATGCGTTCGAAGAAGATTCCGATCCCACCGGACGATTCCAGCGCGTGGTATCTGACCCACTTGATCGTGGGATGGAGAACCTGCCGGGCTGCGCTTCTGAGTGCGGGAGAGAACTGTGGCGCAACGAGCATCAATGCCGGCGGCAAACTGTAATTAATTGTGTGGCTGGGATACAGATGCCGAATGATCGGCAGATTCCGTGCGATCCAGTCCAGATGACCGATCCCGCGGATGAGCAGCCCGTCGTCGGCGTTCGTGCTGAAGTCGATGATTGTCAATTGGTTTGAGCGACTGAGCCCCAGCAAATCGATCTGCCCACACGAAGGGCACGCAATCTTCGAGTCGATCGCCGTCAGACCTTCCTCGAGCGCGCTGTGGAACTGCTTCAGCAGGGGGGCGAACTGGTCCCTGGTTACGGATATCCGCCCTCCCAGGAGTACCGCCTTCGCAGGCGAGAGGGTCGCAGTTTGGGGCAAACCGGCGGACTGATGTTCGTTGACCATTGCCTCGCTGCGCCTTCCCGATTGAAACAGATGGGAGATCTCCTCCAATCCCCGTCCAAGGGGCTTGTCGAGACGACCGCCGCCTTCCGCACCTGTCGCGCTCGTCATGTTTTGATCCACTCTTCCGCTCCCCTGGCGGATCCTACTCTGCGAACTTCTCGTCCACGACGAGGATCGAGTTATGTCCGCCGTGTGGACAGGGTTCGCCCGCGGGGTTTAGCGGATCGCTCTGCCACACCCCATCGACCACGTAGCGGTATTGGTAGCGTCCGGGCGGCAACTTCACAACTTTCTTCCACACACGACCGATGGGACTCATATCGTTTCCGTCGAGCACCCAGCCGTTGAAGTCCCCCGCCAGCTGGACCCGTGCCGCGTTCGGCGCTTCGAGCCTAAACATGACACCCGCATGCGTCACCGCCGGTGGCAGCGGTCGCTCGGAGTCGTCGTCGTCCTCAGTGGCGGTTACGACGTCGGCGAGGGTGATCCGCTCTCCCTTCGGGCTTCTGGTGTCCTGCTGCAGGACTTCTGCGGTGAGTGCCTGATAATCCTCATAGCCAGCGCAGCCCTTGGCATAGTGAGCGATGGGCACGCCGTGGCTGGCGGCCTCCGCCAGCTTGATGCTGTATCGGATGATCGTCTCAAAGTGGCGGCCGCTGAGGTGACTGCGGATTTCGTTCACG
>Ga0306920_100003113_pt1 | contig 21045 bp, 25 predicted proteins | sample flu12Cox44000170_FD_204666 | JGI IMG/M metagenome (GOLD analysis project Ga0306920, IMG submission 204666) | Lab enrichment of tropical soil microbial communities from Luquillo Experimental Forest, Puerto Rico - flux4day.12C.oxic.44.000.170 (v2)... | ecosystem: Environmental > Terrestrial >... | reverse complement strand
TGCCGATGGACAATTCAAAGCGTATGCCCGCATTGGGCGCGGTCAAGCCCAGACGACAATTTTTTGACGTTATCCACAGAGCTAGCCTTAGCGCCCAAGTGCTTGCGCCCTTCATCGCAGTTGGGCACGGCGCACATGAAATGACATAGGCTTGTACCTGTGGCGTACCTCCAGCCACAGGTCTAACCGTTAAGTATTTGTCGATACTAGATAAACCTAATTTGTCGCCCGTGACGCGATATAGAGCGCCAGCGCCGCGGCATTCGAAACGTTGAGACTTTTGATCGCGCCGGGAAGCGCAAGTCGAGCAAGCTGATCGCAGGTCGCGCCGGTGAGCTGCCGCAGACCACGGCCTTCGGCGCCGAGCACCAAAGCGAGCGGCCGGTGCAGCTCGATTGCGGCGAGATCGTCGGGCGCCTCGCTGTCGAGACCCACGGTCAAAAATCCACGCGCCTTCAACTCGGCAATCGCTCGCGCCAGATTTTGCACGATCGCGATCGGCACTAATTCAAGAGCGCCGGATGCCGACTTCGCCAAGACGCCGGTCGCCTCCGGGCTGTGGCGCGCGGTGGTGACGACCGCAGCGACGGCAAAGGCGGCGGCCGTGCGCAGGATCGCCCCGACATTGTGCGGGTCCGTGATCTGATCGAGCACCAGCACGATCCCGGTCGCCGGTAGATCCGCGATGTCGGGCGAGGGCAGGGGATCGGCTTCCGCGATCAAGCCCTGATGCACGGCGTCAGGCGTGAGCCGCGCCGCGAGCGCATCCGGCCGCATCACCTCGGACGCGACGGAGACGGCAATGCCTTCATCGGCGAGCCGGCGCAGCGCGTTCTCGGTCGCGAGCAAGCGGCGAATGCGGCGCTGGGGATTGGTGAGCGCCGCGGTGACGGTGTGCCAGCCGTAAAGAATCACAGCGTCGCCGGCGCTGCGTCCTTGCGCGTGCCGATTGTGCCCACGATCCTGGCGCCGGCGCGGCTTTGTCCTCGACTGCCATTTCCGTTCGCGCATGCAAGGTTTCTGTCACGGCGAAGGCGGAGTGGCAACTTTTCGAGATAGACGCAGGCGCAGCCCGCCAAGCAAGCGAAAGCTGGTAGGTCGACCGAACTCAAACCCACAAAGCGTCAGCCAGCCTCAGCGATGTTCGCTGCAAAGTTGTCGTGGATCTTATCTTGGGCACATTATCTTGAGCATGCAGCTGCGGTTCTGTTCCGCGGCTTGCATGAACGCATACCAACAACGACTATCTGAGCACACGCAGCATAAAATATACGAGATCGACGCTTGTCATCTGTCGTGGAAAGCTGCGAGCTGAATTTAGCACTACCGTCGGCGAAACAACCTTGATATCACCGCTGCACGATGACCGGCGCGCCGATCTTGGCGCGACTATACAGGTCGACGACGTCATCATTGGACATGCGAATACAGCCTGAAGACACGCCGCCGCCGAGCTTCCAGGGCTCGTTGGTGCCGTGGATGCGATAGAGCGTGTCGCCCAGATAGAGCGCGCGCGCGCCGAGCGGATTATCCGGCCCTCCCACCATATGATGGGGCAGATACGGCATCCGCCTCAGTTCATCTGGCGTCGGAGTCCAGTCCGGCCATTCGCGCTTGGCGGCAACGGTGCTGACGCCCGACCAAGCATAGCCCTCCATGCCAACGGCGATGCCATAGCGAATGGCCTTGCCGCCGCCGAGCACGTAATAGAGTCGCCGTTGGCTGGTGCTAACGACGATGGTCCCGGTGCTGTGCGCCGTGGGATAATCCACCACTTCGCGTGGAATGGTGCCGTAAATTATGCCGAACGGAGTCTGAAACGACCACACTTGGCCGGCCTGCTGCGAAAAAGATGCTCCGAAGATGTTGGATGCACTATTCGCGGCACAGGTGCCAAACAATGAACCGGCGATAATTATGACGAGCAGGCCGACTCTTCTCACGACACTTCGACTCCACGCTGTCCTACATTGCCGGGACTCATAACAGATGGTCGTCGTCGCTACTGTGACCGCTACGCCACAGGTGGAAGAAAACCGGCGTGGAACTTCTCTTAGCGGCGCCAAGCCGCGCGCCTCCGGTCTCGACTGCCATTCACCCTTGCACATGCTAGGTTTCTGTTACGACAACGGTAGAATTGAAAACTTTTTGCGAGCCCGAGGGCAATTGGCTGGTGGTTACTTCCTGAGTGTGGACTAGACGATGGTGCAGCACGCAAACCGCGTGATCGTTTCCGGGTGCGGGCCAGTCGGGGCGGTCATTGCACTTGCGCTCGTCAAGAAGGGCATTCCGGTGACGTTGATCGAACAATTGCCGGACGCTGCCGAAGATCAGCGCGCCGCCACGATCCACCCGCCGACGGTCGAAATGCTAGTCGGACTTGGGCTCGAGACAGAGATGTTCTCGCAGGCGCCGTCGGGCGGTATAGCGGCGCCGCTGTTTCATTTCCGTGACCGCGCCACGGGTGAGTTGGTCGCCGAGTTCGACATCAGCCTGCTCAAGGGTGAAGTGCCATACCCTTATGTAGTTCAGTGGGAGCAGTACAAGCTTGTGCATGCCGCACTGCCGTACATCATCGCGAGCGGGATGGGCGAGGTGCGGTTTTCAACGAAGCTCGTTGGCCTTGCGCAAACCGCGGATGGCGTCGAGGCAACGGTCATCAATGCCGGCGGTGCGACGGAGAAACTCTGCGGCATGTATCTCATAGGCGCCGACGGCGGCAGCAGTACTGTGCGGCGCCTCGCCGAGATTGCGTTCGTGGGTTTTACCTGGCCGGAGCGCTTCATCAAGATCGGCACCAGCTTTGACTTCGGCGCCACCGGCAAGGGCTATTGCACCCGCAACTACTTCTCCGATCCCGATGAATGGATCAATCTGTTCAAGGTCAAAGGCCGCGGTCCGCCAGGCATCTGGCGCGGCGTGTTCCCGGTGCCAGAGACGGAAACCGACGAGGAGGCGCTAAGCATGGCGAGCCTCCAGCGCCGTCTGCAAGGTATCCACGAGAAGAACGGCGATTATGAAATTCCTTATTATGCGCTCTACGCGGTGCACCAGCGTGTAGCGGAGACCTTCAACAAGGGCCGCGTGCTGCTCGCTGGCGATTGCGCTCATGTCAACAATCCGATCGGCGGCATGGGGATGAACGGCGGCATCCACGATGCCATCAATCTTGCCGAAAAGCTTGCCGATGTCTGGTTCGGCCGTGCCGAGACGAGCGTGCTCGATCGCTACACGCGGCAACGCCGCAAGGCGCAGGTCGATTACGTGCAAGCGCAGACCATTGCGAACAAAAAATCGCTCGAGGAAAAAGACCCAGCGATCCGCCGCCAACATTTGGATGAATTAAGGCGCGTGTCCGAGGATGTCGCGCTGCACAAAAAATTTCTGTATCGCTCGTCGCTGATTGACAGTTTGAATTCCGCGAACGCAGTGGAATAAACACCGAACTTCCGAATGCACGGACTCGCCGACAATTCGCTGATCGCAAAGCCGTTCCATATTCAAATTTTGTCGATATTGCCGGCCTCGATCACCCGCTTCCACTTTGCGAGCTCGTCACTGACGTAAGCGGCGAAGTCGGCCGAGGAATCGCCGTCCGGTATAGTAGCGACGTCCAGGAAGCGTTGCTTAACATCGGGCCCGTGGACGATTGCGGCGATTTCTCTCTGTAACAAGTCCACGATAGGCTGCGGCGTTCCAGCCGGGACGAGCACGCCGGCCATGGTTTCAGATTCTTGGTCCTTGATCCCAAGCTCACCGAGCGTCGGCACATCAGGCAGGGTTTCTAGACGCTGCTTACTGGTGACCGCAAGCGCGCGAATCTTTCCAGACTTGATAAACGCACTCGTACTGCTGATGGCGTTACAGCTGATTGGAGTGAAACCGCCGAGCAACGATTGCGCCAGAGGTCCGCCACCGGCGAAGGGAACGATCACGAAGCTTACTCCAAGCGCCTGCTTGAGCATTTCGATCGCCAGCGACGGCGTTGTGCCCGCCCCCGGTGAAGCAATGCTGTATTTTCCCGGGTTGGCCTTCATCAAGGCGATCAACTCTTGCATCGTCTTGGCGGGAAACTGGGAGTTGACCTCCCAGGAATTCGGTGAGGCGCCCACTTTAGTGACCGGGATGAAATCTCTCTCGACCTCGAATGAAATCGATTTGTACAGGTTCGGGTTCACCACAATGCTCGATGATGCGAGCAGGATCGTGTAGCCGTCGTGTGCGGCGCGTGCGGCCGCTGTCATGCCGATATTGCCGCCGGCGCCCGCGATGTTTTCAATGAAGAACTGCTGACCGAGTCGCTCGGAGAGCTTCTGCAAGACGATGCGCCCGACTATATCTGTAGAGCCGCCAGGCGGGAACGGTACGATCACCTTCACTGAATGATCGGGATAACCCGCGGCACGCACGTTGGATGCCAACGCGATGGCGAGAGTCGCCAGGAGTACAGAAATCCGAAGACGGCTTTTTATCTCATCCCCGCTCATTCGATCACCTCGTCGGCGCAGGCGAGCATCAGCGTAGTACTGTCTTCAGAGGTAGTACTGTCTTCAGAAGTCGTGGCACATGCCACACGACACGTGTCACGCGGCACATGTCACGCGGCACATGTCACGCGGCACATGCCACGACTATTCCGCAGCAGGAACCTTTTCGCTCTCAGCTGGAACGACTTCCTTTATGGCGCCGCGCCAGCCGACATGTGTCAAATCGAAAATGACGCCGTCCGGAGTTTTGTATTTGACCTCATAGAAGGTGTTCGGATTGTTGTCCGGCCGGCCGCCAAGATAGCTGGCGCCCGCGTCGGTCACCTTCTTCGTCGCCGCGTCGAGATCGTCGACCCACATGCCGAAATGAACGAGGCCGTGATAACCCTTGTGGAAACCCGGAACCTCGTTTTCATATTTCAAGAGCGCCACATTGATAGTGCCGTCCGACACGTAGCAGCCGATGCCCGCTTTGCCGACGCGCTTCATGCCAAAGGCATCCTCGAAGAATTTTGCCGCCTGGTCCGGATCAGAAACCGACAGAGCGATATGACGAAGCCGCGCCGCCATGGGGGATTCTCCTTCTCGATTTGCTTGTAGGCTTGCTTCTGGATTTGGGGTCAGCATCTGCCCGCCTCCAGGAGGCGTCAAGCGCTCTGGAATGCGCGCTATTTGGCCGATCCGCTACGCCGTAGCGTCAGGGCGTATGAGACATCCAGAACGGTGTGCATCACACCAATTTTAGAGCGTTGGAGCAAAACGCGACCGTACGTCGGTTGGCGTGAAAATTAATCGTCTCATTTTCGTTGACGTTCGTCACTGTAACGGTTACATCCAGCTTTAATTCTCGCTCAAGTGTATCGGACGCGGTTCGGGAGGCATCCCGGATTGCGGGGCGAGTGCGGTGCCCGCGGGCGGGCTTGCAACCCGCTCCCGGGCGGCTTCGGGTACCCGCCCGACCAGCACTACGACTGGTCTGCGAGGAGCTTCGCTGTACTGAGACGGGTCGGTTTGCGGGTAACGCCCGCTTACGGGCCCCATCCCAGGTAGCGCGGACTGAAGCTGAGCGGTGGCGTTCGGTCGCCTAAGCAAGAGCCGCGGTGGAACGCCGATAGATGTGCGCCTCCCGTATGGGGGCGCGGCCGTGCCCGTTCTAGCACGGCAGAATACCAATTACGTCTGTCGGCGTTTCGCTTCCGATTTTTTCTTTTCTTTATCGTATCCCGGATCGAGCGGCGCTCGATCCGCGAGCGATATCCGGGCTACGTTTGCGAAGCGGCCATAGCGAAGAACCAAGCAGGCACCACCACCTGTCGCACTTCGCGCTCCGTCTTCGCGCTTACTGACCGTCGCGTGTCATAGCTCGGGCGCAAAAGGAGCGCTGCGAGAACGATGCTTCTTATCTGTAATCTACTGGAGTGCTGTGCTTCGGTCATTGTGTCCGATTTGATCCAAAATGATCAGACGTCTCGCGCAAGCGGGCTACGTCTGATGGAGGAGGTAGGGGACGAACTCAGCCAGCGGATTTACGGTCTACTCATGATCTTTGTTTTTATTAGATAATTTGTCATTTGTTTGCATCGTGATTGCAATCACGCTGTTGTCTTCACGTGAAAATTGGAGCGAGTTCCGCCCGCTGCCGCCGGAACAATGCTCGTGGTGATTTGTTCCAGAGGCGCAGGGTGTGACGGGGACAGTGCTTGTGGAGGGTTTCATGGAATTGTTGCGTACCACAGCGTTTACGGCGGCGCTGATGACTGCTGCCGTTGCGCTATTCACAAGTCAGGCTCGGGCTCAAGCTCCCGCTCCGGGTCCGGCGCCCACTCAGGCTCAAGCTCCGGCACAGACGCCGGCTCAGGCGCCGGCACAGACTCGGGCTCGGGCACGGACTCATGCTCCGGCACAGGCTCAAGCTCCAGGTCAGGCTCCGCCTTGGGGTTGGGGTTGGGGATGGCCCGGCCTTGCAGGCGGAGGGCCGGGTTATGGCTACGGTGCGGGAGGGCCGGGTTATGCGGCAGGGCCGGGTTATGGCTATGGAAGCGCTTACGCCTGCGACCCGACTTATAGCTACACGAGCGGCTGGAGTTATCCGCCTTGTTACGCCTTAGCTCCGACTTATAGCTATTCAGCCGGCTGGAGCTACCCGGGTTATGGGACAGGCCCCGGTGGTTACTACGCCTATCAACCTGGTGTCCGGCGTAATTGGCAGTAAAAAGACCGACCAAAGCATCGTCGTTATGGTGATGCTTTCGCGTGGAGTGGGCGCTCTTAGCTGAAGAGCGCCTTCTCTGACGGCGCAAGCTCAGCGCGATCACTTGTGTCGAGCGTCATTATGATGATGCTGTGACCGAGTGACGTCGGTACGACCTTCGCTAAAAGTTCTCGACCGCCGCGAAGTTTTCTCTTTGAACGATGGGCGACGGTGTTGCTGGGGTTGTCATTGAGAACTTTGCGGGTCGCGTACGAAATAGACCCGCTCCTCGACCGGCATGAAATTGATGACGGAGTGGTGCTGCGCGGCGAACGACTCGATGTTTCTTTTGCCGTCCTCATCCGTCTCCCCGAAGGCGTACTCTGCAGCCTTGGTCGAGAACAGGATGCGTGCCTCGGCAAATGTGATCCATCCCCGCTCGTCCGGTGGCAATGCGGTTAAGGAACGGGCAAGCGCGGCCTCGGTTGTTCCGTCGAGCTTCGCGGCATCGGGCGGAGCGGCAGCGTTTGCCCCAAAAAGTCTTCTGATAAGGCTCATTTCGCCATTACACGTTCAAGCGCGACCGCTTGCAATAAGGCAACAGGCTTTTTCAGGAAAGGCGAGGCCGGTCAGTATAACGAGGGGGCCAAGGACATGGCTTGGCATATGAGGTAAGATTTACGCGGTTTATCGGGAGGGGAAGATGCGACCGCTAGCAATTACAGCAGTCTTGCTGACCCTGCTTTTCGTGCTGAGCGCATGCGGTAGTGATAGTTCGGAATTTATCCAAAGTAGCCCGACAACCTACTCGGTTTCCGCTGAGTACGGCCCCTCCATGGGCGGCTGGGATCGGGCTAAGGATTATGCCACCGCCAAGGCCACGCAGTTTTGCCAGCGGGCGGGGCAGCAAGTTGCACTGCGCGATGAGCAACGCTCGGGCGGTTCTTTTCTGGGGGCGCCCCAGAAGTCAACGATCACGTTCGCATGTGTTGATTCCAGTACCGGAGAAGCAAGTGTCGCAACGCCGGTACATCCAACCGCTGGAAACGCCAAGCGCATGGCGGCCATCAAAAAATGCACTGAGGGCATCAAGTTTGATTCCAACCGTTACGTCGCATGCATGTCGAAGGAGGGTGAGTCTCCCTAAGCGATCAGGAGGGAGAATTGCAGGCTCGCTCCGACGAGACAACGGTTGATCTTGGCGTAAACGTAACCTGACATTTTTTCAGGCGCGCATTGTTATGGCGTTCTGCAAAATATGAGCGCCGCGGTTGCTCACTCGAGTGACAAGGCAATTCTGCGGTCGTGTCAGCTGGCGCGCCCGCACGGGTAAGGCTGATGCCTGCTTTTGGCACCGGAGGGCAATAATCCAACCTGATCAGAAAACCAGGAGCGGTATTCGTGTGGTTGACCTAACGATTGAAACGAAGGTTTGCGTTTTGTCTTCTCTTAACGAAAAACCCGAAGACAATAAACCAATCCGCTGACGACGACTGCGCCAATGAGCCCCCAGATCAATATGTTGAGCCAGCCGTGTCCGAGCAAATAACCGGTAACGACGCCTAGCGCAGCACCAACTATAGCCGCGACTTGTAACTTCTCTCGATCCGGATCCATCATCGGGGCGCCAACGGTCATTGGAAAAGCCATGTTAAAGCGTTAGTCCGCTGTTCTCCACTGTGATGTGAAGGAGCAGAAGCCAAGCGGACCGTCGTTCGTAAGTTGCCTCGTATTGCCGGGGCCATGAGAGCGAGAGACAATGTCGGCCGGAATAAAAAAATGAGGCGACACGATGCGTATAACGAGAATACTCTTGGCCGCTGGCTGCGTTGGCGCAATCGCGCTTGGCACACTCGTGTCGGCCAAGGCGCAGTATTATTACCCGCGGCCGCCGGACTACGGCTATGCTTACCCACCACCGGACGACCGCTACGGTTACGGATGGACTTGGAATGACTGCCCGCCCGGTTGGACGGTGCAGGGCGGAAACTGCGCACCCTACAAAGGCCCGGTTGGCGCAGGATGGCGTACTTGGAACGGCTGTCCATCCGGTTACACAATTCAGGGCGGTGCTTGTCAGCCTTACCGGGGTCCCTTTCGACCTAGGCCGAGCTCCTACTATTACCGTTGACCGACATCGGCATTGACCCGGCCGGAGCGCTCGCGAGAGCCTGCTCAACCAGCAGATCGCCTGTAAGAACCAAGCCCATGAGTTCGGCATAGATCGGCCGCAAATCACCAATTGGCAATGGCCGTTCTGAAACGGGCACGGTGTGGTAGGGTGCGAGTCGTCGGCGAAGTGGAAAACATTATGGGGCGATGAAACTGCATGCGGCATTATTTGAGAAGCTCTCGAAAGTCTCGTCGGGGTCATCGGTGATGCCCGACAAGAGCTTGGCCGTTGCGGACGACCACCTATCAGCCTGCGCATCAGAAATCGTCATGATGGACGGATGCGCACTCGCCAACGCGATACATTCAAAACAAATGTCCTGTGTTGAGGTGATGACGGCTTATCTCGATCACATCGAGGACATAAACCCGCACGTCAATGCCATTGTGGCGCTCGAGGATAGCGACAGACTTTTGGCCCAGGCGAGAGTAAGTGACGAGAAACTTGCGCGTGGTGAGACGGTTGGATCGCTGCACGGCTTTCCTTTTGCCGCCAAAGATCTGATTCCGGTCGAGGGCCTCCCTATGACAATGGGCTCGCCGATATTGAAGGATTTTATCCCGAACGCCGATAGTGTGATGGCGGAACGTCTCCGACGGGCGGGTGCGATCTTCATTGGAAAAACAAATACGCCTGAGTTTGGCTTGGGCTCCAACACCTACAACCCGGTCTACGGTGTTACACGCAACGCTTATGATCAGTCCCGCTCCGCGGGAGGGAGCAGCGGTGGTGCAGCGGTCGCCCTAGCATTGCGAATGCTACCAGTCGCCGATGGCAGCGACTACGGTGGCAGTCTACGCAATCCGGCAGGTTGGAATAACGTGTTTGGCTTTCGCACGAGCTATGGTCGGATACCAGCGGACGGACGTGACGCTTGGTTGCCGTCTATGGGCGTGCTGGGCCCAATGGCAAGAAATGTTCGCGATCTCGCTATGTTATTGGCGGTGCAAGCCGGCTATGACGATCGCGTCCCGTTGTCGATGGCGGACGATGCGGGCTTGTTTCAAGGAGATCTGGAGAGAGACTTCAAAGGCACTCGAATCGCATGGTTGCGCGACTTCAACGGTCATGTGCCATATGAATCGGGCGTCTTGGAATTGTGTGAGTGTGCGCTCAGAGCTTTCGAGGCGATCGGTTGCGTCATCGAGGTCGCGCAGCCGGATTATCCGATCGAGTCTGTTTGGCGCGCCTGGCTTCGACTTAGAGCATGGCAAAGCGGAGGGGCGCTGCTGGCCTATTACAACGACCCATCAAAGCGCGCCTTGATGAAACCGGAGGCGATCTTTGAGGTCGAGAGCGGACTGAAGCTCTCAGCCTTCGACATCACGGCGGCGTCTGCTGTGCGCACCGAGTGGTATCTCGCTGTGCGCCGATTTTTCACGGAGTACGACTACCTCATCGCTCCAACTGCGCAACTGTTTCCATTCGATGCAAAAGTAGATTGGCCGAAAGAAATTGCCGGCCGAAAGATGGAAACCTATCACGAATGGATGAAGGGGGTGTTGCCGATTACGATGGCTGGATGTCCTTCGCTTGCGGTGCCTGCCGGCTTCAATGTGGAGGGGCTGCCAATCGGTATCCAAATCGTTGCTCGCAATCATGATGAGCGGTCCTGTCTAGAACTTGCACACGCCTATGAGACAGTGACGAACCAGGTTTGCAGGCGACTTCCGCCACTCCTCGTTCAACGTCCAGATTCGTGCTGAGATCCATATCCGCTTTCGGAGCGAAAGCGGACATTGATCGGTTGTCTTGAAATGTCCGCTAACGACCCGAGCAGACATTCCCAGCGTTTCAGTCTGATATGGCGCGCTACCTGTTTAGCGCGAGCGTCTGGTAGCCTGTGTTGCGAAACGCGAGCTGCGGCTGCTGTGAAAATCTTTCTCCTTGGCGCAAATGGCAATAGCGGCCGACGCTGAGCGATGAAAGTGGAAAAAGTTTTGGGAGGCCAGCAATGCCTGTGATCAAACCCGCGCTGCATCATGTCACCTTCAAGACGAGCCGCCTGGATGAAATGATGGCGTGGTATGGGACCGTCCTCGGCGGAACAATCAACTTCAAGAACGACCACAACGGGTGGATGACGAACGATGAGGCAAATCATAGATTCGCCTTCTTGTCAGTACCGGGCCTCGAAGATGACCCTGACAAGGTCAAGCACAACGCGATGCACCACAGCGCTTTCGAATACGAAGGCTTTTCCGATCTGATGTCGTCCTATGCCCGGATGCGGGACGAGGGCATCGTCCCGGTGTTCTCACTCGATCACGGTATCACCATGTCGTTGTACTACAAGGACCCGGAAGGGAACTTCGTCGAGTTGCAGAGCGATAATTTCGGCGATTGGAAGCGATCGACCGAGTGGATGCGAACGTCTGTCGATTTCAGATCCAATCCCATCGGGACATTTTTCGATCCAGAGAAGGTGTATCAAGCGTACGCGAGCGGCCAATCGCTCGAGGAGCTACAGCCCGCCATCCGCGCTGGGAAGTTCTTACCGGACTCGATCCCCAGCATCGGCTTGCCGATTTCCGTCAACACGGGGCCGTCAGTAGTCCGACGAGCAGCGGACTGACTGCAACCCTAATTACGTGTTTTTCTCCGCATTTTTAGTTGGAAAAAGGAGCCGTCGATACTCGCCGACGAGGTGATCGAATGAGGGGAGCGGGTAAGGGTTACGCTTTTCGTAAGCGGCTAAAGGGCAACGATTATTTTTGACATAGATCAAAGGATTCACTGAGGTCCTTGCTCAATTTCTGGCGGACTTTTTCTAATGTTGCAACATGGAGCAATCCGATGGCCATCGCAGTTATCATTGAGTTTCCCGGCGCAAGAACACGAGCCAAATATGAAAAAAGTGTCCAACTGATTCTGAAAGGGCGAAAAAACAAGCTCGCGGACTGGCCGGTGAAGGGTCTGCTTGCGCATATCGCGGGACCGATGCCTGGCGGCTGGCGCGTGATCGATGTTTGGCGATCGCGGGCGGCCTTCGCCCGTTTCGGCAAGAAGCTCAAGCCAGTTTTGCGAAGGGTCGGGATTCAAAAGGTGAGAATGAACATCTTCCCCATTACCAGATTCATCAAATCCTAAGTCTCAATCTGACCCAAATCCTGGGGCTGACTGCGCCGGCTTTAACGGGCTGGCAGCGACGGCAATGAGAGCCACCGAAGTAGCCACATGTCCGCTTTTGCGGGTAAAGCGGACTATTGCACGGGGCCAAGCCCGCTGAACTTCCGGTCGAGCAACCAACGAAGTTCGACCTGGTGATCAATAGGAAGACCGCCAAGGCGCTCGGACTAACGATTCCAGAATCATTCCTGTCACGCGTCGACGAAGTGATCGAATAGGCCATCGATTGCTGCGCCCGCTCACGACCGCTTCTGGCGCAAATCGGACATCAATCGCCGTCAATTAATCTGTAATTCTACTTGAGCGTTATCACACGGCGGCGTCAGCTTGCCTTACGTATCTCCGTCTCCTGGACTTCCGTGACAGCTACGGGTTGCTCGATCGCCTCAACAGCGACAGTTTCAACTGCCAGAGCGGCAGGTTGTTTCACTTTCCGCGCTGCTTTCTTCGCTGGCGCGTGTTTCGGCTTAGCTTTAGTAACTGTTTGCTTCGCCGCTTTTGTCCGTGCAGACTTACGTGCCTTACCGCGTTTAGCTGAGTTTGCTTTTCGCTGTTTGGCTCGGCTTTGGATTTTTGACCCCTTCTTACGTTTAGCCATGATCGTCCCCTGATCTGGTTAGTGGCTCCCACATTGTGTCGGATCAAAAGACAAACGGCCAACCCCACGGCGCTTTTATCCTGAGGATAAGCTGTGCATAGGTGTATGGATCGCACGACGTCTGTCTTTATCACCAAACGAGATCACTCAGGTTGGAGTAGAGTAGACGTGGTGGTTTATGCGCGGCGCCAATCCACTCGAAAATAAACCGCGCGGGTCATTGGGGGAACTCATCATGGAACAGATACTGATCAATCTCATTACAGGAGCGGTTGGTGGAGTTGCCACAGGCAAGTCATCGCCGACCTTTGATCTCGGTACAATTGGGAACATTATTTCGGGGTTGGTCGGAGGCGGGGTGCTCGGCCAGGTCGTTACGTTAGCGCTGCCATCGGTCGTGGCCGCGGCACAGTCCGGCAATCTAAGTGTTGGCGGCATTGTCTCACAAGTGATCGCCGGTGGTGCTGGCGGCGCCATACTCACGGCGATCGTTGGTGCCATCAAGAACAAAGCCATGGCCTAACGCTGGCGTCTCAAGCCAGCCCGCCAAAGCAGCTTGGGCTGTTTGTTCCACTTTCCTTGCAGCAGCTCGCCGATCAGGTGATCGAGTGAAGCTGCGCAATGTCCGCTATTGGCGTGGTCAGCTCTCGCGACTGACCCGCGATCAACTTTATTTGCCAGGGCCTGGTCTAATCAACAAAGCGCCAAGCCCGAATAGGAGCATTCCGCCAATCCACAGTAGTTGGCTCGACAGGGCCGCGACGCCGATTTCGCTATTCAATGAAAGGAGATTGCCGATCAAGCCAAACGCGCCCCAAACCCAAAAGAGGCCTATGAGAACGGCGCGTCCGACTGCACTTGACCCGGGCCACCATCTGATCGCCATGGCCAGTCTCCGATTGTCGGGTGAGGTGGCGGACGCCAAGTAGGATTACGCGACCTCAAGTCCTGCGCAACGGCTTCGGCAGCTTGATGATATTGGTTGCGATCCGCCGCGGTCATCCCCTCGCACGGGGTTGTCTTGGTTAAATCCTGACAGGTGTCCGCCCTTGCGCTGCCACAAACTGTTATGAAAGTCGTGACGACGCTGTAGCTCAAGGGGGGATAGAGCGTCCTTGTTTCTCCGCGGGACGGGGGAGGTTGCGGGTTCAAATCCTGCCAGCGTCACCATCTCAACCAAGAAAGAACGCCCCGCGCCTCAGTGCAGCAGATACGGCACTTGCCCGAACTTTAACGCGAACTGCAACGCGATCGCCAGCTCGTCAATATCATCGCCGCGCGCGACGGCGGTAAGAGCGGCGGCAAGAGCGGCGGGAGGCGGCGGGAATTATTGCGGGGGCGTTCATGTCGCGTTTTTGTCGCTTGGAGTTTTCCATACTCCTTGCGTCGATTGAAATTACAGGGGAAAATCTGATGCAACATGAACGCGACATGGCGTCAGGCAGTCGCTTTAAGTTACAGGCGATTTCCTTTTAATATCAACGTGGTGGGGGAGGTAGGACTCGAACCTACGAAGGCGTCAGCCAGCGGATTTACAGTCCGCCCCCTTTGCCGCTCGGGACACTCCCCCATCTTGGGAAATCAGTCGCTTAGCAAGTCTTGGCGCACCTCTCAAACCGGAATTGCCACCGGATTGCCACCGGAAGAGGGGCTGTTTTGTGCTCACTCCGTTCTAGTCCGCGACAGCATTGCGTCAATGGCCTGTGCGGCCCGATCGTCAGTGTTGCCGTACAGGTGGCCGTAGACGCCTAATGTAATCGTCGGATTCGCATGACCAAGACGGCGGCTCACGGTCAAGATATCAACCCCTGCCGCGATCAGGCTCGATGCGTGGGTGTGCCGCAGGGCATGCAGGCTTACTTGCCGGCCGCCAATGGCAGCGACAACGCGCGACCATTCGCGGCTTAGCGTGTTTGGCATGAGAGGCCGGCTGTCCCACGCCGGGAACACAAGATCAGTTGGCGCGCTTCGACCAATCCCAAGCGCGAGGCGCTGCTCATTTTGCGTTCGCCAATGCGCTCGCAGCTCGCTGATAACTGAGGCGGGAAGCGTCATAGTGCGAAGGCCATATTTTGTTTTCGGCGCTTTGAAGCGCAGGCCAGCCTGGGTCTGCTCAAGTGATTGCTCGACGCGGAGGGTGCGGTTATCGAGATCGATGTTGCTCCAGCAGCGCGCAGAGTTCGCCGCGTCTTAAACCACTCCCCAATGCGACTATGGCGATCGTGCAAAGCAGTGCGTTGCGAGTACGCAAGCTGGCGAGCATTGTCTCGACTTCATTCTCCCGCAGGATCTCAATCTCAGCTTGTTGCACACGAGGCGGGTGCACCAGCGCTGCTGGATTTTGCGTGATAAGGCCCCATTGGGCAGCGTGACCGAGTGCGCGGCGCAAGCAGCGGTGAACGTGACCGACGGTTTTGGCGCTTAGCTCTCCACCACCGACGCGGCCGTTGCGAAGCAGGCTGGCGTAAAGCTCGTTCAAGTGCAATGCACGAAGTTTCTGGATCGGCATATTGCCAAGGTGCGGTTGCACTTGATGGGCGATCAACTGCGAGAAACGCTCCCGGGTTTTTGGCGAAACATTGTTGGCGGCCCAGTCCTTCTCCCAGCGATCCAGGAACTCAGACACTGTGACCTTAGAGGGATCGATGTAGTCGCCCCGACGAACGGCATCCATGAGCCGGATGAGTTCGGTCTGCGCCTCGCGCTTGGTGCCCTTGAAGGATTGATATCGGGTGATGCGCTTGCCGGTGCGTAGATCGGTGCCAGCTTCGTACTTCAATTCCCATGACCCTTCGCCGCGACGACGGATGTGGCCCCTCATGACTTGCCCCCTTTTTCCCGTTCTTGCGGTGTGCCTCGTACCAGCTCCCGAACTTTAGGATCTTGCAAGTACGGCAGCAGCACTTCCTCTACGCCCGTTTGAAAATGCGCAATCTTTGTACGTAAATCCGCGAGACGGCGCCAAGTGGCCTCAATGTCCTTCGAGTTGCGGACGTTGTGCTCGATGACGTCACGCACGTTGCGCTCGAAATCGGCCATGTAGCCAGCGAGCGACTGGTTGGCCTTGGTGAGCCGCAACCGGACTTCCTGACTGAAGGCGACGTGGCGCTCTTTGGCGGCGGCTTCGAGCTGGCGCCGGAGTTGTTCGTCGATCCTCAAATTCACTTGAACGATAGCGTCCGGCTTACTCGGCTTACGACGGCGCATGAGTGGTGACCCTCCTAGGCACGACTAGGGATGGAATAGCACAAGAAGGGATCCATGTGCAAATTTGTTTTCTGATAGTGCTTTTTGCTTGAATTCGCTTGAATAAATTAAGGCGGGCTGTAGGATGGTTGCTAATTGTTCAACCCGGTTAGGGACCTCCCCATGTCAAAAGCAACACGCAAGTCGAACCCCCCCAAGCCGAAGCCAAAGTACCGGGATCGCGGGCCTCACGGGCTCAGTGTCCCGGAGGCTGGCGCAATGATTGGCTTGGGCCGCAACGCCTCATACGACGCGGCCAAGGAAGGCAGAATTCCGGTGCTGAAAATTGGCGCGCTGAAGATCGTGCCGCGCGGGCCGTGGCTCAAGCAGATCGGCGCCGCTGATGATGCCGCCTAAAACAACAGCAGCTCACCGAGGCGGAGCTGAAAGAAGACGTGCCGTTCAATGATGAAATCCCGCTCTGACCGGCGAACAATCGGGAGCCCAACATGACAGACAAACCTTTGTTGCGCGCCGTTGGCCAGGATCCACCACCAGATCCGTTTGATCTCGACAATCTTCGCTTGAGCCAAAACTTCGTCGATACCGCCGGCGTCAAAAAGTTGCTGACCACGGTGCCGGTGCACAAACCCAATCCCCAGGACTTTGTGCGCGTTCATCCCAGTCCGGATTATCGCATGAACGCGCCGGTACTCGAACTCAAGAGCGAGCGCGAAGAGTACATCGTCGCGCGCGATCTCTTGCCAGAGCTGGCCGGGGAGTTCGCCTGCAAGACGTTATTCACCGCCATCAACCGGCAGCGCGTCGTGTTTCTGTGGCCGGTGCGACTGCCGGATCCGGACGGCCGGCCGATGGAGTGGTGGCGTTCCGCGCGGGAGGCCGCGGAATTGGCGATAGGGCAGTGGGTGCGGGTAAAGGCCAACATCAACCTTGGCGCTTACGAAATGTCCGTCGCTATCAGCGTCATGAGCGAGCCGGAATGGCCGGAGGTATCGTTTCAGGAAATCGTCCGGTTAGCGTTCCGCGATCGTTTTATCACAAGCCTCGATCATCCGGTGATCAAGCGCCTGCGCGGACTGACGTGATTCCATGGTGGGCGGGTTTCGCGAGATTGTCCTAGCTGATTTTGAATTCGAGATCGGCCAGGGCGAGCGTCCCGTCCCGGTTTGTCTGGTCGCGCATGAGATGTGCAGCGGCCGCAAGTTTCGCATCTTCCAAGATCAGTTTGGCGTTGCACCGCCCTATGCGGCCGGGCCAGAGGTCCTGTTTGTCGCGTATTACGCCAGCGCGGAGTTGGGCTGCTACTGCGTGCTCGGTTGGCCGATGCCGGAGCGGATCCTTGATCTGTTCACGGAATTCCGCGACCGCACCAACGGGCTGCCAACACTCGCCGGTAGTGGCCTGCTGGGGGCGTTGGCTTACTTCAATCTCGACGGCATTGGCGTGGCTGAGAAGCATGAATTGCAGCAAGCCATCGGCAACGGCAGTTGGGGCGGCCGCTACACGCCGGAGGAAATTCTCGATTATTGCGAAAGTGATGTCACAGCGCTCGGCCGATTGCTGCCGGCGATGCTGCCGCAAGTCGATCTGCCGCGCGCACTGTTACGTGGCCGATACATGGCGGCAGCGGCCGTCATGGAGTTCCACGGCACGCCGATCGATCTGGATATGCTGGCGACCCTGCGCGCCGGCTGGACCGGAATTCAGGATCAACTGATCGCCGAGATCGACGGCGCCTATGGTGTCTTCGACGGTCGAACCTTCAAGACCGAACGCTTCGAGCGATACCTGATCCGCCACGGTATCCCCTGGCCGCGCCTGGACAGCGGGCGCTTGGATCTCGACGACGGCTGTTTCCGCCAGATGGCAAAGTCACACCCGATCGTGTCGCCGTTGCGCGAACTACGGAGCGCATTATCCGACTTGCGCCTCAACGCTCTTGCTGTCGGCCGAGATGGGCGCAACCGCACGATCCTCTCCGCATTCCGGTCGCGAACCGGGCGCAATCAACCGAGCAATTCAAAATACATCTTCGGCCCTTCGGTCTGGTTGCGCGGATTGATCAGACCGCCACCAGGGCACGGTGTCGCCTATGTCGATTGGAGTCAGCAGGAATTCGGCATCGCTGCCGCACTATCCGGCGACCTGGCGATGGCGGTCGCTTATGAATCGGGTGATCCTTATCTGACCTTCGGCAAGCAGGCCGGCGCGATCCCCTCCGATGCCACCAAAGCCACCCATGGGGCGCAGCGCGAACTGTTCAAACAATGTGTGCTTGCGGTGCAGTACGGCATGGAAGCTGGCAGCCTGGCCTTGCGCATTGGCCAGCCGCCGATCGTTGCGCGCGATTTGCTGGCTGCCCACCGAGAAACCTATCAGGGGTTTTGGCGCTGGTCGGACGCCGCCGTGGACCAGGCCATGCTCACCAGCTCGCTGCATACAGTCTACGGCTGGCACCTGCACATCGGCGAGCGGTCTAATCCACGATCGCTGCGTAACTTTCCGATGCAGGCCAACGGCGCCGAGATGCTGCGCCTGGCGTGCTGCCTAGCCACCGAACGCGGCATCGAAGTGTGCGCACCGGTGCATGACGCCGTGCTGATCTGCGCGCCGCTCGATCGCATTGAGGACAATATCGCCGCCATGCGCGCCGCTATGGCGGAGGCGAGCCGTGCCGTGCTTGGCGGCTTCGAACTCGGCACCGATGCGGCCGCGGTGCTCTACCCCGATCGATACATGGATGCTCGCGGCCAAGTCATGTGGGATCGCGTCACCAAACTGCTGTCGTCGGATCACAGCCAGGCTCGAAAGATTGCGTGATGGCCGACAACAAATCCGATCCGCTCGACTTGGACAATCTCCGGTTCCAGCCCGGCGACGCGCAATGGGCCGCAGTGCCGAAGAAGATCCGCCAACGCCGGCGGCAATTCGTCCAGGTGCCATGGACTTGGATCGAGCGCCTGGCACAGAGCCAAAGCGCCAACACTTACCGGGTGGCGCTGACGCTCTTGTTCCACCATTGGAAAGCTAAGGGCGATCCCATCAAAGTCGCCAACGGCATGCTGGCGATGGATGGCGTCAGCCGGTACGCAAAGCGTCGCGCACTCGCCGAGCTGGAACGGCTCGGGCTTATCACGATCAGCCGCCGGCAGCGGAAGTCGCCCATCGTTACCTTGCTCTTGTGATTGTTCCTGTTGCGCTGGTGCAAGAATCTGTTGCGCGTATGCTCCAGTTTGGTTGCACAGACGCAACAGATTTTGCCAATCTGTTGCGCCAGCGCCCATACGGTGTCTAGTTTTCTCTATGTCTTTGTGTGTCTCTTCTTAAATATATACCCCTTATGGGCACAGAGACGCGGTTAGCGGAGTTGACTTGCTTTGCCATCCATCAAATCAAGGATGGATGGGAGATCACTGCACCATCTGACGATCCTTGTGTTCCGGCGTATTGGCGTATTGCTGTCATTCGTGAGCATGGTTGGAGTGTGGGTAAAGATGAATGCTCACCCCGCATGGCGTATCCCTGGTGCGTAAGCTAATCTCTGACCATGTCTCCAATCGAAAAAAACGCTAGGCGACTCGTTGGAGTGCTGGTCCAACACTTTCCCGCTGGTGCTACCTGCGAAGACCTGCGTAGACAGTTCGAGAAAGATACCTCTCTCGCCCGTCAGTCGTTCTATAACGCTCTCAATTACGTCAAAGGGCAGGGTTGGTTCGTCGGTGGGGGAAAAGATCGATGGGAACAACGAGATCAACTATACACTCTTAATCCCGACGGTTGCTGGAAAGAGCCCCCTGTATCTATTGGAGAGCAGTTGGAGAAGGCGCGGCTGGATAACGACAGGTTGGAGTATTTGGCAAATTCGAAGATGCGGCAGATTGGAGAACTGCAGGTCGAGGTAGAGCGGTTACGCGATTGGAGTTCAGGTGGCGATGCCAATGGAGAGGCGAACGTAGCTCTCTCCAGCTTAGTCCGGATTGTGGGCGATAGCGCTATTACTGCGCGTCAGCGGCTTCGAGCGGCTGCGGCTGTCCTTGGCTACAAGGTGCAGGACGCCGCGGTGACCGAGTTTGTCAGGCGTTTTTTGGAGTCGGTGTGTGCGGATGCCGATATTGCTATTGATTACAGGATCGAGGCGGGTGCGCTATTGAGACGGCACGAAGCGCCGCGGGTCATGTCAGAGAGTGTTCGTCCGACCTATCGCGAGAACGAGGGCAGTGAGGTCTCTCGGATTGAGGCGTGGCGCAATTACGAGATCAAGCAGCGTGAGTACCAGATAATTTTGGCGACCAAGGACACGCCGCCTGAGGGATGGGCCGATGATTTGTACTCCGATGACTATGTGCCGCCAGCGGAGGGCTGGCCCGGGCCAGAGCCAGTGATCCCTTTGAAAGACTTGGTGGTGGCTCGCAGGGCGCGGCAGGACCGGCTCGAACGAGAGGCCGTCGAGGCTCTGAGCCGCGAGCGGTCCGCGCTTAAGGCTAGCCAACACAATGGCAACGGCAATGGTAGCGACGAGCCTCGAGGCTGATCGAAAACAAACGCACCTGAAGCGATGCCTGAGTCACTGCGGGGCCTTCTACCGCGTCGATGTCAGCGCCAGAAATCCTTAAAGCGGGTCGGGCACAGTTCGGTATATCGAACTGTGTGCTGGATGTTCTTGTGGCCCAAGTACGCTTGCAGGGCGCGGGTGTCGTGTCCTCTGTTGGCCAGCGCGTACCCGCAAGCATGCCGCAGCATGTGCGGGTGTACTTTGAACGCGAGCTTGGCCTCGATCCCAGCACGTTCGACCATCCGCGCGAAACCAGCGGTCGCAAAGGGCGCGCCCCGCTCCGAGATAAAGACGAAGGGTGATTTCGGCTCCTGCTCGCGCTGGAGCCGCCGCAGGGCTCGCAGTTCGTCCCCAAGAATTGGATGCGTGCTAGGCGTGCCCGATTTGACCCTGCGGACGTGCAAGGTGGCCGTTCTGAACTCGACCTGATCCCAACGCAGGTCGACCAGTTCGGAAGCCCGCAGGCCGTGCCTGTAAGCCACAAGGATCATGGTGGCGTCCCTGTGGCCCCAGCGGTTGCCCGTGGCGGCCTTCATGAGCCGCTCGACCTCGGTCTCGGTCAAGTATTCGCGGGTCCGTAGATCGCCATTGTGGCGGCGTCTTGGGACAACTGTTCGTTTTTTGGTGGTTGGCGTGACCAGCTTGAGGTGTGACTTTGCCATGTAATTGACCCTCTCAGCCTGATGGACTGGTGTTACAATGGTTCTT
>Ga0306920_100003112_pt1 | contig 21050 bp, 19 predicted proteins | sample flu12Cox44000170_FD_204666 | JGI IMG/M metagenome (GOLD analysis project Ga0306920, IMG submission 204666) | Lab enrichment of tropical soil microbial communities from Luquillo Experimental Forest, Puerto Rico - flux4day.12C.oxic.44.000.170 (v2)... | ecosystem: Environmental > Terrestrial >... | reverse complement strand
CCCGGCCGAGTGCCCCGACCACGCTGTCCTCGTTAGCCGCATCGGCGAGGTAGCTGCGCGCGGTGACACCGAGCTGCGTGCAGCGCGCGCGTGTTTCGTTCACATCGTCGGCATTGACATCGAGCAACGCGAGATTCGCGCCCTTGCCAGCGAAGTGCGTCGCCAGGGAGCGGCCAATGCCACGCCCGGCACCGGTCACGAGGATCGTCTTGCCGCGAACGTTCACTGACTGGGTACTCCTGTGACTGAAAGGAATTCGGTTGCGTTCGGCAGTGCCAGCGCGGCGGCGCCTCAGCTGCGCCGGCGGCCCGGCTCGGGTCGCGGCGGCTTCTCGGGCTTGTCGGCTTTGTCGGCGCGCTCGCCCTTTTCGGCCGGCGCACCCTGCGTCGAGAAGGCCGAGAGCATCGACGCCTGCATCTTCGCCCACATCTCCATGTTCTGACGCGCCATCTCGGCAATCGGCGCCATCGGAGTCTCGAGCGCTTTGGCCATCTCCGCCTGCAGCACGCTCTGCTGGCGCAAGAGGCTGCCGATGCTCTGCTCGAGGTAGGAAGTGAGCATTTGCTGAATCGGATTGCCGTAGAAGCGGATGATGGCTTCGAGCAACTGTGTGCTGAGCACGGGCGTGCCGAACTGTTCCTGGCTCGCGATGATCTGCAGCAGGATGCTGCGCGTGAGGTCCTCGCCGCTCTTGTCGTCCACCACCTTGATGCGCTGACCTGCGGCGATCAGCTTGCGCAGGTCATCGAGCGTGACGTGGCGGCTGTCGTGCGCATCGTACAGCCGCCGGTTGGCGTATTTGCGTATGAGTCGTTCTTCGGCCATGTTAGGACGATCTGCAGGCGCACGCGGACGGGCCAGTGCCTTGAGCTCGGCCGGCGCTGCGAGACGGATAGTAGCTCGTGTGTATGCAGCGCACAACAATGTCGTTCACGGATCCCCACAGGTCGAGAATGCGCGATTACCGCACGTTTTCTCGGGTTTCACGCGCTTAGCAGCCGGATGCCCTGATCACCCTTCCACCACTTTTTCGGCAACGCACAACGATATGGCGACCTCAGGAAGCGGAACATCCTTCAGGCCGGACGAGACTTACGCCGCCGCGGCCGAGCGATTCTTCGAGCTGATGAAAACCTTCGGCATGACCGCCGGCGCAATGCCCGACTGGAAAGCGCTCGCTGCACCGCTTGCCACGCAATTCGAGCGCTGGCTGCAGATGTCGCAGGCGGCTGCGCCGTGGTTCACGGGAGCACCGCCGGGCGCCGCAGCAGGTGGCGGATTCGGCGCAACGACCGCGGCGGCCTTCGCGCCGCTGCCGCTCGGGCCAGCGGCGCCGCACGGCGGAGAGCCCCCGCGTACCTTTGAGCTTCTCGGCAGGCTCGCGCAGCTGCAGGGGGAGCTCGCCAAGCACTGGAGCGAAATCGCCGGCACAGCCGCGCACCGTTTCGTCGCTCGCCTCGGCACAGCGCCGGCCGTGCCCGCGAGTCCCCAGCAGGCACTGCAGCTCTACGAGCTGTGGGTGAACTGCGCGGAAGAGGCGTACGCGGCGACCGTGCACAAGGAGGAGTTCGGGCGGCTGCAGGCTGAGCTCGCCAACACCTCGGCGGCGCTGCTCGCCGAGCAGCGGCGGCAGGCCGACACCCTGGTTCGTGCCTTCGGGCTGCCGACGCGCGATGAAGTCGATGCGCTCTACGGACAGGTGAAGGATCTGCGGCGCCAGCTTACCGAGCTCGCCGCCGTGCCGCGATCCGCGGCTGCCGCCGCCGCCGCGCCCGCCGGCCGCGGGACGCAACCCAAGCCATCGCCGAAGCGCACCGTGCGTCCGAAGCCGCGGCCATCCCCCGCACGCGGCCGCACGCGCAGGCCGCGCCGTTGAGAGCCCCGGACGCCACCTCCGGCGCGGCGTTCACCGAGCTCACCGTGCAGATTTCCGAGACGCTCGCGCGGCTGCGGGCGGCGCGCGAGGTCACCGTCGGCTGCTCGGTGAAGCACCCGGTCTGGAGCTGTGGCAAGACGACGCTTTATCGCTATGCGCCGCTCACCGACGCACGGCGTGCGCGCCCGGTGCTCATCTGCTTCGCGCTCGTCAATCGCCCCTACGTGCTCGATCTGCAGCCGGATCGCTCGCTCGTACGGCGGCTCCTGGAAGCCGGCCTCACGGTGTATCTGATCGACTGGGGCGAGCCGGACGATGCCGACCGGCACGTGGAATTGGAGGACTACATCGAGCAGCACCTCGGCGGGAGCGTACGCCACATCCTCTCGATGCACGGGGGCGCACCGCTCGACCTGCTGGGGGTGTGTCAGGGCGGAGTCTTCAGCCTGTGCTACGCGGCGCTGCACGCAGAGGAGGTGGCGAACCTCATCACGCTCACTACGCCCGTGGACTTTCACACGCCGGAGAACCTGCTCGGCAAATGGGTGCGCGGCATCGACACCGCACTGCTGCAGCGCTGCGGCAACGTGCCCGGCGAGCTCCTGAACGGGCTGTTCCTCACGCTGATGCCGCTGCGCCTCATGCAACAGAAGTACGTGCGCCTCCTCACCAGCGAGCCCGACCAGCGTGCGGTCGAGGACTTCGTGCGCATGGAGAAGTGGATCTTCGACAGCCCGCCGCAGGCTGCAGCGGCGCTCGCGCAGTTCGTGCGCTGGTTCTATCAGGAGAATTGCCTGGTGCGCGATCGGCTCGTGCTCGGCGGCCGGCGCGTGAGCCTCACCGAGATCCGCCAGCCGTTGCTCAACCTCTACGCGCTCGAGGACCATATCGTGCCGGCATCGGCCTCGGCGCGACTGGGCGAGCTCATCGGCAGTCGCGACTACACCAGCTGCGCCATCGCCACCGGGCACATCGGCATGTACGTCAGCCGCGCGGCCGGCGCCGAGATCCCGGGCCGCATCATCTCCTGGCTGGCGGCGCGCAGCTGAGCCACCCGCCGCGGAGCCTTCAGTAGCCGCGCTCGAGATCCACCACCGACAGCATCGGCTCACCCGCGGCGTAGCGGCGCAGATTCTCGACCATGACGAAGTTGCGCTGCTCCTCCGACACCGGCGTATCGGCCGACACGTGCGGCGTGATGATCACGTTCGGCAGGTGCCACAAGGGACTCTCGGCGGGGAGCGGCTCGGGGTCGACGACATCGAGGCCGGCGCCGGCAAGATGCCCGCTCCGGAGCGCCGCGACGAGGTCGGCGGTCACGGTGCTTCGTCCGCGGCCGACGTTGACGAAGTAGGCACCGGGTTTCAGGGTGTCGAAGAACTCCCGATTGAAGATGCCCGTGGTCTGGGGCGTCAACGGCGCGCAGTTCACGACGAAGTCCGTGTCCCTGGCGAGCTTCAGCAGCTCATCGGGGAGCCCCACATAGCTCACGAAATCCGGGCCGGTCCGGCCGCTCGCACGAGTGGCCACGACGCGCATACCGAGTGCGTGGGCGCGCCGGGCGACCTCGGTGCCGATCCCGCCGAGTCCGACCACCAGCACGGTCTTGCCCTCGAGATCGACGAGCTGCGGTCTTGTGCTTTCCTCCTTGGCCCAGCGCGCCTGTTCCTGCTGCTTCAGGAAATAGTCGAAGTGCCGACTGAGCGCCAGCATCAGCCCGATGACGTGCTCGGCCATGCTCGCGCCCATGGTGCGCTGCAGGTTGGTAAGGAGTACGTGCCGCTCATGCAGCAGCGGCTGCTGCACGCAGCGGTCGACGCCCGCCGCGGGCCACTGGATCCACTGCAACTGCTTGGCCTGCGTCAGCAGCGCCTCGGAGCACACCCCGATGGCCGCATCGGCCGCCGCGATCTGCTTGGGAGTGGCGGCGGAGACCTCGAGCAGTTTCGCGCCCGGAGCGGCCTGCCGCAGCGCCGGCAGCAGATCGTGCATCTCGTTGTCGACCAACACGATGCGCGGCGACCGCCAGCCGGGTCGCTCGCGCACCGGCTGCGGGGCGATACGCAGCCCAAGCTTGTCGATGAGCTCGGCGGAGCCTGCTGCCGCCGCGGGGGCCGCCGCGCTGGTGAGCGGCGCCGCACGGCTCGCAGGCATCGCCGCAAGCACTGCACACAGAGTCAGGGCCGCGGCGGACAGGGTGCGGCATCTCATCACGGACGCTCCCTCAATCGGGTTTGGTGTTGAATGCGGCGCGCGCCAGTTTACGCCATGCCACCGCTCACCGAGATGATTTGCGCCGTGACGTACGAGGCTTCCTCGGAGGCGAGGAACGCGACCACCGCGGCGACCTCTTCGGGAAACCCGGCACGGTTCAGCGGCACCAGCCGCTCGATCGCCGCGGCGTCGAACAGTGCGGCTGTCGTCGGCGTGGCGATGATGCCGGGTGCGACGGCGTTCACCGTGATGCCGCGTGTGGCAACTTCGAGTGCCAGCGCTTTGGTTGCGGAATTGAGCGCGCCCTTGGCGGCGGCGTAATTCACCTGGCCGCGGTTGCCGATGAGCGCAGCGACCGAGGAGACATTGACGATGCGGCCCCAGCGGGTGCGGATCATCGGCAGGAGCAGCGGCTGGGTGGCGTTGAAGAACCCGTTGACCGACACATCGATGACGCGGTGCCACTGCGCTGCACTCATACCCGGGAGCACCGCGTCATCGTGCACGCCGGCGTTGTTGACGAGAATCTGTATCGGACCGGACTCGAGGATGTGCTCGAGCGCCGCGCGTGTCGCGGCGCCGTCGGTGACATCGAAGCTCACTGCCGCGGCGCGACCGTCGCAGGACTCGATCTCGCCCACGAGTGCCGCCGCCACTTCCTCCCCGCGGTGCGAATGCACGTAGACGAAGTGGCCGGCGCGCGCGAGCCGCCGGCACAATGCGGCGCCGATGCCGCCGCTGCCGCCGGTGACGAGCGCCCGCCGGTCGCCGGCGGTCACGGCCGAGGCCCCGGCCGGGCGCTGCGGGCGCCATCGAACACAATGCTGGCACGGCCGCTCAGGAGCAGCTGCGGCGCGCCCCACACCGAGAACTCGTAGAGCACCGTGCGCCCATCGCCGGTGATGCGCTCGGCGGTGGCGATGAGATCGGCTTCGAGGTCATCGAGCCGCACGACGTGCAGCGCGACGTTACGCACGCTCGCCAGATAGCCGACTGCAGCGCCGATGCTGCTGCGGACGCTGCGCGACACGGTGCTCGCAAGCGGAGCGCTGGCCGCGATCAGCGCACCGTGTACCGCCATGGCCTGCGCCGCGTACTCGATGCCGCAGGCGGCTCCGAGGCGGCCGTGGGCCCGCAGCGGATTGTCGCTGGCGCGGTGGCTCGCGCTGCGGCAGCGGATGTGCGCGGCGTCCCAGGAGAGCACCTCATCGAGCAGGCACATGCGTCCCTTGTGCGGGATGTGCTGCTCGATCCAAGCGTGGTCTAGTGGCACGCGGCTACCTCCAGAGCGATGCGCTTGCCGTCGAGATAGTCGATGACGACGCCCGTCGGCCTCGCGCGTGCGAGCTGCGCGAGCAGCGGCAGGCTGCGCGCCGCGGGAATCGCGCTGCGCAGGTGCTCGAGCGCCGGGTCCGCCATGCGGTCGGCGGCTGCCTCGCTCCAGGCAAACTCGAGCCGCGCCAGCGCAGCGTCGCTCGCCATCGGCGCGAGCAACAGCGCGACGCCGAAGGCATCGGGGATCGGGCGGACGGTGTGCATCGGTTGCGGGTAGCTCGTGTCATAGGCAATGAGCAGCACGCGGGTACGCTCGATGGCCACCTGGCACAGCGCCTCGATCAGCCCGGCGCCGAAGCTCGCATCGTACGCACACAGGGAGTTGGCTGCCGCGGTGCACCCGGTGGCGATCCCCCAATAGCCCGCCGGCGCATTGTGCACCGAGTTGTGGAAACGTGTCGGGGAGAGCTCGCGCGCGGCAGAGGCGAGTGTCTCGCAGATCTCGTGGCAGTTCTGTCCATCGCCTCCGGAGGAGGCAAATACCGCCGGCACCTTCGCCGGGTCGACAGCGGCACTGCGCACGGCTTCGAGCCCGACCGCGAGCGTGAGTCGCACCACAGGTCCGGTGCGCCGCCGCTCCGCGCTCGGCAGGCAGGCCGGCGGCGGCAGCACCGTGGCCGCCGCTTCCCAGGGCGCGCCACCGCTCAGCACCCGCGCGGCGGCCGGCCAGTCCGGAAAGCCGGGCCCGAGAACGCCGACCCCTTCGATCCAGGCGCTGAGTGCGCGCATCTCAGCCCGCCCGTGCGAGGATCAGGCAGCAGTTCGAGCCGCCGAATCCGAAGGAGTTGCTCATCACGCGCGTGAGGCGCGCGCGGCGATTCTCGCGCAGGTACGTGACCGGCAGCGCCGGGTCGACCTGCTTGGTGTTGACCCCCGCCGGCATGAATTCTCCCTCGAGGGCGAGCGCGCAGATCACCGCCTCGAGCGCTCCCGCGGCGCCGAGTGTGTGGCCGGTAGCACCCTTGGTCGAGCTGCCGGGCACCTCGGCTCCGAGCACACTCGCGACGGCAGCTCCCTCGGCCGCGTCGTTGCTCGGCGTGCCGGTGCCGTGGAAGTTGATGTAGCCGATGTCCGGCGGCTCGAGACGCGCGGCCGCGAGGGCCTGCAGCATGGCTGCGCGCGCCCCGCGGCCATCCGGTGGCGGTGCCGACATGTGATAGGCATCGCTCGACTCACCCGTGCCGACCAGCCGTACACTTCCTGCATTGGTCGTACCCTCCGCACGCTCGAGCAACGCGAACGCCGCGGCCTCACCGATGGAGATACCATCGCGCGCCGCATCGAAGGGCCGGCACGGCGTGCGCGAGACGAGCTGCAGCGCGTGGAAGCCGTAGAGCGTCGTCAGACAGAGCGAGTCGACCCCGCCGACTACCGCCGCATCAATCAATCCCGCCTCGATGGCGCGCGCGGCGGAGGCGAACACCTTGGCGCTGGAGGAGCAGGCGCAGGAGATGACGACGGCGGGCCCCGCCAGGCGCAGTGCGCGCTGCACGAATGCGGCCAGCGAGAAGGTGTTGTGCGCGCCGTGATAGGAGAAGCCCTCCGGCAGCGCACCGGTCTGCGGGTCGCGCCGGCGGTAGGCGAGCTCGGTCTCGAGGATCCCGGAGGTACTGGTGCCGAGAAAGACTCCAACCCGACTCGCTCCGTAGCGCGCGGCACTCGCGGCGACCTGCGCCGTGAAGCCATCCTGGGCGAGTGCGAGCCAGGCGAGGCGATTGTTACGGCACTCGAACTCGGCGAACTCCCGCGGCAGACCGCTCCGATCCACACCCGGGACCTCGCCGACACAGGTGTCGAGGCTCACCGTCTCGAAGCGGCAGGGCGCGAGCCCCGAGCGCTGCGCGCGCAGGCTCGCGCGCGTCGCCTCGAGTCCGCACCCGATGGCGCTCGTGGCGGTGAAACTCGTGAGCGCCAGCGGATTCATACGAGCTCAGCGCGCAGGAGCACGTTGACAAAGGGCGTGCCCTGGCTCATCGGCAGCGCATGCGTGCGGAAGCCGCTGGCAGCGAGGAGCTGCTCCCACCCGTGCAGCGGGCGGCACTCGAGCCGCACCCAGCGGCGATGGCGCGCGAGCGCAATCGTGTGGTCCACCGCCTTGCTGAGTGCGAAGCGCATCCCGGCGGCCGCATCGCCGATGCGCAGCAGCAGCAGTCCGCTCGAGCCCAGCGCCGCGCGTATCCGTCGCAGCACCTGCTCCTGCGCTGAATAGTCGAGGTAATGCAGCACATCGAGGATCACCACGGCGTCGGCGCTGGCGAAGTCCGCCTGGCGGATGTCGCCGTGAATGATCTGCACCGCCGCGCCCGGATCGAGTGCGAAGGCGCGCCGCGCACGGGCGACCTCCCGAGGATTGATCTCGATGCCCGTGTACTCACGCAGCGCGGGAGGCGCCGGCCACCCTTGGGGCCAGGCGCGCGGTCCATCGCTCGCGTGTCGAGCGCGGGCCGCGAGCAACCATGCCGCGAGCAGCCCCTGACCGCAGCCGAGATCGAGGAGGCGGCTGCGCCCGCTCAGGAGCCCCCGCGCGAGGATTGCCTCGAATGCCGGGTCGCCGCCGAGCTTGCCCCGCGCCCAGTGCCGGGCGAAGTGGCCTGCATCACGGTAGTAGGCGCTCGCGGCGTCGATGAGTGGCGCAAGCGCTTTGCCGCGCCTCACGGGGGCGCACCGGAGGCCGCGGACGGGGGCGACGGCGCGGTGGCAGGCGCCAGTGCGGCACTGAGAGTGATCGGCACGAGCTGCGCTACGGCGAGCGCCCGCAGCAGCCGCGGCAGCACTTCGAGAATGACCGGTGCCCCGCTCGAGGTGCGCGCGGCATGCCCATCGTGCAGCAGCAGGATATCGCCGCCGTGCAGATCGCGGGTCAGGCTGCCGAGAACGCGGCCCGCGCTCCCGGACACGGTGTCGAAGCCGCGCCGCGTCCAGCTCACGAGCTGGAGGTTCGCGCGCGTCAGGGCTGGCTCGAGGAAGGGGTTGCGCAGTCCCGCCGGCGCGCGAAAGAAGCGCGCAACCTGTCCGGTCACGGCCCCGATCGCTTCCTGCGCCCGTGCGATCTCCTCGGCGACCCCACGCGGGCCGAGAAGCGAGAAGCGCTTGAGATGCCGGTAGCTGTGATTGCCGATCTCGTGTCCTCGCGCGGCAATGGCACGTGCAAGGGCGGGATGCCGATCCACACGCTCGCCGATACAGAAGAAGGTCGCATGGGCGCCATGCTCACCGAGAAGATCGAGCACGCGGGCCGTCACCTCCGGATCGGGTCCATCGTCGATGGTGATGGCGACGGCAGCCGACGCATTGTCCGGCAGATGGGTCCAGTTGGGACCGAGCAGCCGGCTCCGCGGCCACAGCCCGCTCGCAGCGAGCAACAGGTGATTGGCCACCACTGCCGACAGTGTCCAGGGCCACCATTGGGGCCGCGCGAGCGTCACTCCTATGGCCGCGACGTGCAGCGCCACCGAGCCCCGGATGAGGGGGGAGGGCTGCCAGGGTTGCCGGTGATCCATGGTGGAAATTCTGACGCGAGCGGGTGCGTCCGGCGAGAGTGCCGACCCCTCAGGTCACGCTTCGCCGGTCGGCCTTCCAGGGAGCCGCGCATCGAGAAAGCGATCCCAGAGCCGGCGCCAGGTGGGCCAGTCGTGCCCTCCCGGCACGGTATCGAGGCTTTGTGGCGAAATCGCCGCGGCCATCAGGCGGTGGCGACCCGCGAACCGGTCCTCCCGGCCAAGGCCCAAATGGACGGGCAGCGCGCCATCGCGCAGCGCGCGAATGAAACGCCAGATGCGACGCTCATCGTCATCCTCGGGCACCGGAGCCGGTCGCCAGGCCTCGACGCCACCGGCGCGCTCGATCTCCGCGGTGAGGAGGTGGCTTCCGAGGTACGGTGCGAAGAGACACAGCCCGGCAAGCTCCTCGGGGTGCCGCTCGGCGCAGCCCAGCGCCACATAGCCGCCGAGCGAAATGCCCCCTATCCAGAGGCTGCAACCGAGTTCGCGGGCGGGCAGGATGATCTCCTCGCGCAGCCGATCGAAGAGGCTGCGATCGAGCACCTCCTCGAGCCGAAAGCCCGCAAACACCAGATCGACCTCGAGTGAGCGCTCCCGAACGGCGCGGACGAAGCCGTAGTGCACGAAGTCGAAAGGCTCGGTGAACGCCGCGGGCAGCATCACGACGCGGGTCGCAGCGGGGCGCTGGGCGCTCGCAGCATCGACGATGGCTCTCACGCGTGCGGAGCCTCGAGAGGCGTCACCGCGGCCGGCTGGGCCAGCATCGCGGCGAAGAGCAGCGCCAGGAACGTCCCCGGTGCGACGGTGGAGCCGAGATCCGCGAGCACCGGCACGCTGGATGAGGCCAGCACACCGAAGGCGAGAACGGTCGCGAAGTTGGCGACGAGGAGCGATGCGAGTGTCAGCGGCACGGAGCCCTCCTGCGGGTGAGTGGCGGCGCGATCGAAGAACAGCGCGTAGTTCGACCCCACCGCGACGATCAGCAGCATGCCGACGAGATGGAGAATGGTGAGCGCATGGCCGAGCGCCACGAGTCCTGCCGCGACCACGAGAACCGAGAGTGCGAGGGGCGCGACTACGCGCAGCATTCGCCTGAACGAGCGGAGCGAGACCGACAGCAGCGCCACGATGGCGATGAGGCCGGCGAGCGCGAGCCGCAGGGCATTGCTCAGGTACCTCGAATACAGGCGGTCGGCTTCACCCTTGAGGTCCAGGAGCTCGGCGTGCACGCCGCTGCGCACCACGGCCGCGCGAATCTCCGCCACGGCACCGGGGGAAAGATCGGCCGACCCACGCGCCGCCACGGGAAGTAGCGCCGACCATCCCGAAGGCGTCCTGACGAGGAGCGCCGCGACGAGGCTCCCGAGCGAGGTGCCGGCGAGATCGGTCTCGCTCAAAAGCGGAGCGCTGCGTGCGCGCTCGACGTCGGTCACGAAGGGCTCGAGACGTGCCGCGCTCAGCGGGAGTCCGGCGAGGGCCTCTTCGAGCCGGCCGCGCAGCACCGCCGCGGTCGGCAGGCTGGCGCGACGGGCTTCCTGAGCGGCGACCGATGGCAGAAAGCGCGCCGGTGACTCGAAGCCGCCGATCGCGGCCGACTCTACGAGCGGTGCGAGCCTTGTGCCCAATGCCTCGGCCGCGGCGAGCGCCGATTCCCGGTCGGGAGCGGAGGCGACGACGAGGTAGCCCACATCGGGAGCTCCGGCATCGGCCCGCAGCCGCTCATCGAGCGCGAGGTCGGCAGCGCGGATCGGGCTGAGCGCCGCGAGCTCGCGGCTCCAGATCGTGCCGCGGTGCAGATACAGCACGGTGCCGGCCGCACACGCCGCGATGAGCAGCACGCCGCGCGCCGCGCGCAGCCGGTTAGTGAAGCGCTCGAGATGGGCGCCGGCACCCGCAAGGTCGCGGATCGCCGGGTGCTGTGATACCCATGCCGGGAGTACGAAGCGCGTCACCAGGGCTGCGGCAGCAAGACCGGCAATGGAATAGAGCCCGAGCTGCGAGAGCCCCGGGAACGCCGAAGGCAGCAGGGCCGCGAAGCCGCAGATCGATGTGAGGACGCCGAGGCGGATGGTTGGCCAGACCGTGCGGCGAAACTCGCTCGTGCGCTGGACGAAAAGATAGATAGCGTAGTCGACCGACTCGCCGATCAGCGTGACGCCGAAGCCGAGGGTAATCCCGTGAACTGCGGAAAAACCGAGCGCGACCGCCGCCACGCCGGCGAGCGCACCCGAGGCGACGGGCACGAGCGTCAGGGCGAGTGCCGGGAGCGAGCGGTACACGAGCAGGAGGAGGGCTGCGATGCCCGCGGCGCTGAGACCCGAGAGACGCCATACCTGGCCCTTGATTATCGCCCGCGATCTCACCGCAAATACCGGTGGGCCACTCATCGTCAGCGCAAGTGCAGCCCTCTGTTCTCGAGGCAGCCCCGCGATTGCGGCGGCGAAGCTGCGCTCGAGCGCGGCGCAGGCGGCCTGCTGGCCATCGATGTCGGCGCCGCTCGCGCGGGTGTGGGCGAGGATCACGGCTCGCGCGCCATCGGGTGAGCGCCAAACGCCGGAGGCGAGGTGCGGTGCATGGTCCGCCTCGAGTGACTCGAGGATCGCGAGTGTCTCGAGCGTGGGGTCATGCACGAAGAGCGGTTTCACGAGCGGCCCCGCCGAGGAGGCGAGCACGTCCAGCGCCTCGGCGATGGCCGCGTGCAGGCCGCTCGCGGTGAAAAGTTGCGGCGTCACGCGCGGACTGAGCAGGTAGCGATGCTCGAAGAGGAAATCCCGGTCGCGCTGCAGTTGTGAATCATCGCCGTTCTCGATGGCGACGAAGCCGGCATCGCCGCGGAGTTGGCCGGCGATCCGCCGCGACACCACCGCGCGGGTCGCCGCATCGCCGCCGGAAATCGCGGCGATGATGAGATGGGCCGCGGGGCCCTCGCGTAGCTGCTCGACGAGCAGCTCCTGGGTCGCGCTCGCCCGGCGCGGGAGGAACGCGGAGAGGTCGGCGGTGTAATGGGCACGGGCGGCGATGATGAGGCCGAGGACCGCGCCGAGCGCCCAGATCAGTGTCGCCGCAAGGCCGCGACGCCTCATGGGCCCAGTTCAGGCCCGAGGGTCATCGTCGATGAATCGCCGTCCGGCTGTTGTATCTCCACGGTGTGGATGTGATCGCGCTCGCCGGAGATGAGAATCCGCCGCACGCTGGTCTTCATCGTGGCATCGGTCGGCAGCAGCTCGAGCGTCCAGTGGGCCAGGTCTCCGGAAAAATCCACCGTGAAGTAACGCTCGAGCGCGGCGCGGTCGCCGGCGAGCGTGGCGCGCACGCTTTCGATGAACGGCACCGCCTGCGGGAATTCGGCGAGCGCTACGCTGCGGCGGTGGTGATCGCGCTCGACGCGGAGCATGCCGTGCTCGAGCCTCAGGTCCTCCGGCCGCGGCTCGAGCGTGCGCTTCTCGAGCCGGTCCGGTGCCTCATAGCGCAGCTCACCGGAGGAGTGGAGCGGCTTTTCGAGGATCGAGAGCCGTCGTACCTCGGTGAAGGTGACGTGTCCCTGGCGACGGCCGGAGAGAAGCTTCATGAGCTGCTCGAAGCCCGGTTGGTCCTCTGCGGAGGCGGCCGCGGCGCTGCTGCCGGCGTGACTGACGAGGGCCAGCGCGCAGGCGAGCAGCGCGCCGCTGAGTTCCGCGCCGCCGTGCGGGGTGCGTGTGGGTGTGACGCTCGCGCCCGCGCCGTGCCAGAAGTCGTAGAAGTTGAACCAGTTGTAGGGATCGCTCCGGCAGCATTCGGCGAGCAGTGCAACGTAACGCTCGATGGCGGCGTTCACTGCGGCAGGGCGCGGAAGCGCGGTAGGCTGCGAGAAGTCGGCGAGCGCGCGGAACAGCACACGGTAGCGGTTCCCGCCACGATAGAGTCCCGCCATGAAGATCACCGGCCGGCGCATCGCGGCCGCGGCGCGCATCGGGCCGGTGGGAAAGAACGCCGGCGCGCCGAGGAAGGGGACTCTGTGCCCGGGCGCGTCTTCGAAGCTTCGGTCGGCCAGCATGCCGACGAATTTGCCCGCCTCGAGGCAATCGCGGATGCGCAGCATACTGCTCAGCTCTCCGAGCGGAATGATCTCCGGGGCGCTCGCGGACGGTCCGTAACCAAAGCGCGCGGCGACCTCGCCCATGTTGTGCGTGTACATCGCGAGTGCCACGCGCAGTCCCGGCTGACGGCGGCCGACCGCGCTCATCAGCTCGAAGCTGCCGAGATGGGCGCCGAGCAGGAAGGCTCCCGTACCGCGCTCGAGGGCCGCGCGCATGAGCTCCTCGCCCTCGATGCTGATATCGAGCAGGTCATATCGCTCGCGGGTCAGATAGAGGCGGTCGAGTATGGTTGAAGCGAAGGTAAACACGTGACGGTAGCGATCCAAGGCCGTGGGCTCCCGACCGAGCGCCCGGCGGAGGTAGCTGCGTGAGTGACGCCGTGCCGCGGGTGCAAACACGAAAAAATACGCGGCGATGACGTGCAGGATGACCCGTGCCGCGGGGCGACCGAGGCGCAGCGACACGGACATCATCATGCGAAGCAGCAATGTGCTGCCGCGCTCGGGTCGACCCGTCCATTGCGGCTGCATAGGCTCAGGGGACTCCTCGCCCATCGGGGACGAGCACGCCGTGCGCGACGGGCTCGCCCGCGCAGAGGACACTGAAGCGGATCGACCCGTTAGGCAGCCGTTCGTGCCCGAGCGTAAGGGTGTCCCCGGCATGCACCAGGCGCACGAACTTCGCCGTGGCGATGCGCCAGCGGCCGCGGGCGCCCTCACCCTCGACCACGCGCACTATCTCATCGAGCAGGACGACCCCGGGCAGGACCGGAGCACCGGGGAAATGACCCGCGAGCGCCGGATGCCCGGCGGTGATCGTGAGCGTCGTCAGCTCGTCCATGCGAGCGCTCACACGGGCGTGGCGGATTTCGACTGCGCGCTGAGCGCGCGCAGCGCCGCCATCGGGAGCTTGCCGGTGTCATTGCGCGGGAGCTGTGCGACGAACAGCAGCGGGCGCGGCAGAAACACCGCATCGATGCGCTGCCGGAGTGCTTCGAGGAGCTGCGCAGCATCAAGCCTCGGCGCCACGACGCAGGCCGCGACGCGCGCGACGCCGGTGTGTGAATCCGTCGGCTCCTCGGTGTGAAAGAACGCACCGTCCTCGACACCCGGAATCGAGTTGAGCTGGTGATTGAGGTAGGCGAGCGAGCTGCGCTTGCCGGCGATGTTCACCAGGTCCGAAACGCGCCCGTGCAGCAGGAAGGTGTGGCGGCCGGTCATCTCCACCACATCCGAAAGGAGGGTGGGCTGCTCGATGTGTCCGCCCTGCGCCCGGCTCGTCTCGCCTGCGGGCTCGAGCGACACACCCGGCCACAATCGCCACTCGGCGGTCTGCGTCGGTCGGCGCGCGGCAATCTGGCCAGTCTCTGTCGAGCCGTAGATTTCGAGGAGCCGCGTCTTGAAGCGCCGCTCGGTCTCGGCGGCGAGCTGCTGCGGCAGCGGGGCGGTCGAGCACAGCACGAGGTCGACGGCGGGCAGCGCCACCCCCGAGCTCTGGAGCGCCCGCAGATGCACGGGAGTGGTCACCAGTGCGCGCGGGCGCGGCAGCCGCTCGAGAGCTGCGACGATGTCGGCCGGATAGAACGGCCGCTCGGCGCACAGAGCATGGCCGTTGGCGAGCGCGAGCAGCACGCTCGACTCGAGCCCAAACATGTGCTGCGGGGGAACGGTCGCGAGGATCGTCCACGGTTCGCGCCCGCCGAGTTCCAGCCGGCGCGCTTCCTCGCGCACGCAGCCGAGGAGCAGGCCGAAGCTCTTGCGGTGGGGGAGCGGAGTGCCGGTGGACCCGGAGGTGAAGACATAGGCGAGGAGTTGGGCCTCATCGATCTGGGGAACGGCGCCGTCAGCAGCGCCCGGTGAGGCGGGTCCGCGCGGATAGAGCAAGCGCGGGAGCGCCGTGGTGCCATCCTCATCGGTCAGGCAGATCGCATCCGGCGCGAACGCGCCGAGCTGGCGCAGCAGCTCCGGCGCCTGGCTCGAGGGTAGCAGGCTCACGCGCCCCGAGCTGAGGGCCGCAGCGAGTCCTACGGTGAAGTGATAACGATCGGTGCACGTGTTCAGCACGTGACGGCACGGTGGCAACGAGCGCGCGAGCCGGTCCACGTCGCTGAGGAACTGCCCGGCGAGAATCGGGGCACCGGCGCGGTAGGCGACCACCGCGTCGGAAGAGGCATGTGCGATCAGCGGCAGCGTGCCCAGATGTCTACTTCGTCCGGTGCGCGGTGATGTAATCGACCAGCTGGCGGAGCGACCCGAAGATGCGCCCATTCTCCCCGCTGTCGGCGCGCAGCTGTACCCCGTAATGCTTCGACACCACCAGTGCGATCTCCAGGATGTCGATGGAATCCAGCCCCAGACCCTCGCCGTAGAGGGGTTGGTCCGGCGCGATATCCGCCGGCGCGATCTCCAGGTTGAGGGCCTGGACGATCAGTCCGGCGACTTCGGCAGTGAGTGCCTCGGCATTCGTCTCGGCAGCCGGCTGCCTCAGGGAAGCGACTTGATCGGACATGGGACCTTTTAGAAGGGCTGAAGGACTGGGGCGGCATTATATAAGCGAGGGTGGGCTTGGCCGGAAGGCGCTCGTGCCGAACGCCGGTCAGCTGCGGCCGACAGGCCGATCTGTGTGCCAGTCGGCCATTGCACGGACACAGACTCAGATAATATTGAGGTTTAGCGAGCCGCAGGAGGCACAGGCAGATGTCGGTGAAGACCATGGTGAAAACCACGACGCCGGTGAAAACCACGATCATCGCGCAGTTCCAACAAGTCGCCAGGGAACAGGACCGCATGCTTGCGCCGTTGTCCGACGATCTGAAGCTCATTCAGTCGGGACTCGATTCGCTGAGTTTCGCCATCATCGTGGCCCGGCTCGAAGACTCGCTCGGTGTCGATCCGTTCAACGAAGCGGAAGCCGTAGAGTTTCCCGTGACTTTCGGCGACTTCGTCAGGTTGTACGAACGCTTTGCCAAGTGAGTCGCTCTGGGAGTCCATAAGCGGCGCGGGCGTCCCTGGCGGACGGCTGCACGGCATCCGCCACGTCGTTCCGCTCGCCGATCTCGCGGGCGGCACGAGCCTCGGGGGCCGGCTCGAGGAGCTGCGCGCACGGAGCGTGTTGCTCTCCACCAGGGACCAGCTGAGCGCGGCGCTCGCGCTCATCGAGCTCGACGGTGTCGCACGGCGTCTCGTGCTTTGCACGCCCGATCTGGCGCCGGAGCATCTGCCGCAGGTGATGCGCGATGCCGGGGCCGACGCCTGGGTCGGGGGCGAAACGGGTCCGGTGCATGGGTCCGGTATCTCGATCCGCATCGAAGCCCGGCCGGAGCTGACCCGCACCGAGGCATCGCGCCGCCGCTCGTGCGCCACGGAGTGGGTGCTGCTCACCTCCGGAACGACCGGTGCGCCGAAGCTCGTTCTGCACACGCTCGCAAGTCTCACGAGCGCCTTGCCGGCTGCGCGGGCACCGGCCGAGCCGCTCGTGTGGAGCACTTTCTATGACATCCGTCGCTATGGGGGCCTGCAGGTCTTTCTGCGTGGCGTGCACGCAGGCTCGCTCGTGCTGTCGGACCCCGTGGAGCCCGCGAGCGCTTTTCTCGCGCGCGCTGCCGGCGCGGGCGTCACCCACATCTCGGGCACTCCCTCTCACTGGCGGCGCGCGCTCATGAGCGGTGCGGCAGCCACCATCGCGCCGCGCTACGTGCGTCTCTCCGGTGAGATCGCCGATCAGGGGATCCTCGACAGCCTGCGCGGCGCCTATCCGCAGGCGACCGTGGCACACGCCTTCGCCTCGACAGAGGCGGGGGTCGCCTTCGAGGTCCGCGACGGACGGGCGGGCTTTCCGGCTTCGCTCATCGGTGCGCCGGGCGATGTGGAGCTGCGCGTGGCGGAGGAGACGCTGCAGATCCGCTCACCCGGGACCGCGCAGCGTTACCTGGGTGAGGGAGCTGAGCCGCTGCGCGCGGCGGATGGCTTCGTCGACACGGGCGACCGGGTGGAAGAAAGCCAGGGGCGGTACCATTTCATGGGCCGCCGCGGCGGGGTCATCAACGTCGGTGGGCTCAAGGTGCATCCGGAAGAGGTGGAGGCGGTGATCAATGCACATCCCTGGGTGCGCATGTCGCTGGTGCGGGCGCGGCGCAACGCCATCACGGGCGCAATCGTCACGGCCGAGGTGGTGATCGTCTCCGGCAGCGACGGGCGCGGGACGCCCCCGCCCGCCGAGGTGCTGACCCGCGAGCTGACCGAGCGGTGCCGCCGCTCGCTGGCGCCGCACAAGGTGCCGGCCATGATCCGCGTCGTGCCGGCGCTGGAAGTTTCCCCGACCGGCAAACTGGTGCGACCCGTTGCGTAACGTCCTCGTCACCGGCGCCAGCCGCGGGCTCGGTCTTGCAATCGCCAAAGCGCTCGCGGCGAGCGGCTATCGCGTGCTAGCCATCGCGCGCTCGCCCACGGAGGAGCTCCAGGCGCTGATCGCGGCGGCGGCGCAGGCCGGGCAGGGCGCGGTGCAGTTCCATCCGTTCGATCTGCTGGAGATCCCGGCAATGGCAGCGTTCGTCAGCCGGCTGCGCCAGGAGGCCGGTCCGATTTACGGACTCGTGAACAACGCCGGCCTCGGCACCGCGGGGGTGCTCGCCATGATGCGCGATGAGCAGATCGAGACCCTCATCCGCCTCAACACACTCTCGCCCATCGTGCTCACCCGCCACGTCGTACGATCCATGATGAGCGAACGGGCCGGGCGCATCGTCAACATCTCCTCGATCGTGGCGGCGACCGGCTATCAGGCGCTCTCGGTCTACTCCGCCACCAAGGCGGCGCTGATCGGCTTCACGCACTCACTCGCGCGCGAGCTCGGCCCGCTCGGGATCACGGTGAATGCGGTCGCGCCGGGCTTCGTCGACACCGAGATGACGCGCCAGCTCGATGCGAAGCAACGCGAGCAGATCATCCGGCGCAGCGCGCTGCGCCGGCTGCCTGAGCCCGCGGACGTCGCTGCGGCCGTGGAATTCCTGCTCTCGGAGCAGGCGCGCAACATCACCGGCACGACGCTCACGGTGGATGCGGGCAACACGGCGTAAGGGCAAGTAAATGCGGGTGGTATTGATAATTCCGACGTTCAACGAACGTGGCAACATCGGTCGGCTGATCGATGAGTTGCAAGCGATCTTTCCGTCGTTGCCTCACGACATGCACATACTCGTCGTGGACGACAATTCCCCCGACGGCACCGTGGAGGTCGTACGCGAACGTCAGAGTCGTTCGACCAACCTGCATCTTCTGGAAGGCAAGAAACAGGGACTCGGCGCGGCCTACATCCGCGGTATGCGCCATGCGCTGGGTCATCTGAAAGCCGATGCGGTGTTCGAGATGGACGCCGACTTCTCGCACAAACCCAGCGATGTCCCGCGGCTGCTGAGCGCACTCGAGCGAGGCGCTGATTTCGTCATCGGCAGCCGATACGTGCCCGGTGGGAGCATTCCGCAGGAATGGGGGCTCCACCGGCGCATCAACTCGCGGTTCGGCAATCTCGTCGCCCGCTACGTCGCGGGGATGTACCGGATACACGATTGCACCGCCGGCTTTCGCGCGATCCGCGGCGACGTGCTCCGCCGCATGGACTTCGGCGACTTCCGCGTACAGGGCTACGCCTTCCAGATCGCGCTGTTGCACACGGCATTCATCGGTGGCGCCAAGATCGTGGAGCTCCCGGTGGAGTTCATCGATCGCACGGTGGGTGAGTCCAAGCTCGGACTCAAGGACATCGTCGAGTTCCTGCGCAGCGCCGCCTGGATTCGCTTTCACAGCTCCAAGGTCTTTCTCAAGTTCTGCATCATCGGCGCAACGGGTGTGCTGGTGAATCTCGGCGTCTTTACAGCCCTGCTGGGGCTCGGCGTCAACAAGTACCTCGCCTCGCCGATCGCCATCGAGTGTTCGATCATCACCAACTTCCTCGGCAACAACTACTGGACCTTCCGCCGGCGCAGTCTCGACGGCGGCATCCACGTACGCGGACTGCGCTTCAACGCTGTGTCGATCGTTGCACTTGCGATCAGCTACGGTACGTTCGTGATCCTGTCGCGCGCGTTCCCCGCGGTGGCGCCGCAGGTTCATCAGCTCATCGGTATCGTCCCCGCCACACTGGTCAATTATTTCCTGAATTCCTACTGGACCTTTCGCGATACAAAGCACCGGCGCGCGGCCAAGACCGAGGCTGCCCGCGGCTCCATCCAGCAAGCTGACCTGTGATGCTCCTGGTGCGTCGGCCGCCGGTGGAGACTGTCAGAGCCTGAGCGTTCCAGCCTGAAGACGGGCATACCGCTCGGCGTCCAGCGGCACGTAGGCATTGCCCGCGCGATCGTCGATGTAGAGCGCATCGCGCAGGCGCGCGGGGTCGTAGCCCGCAGCCGCCAGGTCCTGCTTTCGCAGCTTGAATGTGCCGGTGAGCTCGATGGAAGTCACGATACGGATGAAGAGCGGCCGGGCATAGTCGGGCAGGCGCTCCACCAGCGCGCGCCGCAGCTCGCGCAGATCGAAGCCTTCACCCGCGACGAGCGCGACCATACCGGCGCGGCCCTCGCTCCCCGGCACAGCGACTCCGTACACGGCGGCATCCGCAACGCCCGGACAGGTGGCGATCACGCCGGCGACCTCGGTGGTCGAAACGTTCTCACCTTTCCAGCGGAAGGTATCGCCGACACGGTCGACGAAGTAGAAAAAGCCCTGCTCGTCGCGGCGCATGAGATCGCCGGTGCGGTACCAGGCATCGCCCGGGGCGAACACATCGCGCAGGATCTTGTTCGCGGAGGCGGCAGCGTCGCTGTAGCCTTCGAAGCGCGTAGCATCGTTCGTGCTCAGGATCTGGCCGAGTGCCTCGCCCGGCTCGTGCGCTGCGCAGCGGATGCAACGTCCGGACGCATCGCGCGCCGGAGCGCCCGCCTCGACGTCGTGCCTGACCAGCGCGACGGGGACTCGATGGGCGAGGAAGGGCGGAATGCGCCCGATCGCGCCCGGGCGTCCCTCGCAGTTGTAGAGCGAAAAATTGCCCTCGGTTGCCGCGTAGTACTCGAGGATCTGCGGGATACGGAAGCGCTGCTGAAATTCCCGCCACACATCCGCGCGCAGACCGTTGCCGCAGGCGAGGCGCAGCGCGTGCCGCCACTCCTCCTCCTGCGGCGCGCTCGCGAGCAGATAACGGCACAGCTCCCCGATGTACTGGAAGAGCGTGCAGCGCTCGGCGACCACGTCCTGCCAGAAGCCGCTCGCCGAGAAGCGTTCGCGCAGCACCAGCGCACCGCCACCGACCAGCGTCGCGCCGGTCGCGACGACACCGCCGACGCTGTGATAGAGCGGCAGGCAGTCGTACATACGGTCCCCGGGCTGCACATCGATGAGGCCCGCGAACCAGTGGCTCCACTGCATGAGGCGGTAGTGGCTCACGTTGGCCGCCTTCGGGAGCCCGGTGGTTCCGGAGGTGTAGATGCACAGCGCGCGATCTTCGAGCGAGGGAGCCACGCTGACTTCACTCGCGCGCAGCGCCTCGCCGGGGAGCCTCGCGATCTCCTCATCGAGCCGTGGAAGGTCTCCGCCGCCACCGCCGCTCACCCAGCACTCGACACCCGGAACGAGGAGCGGGCGAACTGCGCGCACCGCCTCGCTGAGTGAGGCTCCGGCGATGACATAACGCGGGGCAACGAGATTCAGGGAGTGAGCGAGCAGCTCACCGCGAAGGTTGGTGTTGATGAGCGCGACCGTCGCGCCGATCCCGGAGAGGCCCAGCCAGATCGCCAGGTAGTCGGGGCAATTCGCCATCACCAGGCACACCGTATCGCCCCGCGTGAGCCCCCGTGCGAGCCCCCAGCGCGCGTGGCGATGGCACGCGGCGGCAAGGCCCCGGTAGCTGAGCGCGCCGTCGGTGGAAGTGAGCGCTTGGCGCTCACCGTATCGATCTGCCAGGCGCCCGATCAGGACCGGCAGGGTGAGCGAGCGGTCGCGCTCGACCGCGGCCGTGCGCTCGAGGGCACGTACCCAGGCCTTGAGAGGCGATCGCTTGTTT